>ERZ1034363.1928-NODE-1928-length-10783-cov-11.760508_pt1 | contig 10783 bp, 8 predicted proteins | sample MGYA00520616_ERZ1034363 | MGnify/ENA primary metagenome ERZ1034363 (study PRJEB33736, sample SAMEA104284506) | Azolla filiculoides | biome: Urban; feature: Water surface; material: Ditch water | place: Netherlands | collected 2015-10-28 | depth 0-0.1 m ...
TCAGCTGTTTGTGCTCTTCTAATTGAGAATCCATGAGGAACATCCCAATCTTGTTCAAGGTTTGTAATGTGGAAATATACATCATCTCCTACTTTAATTCCTTCAATATTGTCTGGAGAAAAGTGTGAACGAATCATTGTCATGTAAACATGTACTTTATTTCCTTCTCTAACTACTTTTGTTTCCTTTTCACCTTTGGCAACTCTTGGATGTTTGTTGTTTTTTAAATCATAAAATTTCAACTGTCCATTATTACGAATCAAATCAGCTGGAGCTGCTTGAGCATAATGCGGTTCTCCAATAGTTGGGAAATCTAATAATAGCTTCATTTTATCTCCGCTAATATCATACAATTGAGCCGATTGTGTTAATTCTGGACCAGTTGGTAAATATCTGTCTTTCGTAATTTTGTTATACGCAATTAGATACTTTCCGAAAGGTTTTTTTGAATCACCACCTGGAATACATAAGTGACCTACAGAGTAATAAGTTGGAACTCTATCTAAAACTTTTAATGTTTTGATATCCCATTTCACTACTTCAGAAGATACGAAGAATGTGGTATAGGCATTTCCTTTTCCATCAAACTCAGTATGTAAAGGTCCTAATCCTGGTTTTTGAACTTCTCCATGAAGAACAGAGTTGTATTTTAAAACTGGAATTCCTTCATAATCACCTTCATAATCTTTTTTACCAATAGCTTTTACCATTTTATCAAAGCTAAATACTGGAATTAATGCTGCTAATTTACCAGAACCCACTATATATTCACCTGTTGGGTCAACATCACAACCATGAGGTGATTTCGGACATGGCATTAAATAACAAATATCTTTCATTGCCATAGCGTCTAAAACTAAAACTTCATCTTTAATTACTGAAGTTCCTGTATGCGTTTCGTCATTCCATGTGTTATGAGCATATTTTGTTTTTTCAATTTTACCTTTACCAGCTTTGATATATTCTTCAGCTTTTTTCCAATTGACAGCCATGATAAAATCTTTATCATTTTGAGAAGCATTTACTTCTAAAAGAGTATTTGCTTGTTCAGAATTGTAGCAAGTGAAGAAAAACCATCCATGAGATTTTCCTTTACCAGCATGTGAAAGGTCAAAATTTACACCTGGTAAACGTAATTGGAAAGATAAATCCATTTTACCAGATTCTTTATCTACTTTAATAAAACTGATGTGAGCTTTAAAATTTTCTTTGTACGTATTAATTGGCACATCTCCTTTATCGTAATCTCCAGGTACACCAAAACGTGTTCCAGCAACTACATATTCTGTATTTTCAGTAATAAAAGGTGAAGAGTGGTTACCAGCAGAGTTTGGTAACTCAATAATTTCTGAAGTTTTAAAACGTTTTAAATCAACTCTTGCGATACGTGGTGTGTTGTTTGCATTAGCAAATATCCATCTACCATCAACTTCTCCGTTAGTTTGAGATAACTCTAAGTGATGTTGATCATCCCAAGGAATAAAACCTTCTGAAGTGTTTAACATTGGTTTTGTTTCTTCACTAAAACCCCATCCACTTTCAGGATCTACCGAGAAGATAGGAACAACTTTCATCATTCTACCGCTTGGAAGTCCATAAACACTCATTTGACCACTAAAACCACCAGATACGAAATTATAAAATTCATCGTATTTACCTGGAGCTACATAAACACGTTGAGCAGCATCACCACTCACGGCATCCCCTGAATTTTTTGGTTTACACGAAGTAACCAAAGCACTTCCTAATGCAATTACTAAAATTGCTTGTACAAATTTATTTTTCATGATATATGTAATTAAAAATTGAGAAATTGAGTCGCTTTCACCCAACTCAATATCCATTTCCGTTTATTTCACACCATCGTTTTGACGCATGTATTCCAAAATTCCTCTGGCTTCATCATCAGAAACACCTTGATTAGGCATACGTACCAAACAAATCTCAAGTTGTGCTTGCACTTCTGGATCTTTGTCAATCATTGGATCAGGATTAGTTATAAAATTCATAATCCATTCCGGTTTTCTTCTTTCTGTAACCCCTTTCCAACCTGGTCCAACTAATTTTTCATCTGTTGTTTTGTGACATGATGCACATTTTACACCCACTACTTCTTCTCCTTTTTTTGCTAAAGCTTGGTCTAAAGTAGCTCCCAATTCAACTGTGTCAAATTTTCCTTCACCACGTTTTGGATCATACGATGCTGGATCAGCAGCTTCTGTTGTTGCTTCACCTCCACCTGGCTGATAGTTGTCTTCAGCAGATGCTTCTTTTTTACCACATGCTACAGCTAAAGCAAGAGATAAAACAAGTAAAATTGATTTGTTCATGATATTTTAATATTAAAATTATTACTACAAATTTCTGAAATTGAGCGCTTTAAAAGTATGATTACAATCATAAAAAAGGATATTTTTATCTTTATTATTAACAATTGTTGAACAAAAAAGGCTGTTTCCAAAAAATGAAGACAGCCTTTTACAAAAACCTACTTATAAAAATTAAATAACCCTCATTATTAAGTAATTATCTTTTAAACTGGAATCGTATTGAATTCTAATTTATTCAATTGTAATTCCAATTGTAAAATATCGTTTTGAATTTTTGAATTCTTTTCTTGGAAAATCGATTTATAATAGTCAATTCCGTTTAAAAGATTCGTTTTAAAAGTTTCCCATTTTTTGATTTGCTGTGGTGTAATTTCGAAAGCTTCATTTATTTGATTAGACAAATACGAAACATACAAACCTAATTCTTTAACAAACATATTAGGTCTATCGGTATGATTTTCGATTTCTTTCTTGCCGTAAATGTGTTGAATCATTTCTTTTAATGAAAATTCTCTAGAAAAGTAAGCCATATTTGGACCAGGACAAACCACAACACCTTGCGCTTGACCTTTGATTGGAATTCCTAATTCGATATGACTTGCATTTGCTAATCCCACACACAAACATGATTTTTCTGTGATTGAATTGTATTCTTTAGTGTAAGCTTCGAAAGAGATACTATTGCGTTTTGCTTCTAACTCTTCCAATTTCTTGTCTTGATGTTTTTTAGATGCGGTACAAGTACCTTCTTTTTTGTATTCTTTACTTAAGGCTAGATATTTTTTTGGGCAAGAACTTCCTGCTTTTCCTGAAGCGATGCGTTGGCTTTTAAAGAAATCATTCGTCATTCCTTTAATTGTGTTGAACGGAACTCCAAGCGGTGAAATATTACTTAAGTACAAATCTTTCTCTTTCGCATCAGCCAATAATTTTCTAGTTTCAGCATCAACTGAAGTAGCTTCTGGAACCAAAAGAAACGGTGAACCCCAACCCACAGCATCCACTTGATAATGGTCTAATAAAAACTGATGTTCTTCTGCTGTTCCAACGCCACCTTGTACTGTGATTTTTAAAACAGGAGGTTCGTTTGGAACTATTTTATTTTTTGATGCTAAAGCATTTGTAAATAGCGAATAGGCCGATTGAATCAATTCGTCTTTCTTGTTTTTGAATTCTTCTAGAATAGGTCCTAATAAAAATCCTTCAGTAGCAAATGCGTGTCCGCCGCAGTTTAAACCTGATTCGATTCGATATTCAGAAACCCAAAGTCCTTTTTTAGCTAGAAAATTTCCTTGAATCATCGCCGAACGGAAATCACTTACTTTTAGAATAATTTTCTTCTGAAATTGTCCGTTTGCATTGGGATAAAAAGCATCGAAAGTTTCCATGTAACTGTACAATCTTGGATTCATTCCAGCAGAAAAAACTACCGATGAACTTGTGGTACTGTTTACAAAACCTCTTAAAGCGGCATGTGCATCATTATAAATTACAGGCAATTGTTCGTCATCACTAAAATTATCTTTATCAATTTTTGTCATGATATTGACATCGATACTACCTGGTGAAAAATGATGATCCAAGATGGTTTTCAATTCCATAATATTGTTTTTTCCTGAATCGATTAAATGCTCTAATTTGATTTTTAATTCTGAAGTTGTTGGCAAAATGGCGATAAAATCTTCTAATTGCGTTCTTTTTTCAATCAATTCCGATTTGAAACTTTCGAACTTTTGAGTGACAACTGTATCGAGTAAATTCAAATAATTTGTGATTCTTTTAGCTCTAAAATCATCTACTTTTAGAGAGATTTCTTCATAAGGTTGCTTGAATTTTTCAGCATAAAAAGCGGTCATTTTTTCAATCAAATCGTCATCCATAATCGAAATTACGGAATCAATTCCGTATTGCGCCACTCGCACCGGACTATCAATAGTGAAAGCCAATCCCATAACAGGAATGTGAAAAGTGTGTACGCTTTTTAGTAAAGTCATATTGTTTTCTTGGTTAATATTTGCATTCGATTTATTTCTTAACAAAATAAATAGTGACAAATAAAATATAATCCTTCAGATTAATATATGATTATTATCATGCTTTGAAAATTGGAGAAGTTTAGAGTAAAATCACTAAAATTATTCCCATCAAACCACCAAAACCTAATATCAAATATTTCCAAAAAGGATGAGCTTTTTTTAATTCCATAAATTGAAAAGCTACCAACCAAAACTTGATTAAAGCTAAAGTCACAACCCTTGTTGCCATAATTTCTGCACTTACATTTAATGCTAAAAAAGCAGCGATTACGGTAAGTGCTAGCAACAAAATAAACGTAGATGAAATAGTGTCTTTCATAATCTTACATTTAAAAAAGTAAATAAAGTACAGGGAATAAAAGCAACCAAATTAAATCGCACATATGCCAAAAAATGGCGCTTGCTTCGATGTCTTCAAAGGATGCTTCGGTTTGTTTTTTTCTGATGGAAAATGTAATTAGCAATAAAATTACCAATCCCACCAAAACATGTATAAAATGAAAACCCGTTAATAACCAATAAAATCTAAAAAACGAATTATAATCCATGTGCAATTCGGCTTGTAATTTTTCGTAATATTCAAATGATTTTAAAACTAAAAATCCGAAACCTCCAACCATTGCCCAATTGAAATAAAACAACGTCTTTTTGATATTAGCGGCTTTAAAAAAATGAATTCCTTTGGCTACAAAAAATCCGCTGGTTAACAACAGAATTGTATTTATTGTTCCAATTGTTTTATTCAGTTTTAAACTGCTATTGTGAAACAATTCTCGTTCTTCCGAACCGTAATAAACTAATGCTAAAATGGCCATTCCGAAAGTGATGAGTTCCAAATAAATGATTATCCAAATTAAAACTCCTCCAGGTGGATAATATATAGATTTTGTTTTGTTCATGATTGTAATAATTCGACTTTACCGGTGTGTAAATCGTAAAATGTTCCTACTATTTTTATTTTTTTCTGATGGACCAATTCTCTAATAATTTTGCTCGAAGAGAGAATGTGATCTATGGTGGAAAGCACGTTCAACCGACCCGTTTCATCTGATAAATGTTCGGGTAATGGATACGTTCTGTGATTACTAAATGCCACTTTGATTTGATTGGTTAATTGGGTTAGATGTCCCAAATTCACATTATCAATTGCTCCTTGAACCGCACCACAATTGGAATGTCCTAACACAACCAATAATTTGGTTCCTTTTACCTGAACAGCATATTCCATGCTTCCTAAAATATTGTCGTCTTCGATATTTCCAGCTACACGAGCAACAAATAAATTTCCAATTCCCTGATCAAAAATAATTTCAGGTGGTACACGAGAATCGATACAAGACAATACAAAAGTGTGCGGATGTTGGTCTTTTTCAGAATGGTGCGCTTCATCAATAAAATCATGATGTATAGGTGCATTATTTATGTAGCGTTTGTTTCCTGCCATTAATTCTTTCAAAGCTTCATTTGCTGTTTTTGGAACATGATGATGCTCTGTTGTTTCACAAGAAAAAATAATAATGATAAAAATGCTGAATAAAATCGTACCTATAATTCTCATAACTTTCTAAATTAATTATTCCATTCTAATAATCGCTTTTCGCCATTAATTTGTTTGATATCAGTAATATCTTGCGACATTTCGATTACGCCTTTATATAGTTTTTGAGCATCTCTAACTGCGAAATAGCGAATGTAAATCAGGCGTTCTTTGTAGTTAATCCAGAAAGAAGCTTCGTTTTGTTCGCCATTTCTAAACGCTTCTAAAATTTGTAAAACGGTATCCACACTTTTGGGTGGGTGACAAAAACGAACTTCCCTACCAATAATTCCTGCACTTCTTGGAAACACGCGTTCTTCACCTCGATTGTAGAAAATTACTTTATCGTTTTCATCAACATAAGTTAAATCGATTGGTAAGGTTTTGAAAAGTAGATTTACTTGTTCAATTGTCATGAAGCCTTCATCGTAATGTGCTGCATTTTCGTTGAAAACCACATCGGTTCTGCGTTCTGTATCTTGAGAAGGATGAATGTATTCGGATTCTTTTGGAAATTTTGGTGGTGCTTCTGATAACATCCAACCAATTTCATCTTCTCCTTTTCGCATTTTAATCCAATCTTCATCAGATAGCATTTCTAAAGCATTTGGAAATAACACATTTTCTTCTACTTCTAGTAATCGATATAAATTTTGAGAAATCAAATTGGCATTGTGCTTGGCAGAAGTAAAATCTTGGTCATCTAAATTTTTTCTAACAATGCGAAACATTTCCCTAATCGTATCGTGAAACGACCACATATTTCGAGATGGTCCTGTCCAACCTTTTTGTTCTAAAAATGGAAATAATTGATTTTCTTTTCGTTCAAAACGTCGTTCAACGGTTGCTAAATGATTGAAAACATTGTAAAATTTTTGAAATTCTTCTTTTGGATTGATCGCATTTAATTCTTCTAATAATTGATGAATCAAATCGGTTTCTACAAAATAAGTATGAATGGGATGTCCTTCAATCACGTTTGTATGTGTTTCTGATGTTGACATTTTATTGATGTTTGATTTTCTCATAAAGTTTTACCAATGATTTAAGTAAAGCTTCAGGAGACGTTAATATTTGATAATGATTTTGACCGAACATTTGCGGTAAATAATATTTGGCTTGCGCTTCAATAGCTAAAGCATACGAATTGATTTTTCGTTCATTCAATTCTCGCAGCGCTTGTTTAATGTCTTGAATGCCATGTTGCCCTTCGTATTTATCGTAATCGTTTGGTTTTCCATCGGAAAGCACAATAATCCATTTGTTTTTGGTTTCCAATTGATCCATTCTAGCGCCGGCATGACGTAAAGCGGGACCAATTCGGGTGTAGCCATTAGGTTCGACGGCTCCTATTTTATGTTTGGCTTTGTTCCAACTTTCGTTGAAATCTTTCAAAGTGAGATAAGTCGTGAAATTTCTGGTTTTGGAATAAAATCCATCAATTGCAAAATCGATGTCGAACTCGTGCAGAATTTCGCCAAATAGAATGGAAACTTCTTTTTCTACATCAATCACGCGATTTCCTGCGGCATAACCATCACTTGAAAGACTAATATCTAACAAAACTAAAATCGCAATGTCTTTGTTCTTCTTTCTTTGCGATAAATAAATGCGTTCGTCTGGCGATTTTCCAGAATGAATGTCGGTATATAAATCGGTTAACGCGTCTAAATCGAAAGCGTCACCTTGTAATTGTCTTCGTTGTTGTTGCATTTTATTATTTACGCTGGTAAGCATTTTTCGTAAACCATTTAAAGTGGTTTTGTACTTCGCCATCGTATTTTTATAATAAGTTGCGTGGGTTTTGAGTTGGGTTTTCGGATAAACTTTACAGAAATTAGTCAAGTAATTTCGTTTTATAAAATCCCATTCGTCATATTTTAAGTGGAAACCTTTTTCATCTACCTCAGCACTTTCGGCTATTGAAGTATTTTCAACAAAATCCGCTTGATATACAGAATGCACCATATCATCCACACGAACCGTAAACTTCATGCTCATTTCTTCCAAGGCTTCTTGATGGTCTTTTAAATCGTCTTTTCCATCAAAATCGCGCCAATTTCCGTTGAATTCTTCTGCGGTTTCAATTTTCTCGAAACTGTGCATTAACACATAATCTTCTTGTTGTTTTTTGTCGATAGTAAGCGATTCAATTTCTTCAACGGCTTTCGCATGAAGCGTAGTTTCGGCTACGACATTGTTTTTTATTTTCTTAGTATTGTCATCGAAGTCATTCAATATATTTTGATCTTCCACTTCAGGAGTATTTTTCATCCATTTTCCATACAACCAAGAATAATCAATGGATTGGTCTTTTTTATTAACAGGTAGTTTTGGCACCGCATCATAATAAAACTCTTGCATGGTTGGATATTTTTCAAACATTTCACCAATAACCAATGGTGCAGTTTCAAAAGCTTTTTCCAAAGAAAGTTCCGGTGAATTATCTTGGTTATCCCAATTGAAATTCAATTGTTTTTGAATACTCAAATACACCGTTCTGAAAAAATAAAATTTCAGATTTTCCTCTTTTGTTGGGAACAGCGAACAATTTATTGGAAGAAAGAAGTTTTTGTTTTTGTAACCGCCTTCGCGTTCGGCTGGAAAAATATCGATTGGCGCACCACAAATCGCTCTCGCAAAAAGCGTCAATCGCGGTTTGATGTCAGATAAGTTGATTTGACGGCTCAGAATTTCGGCATCATTGAGTCGTTTATTTTTAAAGTACTTGAGTACTTTTTTATAGATAATTTCGTCTAATTCTAAGCCCATATCTACAATCTTTAAATCATTAAATCGCACAAATCGTTTAAAGCTTGAATGGTTTCTTGCTCGTCTGTTAAAGGTTCAACAACGGCAACATGAACGGCTAATCGTTTTGGTAATCCATTATTGATAAGTTTCGCGGCGTCCACTAATAATCGAGTGGAAACGGTTTCGGTTAGACCCAACTCGGTAAGATTTCTAATTTTTGTTCCGATTGCTACTAATTTTTGAGCGATATCGGCTTGAATTCCGGTTTCATTAATTAAAATTTCGGCTTCAATTTTTGGATTTGGATAATCGAATGAAAGTGCTACAAATCGTTGACGAGTAGAAGGTTTCAATTCTTTGAATCCTTTTTGATATCCTGGATTAAACGAAGCAACTAAAAGAAAATCGGGATGTGCTTTGATGGTTTCTCCTAATTTATCAATGAAAAGTTCTCTTCTATGATCGGTTAAGGAGTGAATGGCTACGATGACATCAGGACGTGCTTCTGCAACCTCATCTAAATATAAAATGTATCCGTTTTTTACAGCTATGGATAAAGGTCCGTCAATCCAAATGGTTTCGGCTCCTTTGATAATGAAGCGTCCAATTAAATCGGTTGCTGAAGTTTCTTCATGACAACTTACGGTGACTAATGTTTTGTTAACTTCATTCGCCATATATTCGATAAAACGGGACTTTCCAGAGCCTGTTGGACCTTTTAATAATAAAGGCAATCGCAATTGATTAATTTGATTGAAAATTTCAATTTCTGAACCTACTGCTTTATAAAATATGGCTTTTTCTGCTACTATCATGGCAATTTATTTTTGAAAAAACCGAAACCAAATGCTGGCAGCGACAACTCTGGGCACTTGGTCTCGGTTAGCTATTGATTTTAAATTTCTAACCAAAATAATTAATAACTATTCTTCTTTTACAAGTGCTTCATCTGTGGGTTTACCATACTTGATAAACTCAATAATGAATAATGTAATTCCTGTGGTAAAAAGTGTTGCACAAAGTAGTAATACTACGAAGTGAATTGCAATTTCATTTTGCACATCCATGAAATCTAATTTCATTTTGCGTTCTAAATATACTTGAGCAACACCTGCAACACCAAAAGCTACCGTCATTCCTAACATTCCTACATTTGACAACCAAAAAGCCATATGACCACTTGTATTGTTATAGCGTTTTCTTCCTGTTAAATTGGGCAACGCATAGCTGATTATTGCTAAAACAATCATAGCATAAGCACCCCAGAATGCGTAGTGACCGTGCATTGCTGTTACTAATGTTCCGTGTGTGTAAAGATTCGTTTGTGGTAATGTATGTGCAAAACCTAATAGCCCAGCTCCTACAAAAGATACAATAGAAGCACCGATAGTCCAGAATAAAGCAATTTTGTTTGGATGTGATTTTTCACCTTTTCGATACATGTAAACTGCAAATAATGCCATCGCTAAGAACGCTAATGGTTCTAATGCTGAGAAAATTCCACCTACAATTAACCAAATTTTATTAACTCCGATATAATAATAATGGTGACCTGTTCCTAATAAACCTGAAAGGAATGTTAATCCTACAATTACATACAACCATTTTTCAATAACTTCTCTATCAACACCAGTAAGTTTGATTAATAAATACGATAAAATACCGCCCATGATTAGTTCCCAAACTCCTTCAACCCATAAATGCACTACCCACCAACGGAAGAAAGAATCGGTTACTTGGCTATCGAACCAAATCATACCAGGTAAGTATAATAAAGCGGCGAAAACCAATCCCATTGTTAAAACCAAGGAGGTTGTTGTTCTTCTTTCTGCTTTATATAAAGTGGTAAGGATTAATCCTAAGAACAGTAAAACATTGATAACAACCAAAATATCTAATTCTCTTGGAATTTCAAGGAATTTTCTACCTTCCCAAATATTAAAGTGATACCCAACGATAGCTAAAACTCCAACAACTGCTAAGGAAATCAACTGTACATATGCCAATTTCACATTGACTAATTCTCGTTGCGCTTCTTCAGGAATAATGTAATATGCGGCTCCCATGAAACCGGTTAATAACCAAACTACTAATAAATTAGTGTGAACGGCTCTCGCTGTATTGAA
>ERZ1034363.1929-NODE-1929-length-10778-cov-12.356696_pt1 | contig 10778 bp, 10 predicted proteins | sample MGYA00520616_ERZ1034363 | MGnify/ENA primary metagenome ERZ1034363 (study PRJEB33736, sample SAMEA104284506) | Azolla filiculoides | biome: Urban; feature: Water surface; material: Ditch water | place: Netherlands | collected 2015-10-28 | depth 0-0.1 m ...
AATTGTGGTGCTAAAAGCGAAAAAGCACTTTTGAAAACAGCTTCAAATAATAATTGTTTGCTTCTATAATAATAATGTAATAATGCTTTATTAATTTTTGCTTTATCTGCTATTTCTTGCATTCTTGCACCTGCCATTCCTTTTTGCTGAAATATTTCTTTTGCAGCTATTAATATTTCAGTTTCTGTATTTTCAGTTTTAATTTTATCCATATTATTTAATTATATAGTTTAACCATTTGGTTAACAAATTTACTAAAATAAAATTACTAAAATAGTATTTATGCTTTTTTTAACAAATAATAAAGTCTTAATAGCTTTAAATAGCCTTGATTACTAGAAATTTTTAGCTTGTGACTGAAGATTTTTTCAATATATTATTGTCTAAAATTGAAAATTTATCTTTTAAAATCTTCATATCCTCACTAACCTTTCTATCCAAAACTTTTGCGTAATGTTGGGTTGTGTGTAGGTTTTTATGGCCAAGCATTTTACTAACTGTTTCAATAGGAACACCATTAGTCAAAGTTACAGATGTTGCAAATGTGTGTCTAGCCATGTGGAACGTTATTTCTTTTGGAATGTCACATAAATCGCCAATTTCTTTTAAATAAGCATTCATTTTTTGGTTAGTTAAGATTGGTAAAATAGTATCTTCATTTAAGCATTTAGGGTGATTACTGTATTTTTGGATAATTTCTTGTGCTATTGGTAGAATTGGAATTTTAGATTTTATTTCAGTTTTTTGACGGTTTTTGAAAATCCATTTTTCGCCATCAATGCCTATACCAATATGGTCCTTTTTCAATCCTTTTACATCAATGTAGGCTAAGCCAGTATAGCATGAAAAAATGAAAATATCTCTAACTAATTGTAGTCTTTGTGATGAAATTTTCTTGTTGTAGATTTTCAACAATTCCTCTTCAGTCAAAAAGTCTCTTTCAACTTCTTTCATTTTACCTTCATATCGAGTAGTAGGGTCTTTATCCAACCAATCATTATCTAGGCATATCTTAATGATTTTTCTAAAATTTCTAACATATTTGACAGCTGTATTGTTGTTGCATTTTTTTACACTTCTTAAATAAAATTCAAACTCGGTTACAAAGGCATAGTCGATTTTATTGATGCTTATATCATTGATGTTATATTTCCAAATGATAAACTCCTGCAAGTGTTTTAATGAGATTTTAAATCGTTCTAAAGTTCCATAGGCATAACCATTTCCAATTAGGTCTTTAATTTTATCATTATGACTTTGATAGATTGGAATGATCATTCGCTCACGTTCTTGTGCTCCAGTTAGTTTTGATTTAAAATTTTCAATTGTCAAATCTTCATTCTTGTGAAGTAATACCATCTGAATATCAAAAACTTTAGATTTTATTAAATCAAGATAATTATTTATTGTTCTAGCTTCTTCTGAATTACCTTTCATTTTTGATTGTTCTGCGGACCATTTTGATTTATCAATGAATTTCTTGGTGCTGAATTCAAAACGTTCTCCGTTTACAGTTAGCCTGAAATAAATTGGCAATTGACCGTTTTTGTTAGCTTTTGAAGTTTTTGCATAAATATGCACAGTGATTTTTGCTTTCATGGTGGTGACCTTTTAATTAGTATTCAATTTAATTTTTAAACTTTTAGTAAACAAGATGTACACTTTTTGAACCAGTATTAAACTGGTTGTTAGTACGGTGTTTAAAGTGCTTTAGATAATATAGCGAGACCCAAAATTGTAGAAATTTTTAGGGTCTCGATTTTGTCCCTTTAGCATTAAGATTGAATGAATAATTTGGTATATGTCCCAAAGCAAAAAGCCGATAAATCATAAGATTTATCGGCTTTTGAAACCATTTGTTTTTAAATGTGTGGGCGATGAGGGGTTCGAACCCCCGACCCCCTCGGTGTAAACGAGGTGCTCTGAACCAGCTGAGCTAATCGCCCCAATAAATCAGCAATACTTATTACGTTATTGCGAGTGCAAATATACACTGAATATTTGTTTTTGCAAGTCTTTTTTAAAAAAAATTACACAATTTCTGCAACTACAAAAGTACTTCCACCGATATAAATAAAATCACTTGGCGTTGCATTATTTAGTGCTTCAGCATAAGCTTCTGTAACAGAATCATATAAACAACCTATCAATCCATACTCTCTACCTTTTTCTTGTAATATCTTCGAATCTAATCCTCTAGGAACATTTGGTTTTGTAAAATAATATATTGCTTTTTTTGGAAAAAGAGGCAATATAGAGTCTAAATCTTTATCATTAACAACTCCTAAAACAAAATGTAACGTCTCATAATGCTGCTTTTCGATTTGATTCAAAACAATTTTTAAGCCATGAGAATTATGCGCCGTATCACAAACCACAAAAGGATTACTATTCAAAATCTGCCATCTTCCAAGCAATCCTGTGTTCAAAATAACATTTTTGAAACCATTTCGAATATTTGTTTCAGATATATTAAAATTATTTTTTAGCAAATTAATAGTCTGTAAAGCCGTTTTTTTGTTTTGAACTTGATAATCTCCCAATAAAGCACAATCAAAAATTACCTCGGGATTATCTTGGGCAAAATAAATTGGAGCATCTTCAATTATAGCTTTTTCTTGAAATACTTTTTTTGTTTCTTCAACATATTCACCTATAACTACTGGAATATTTTTCTTAATAACACCAGCCTTTTCGAAAGCAATTTTAGACAACGTATCTCCTAAAAACTGAGTGTGATCAAATCCAATATTCGTAATAACAGAAATTAACGGAGAAATAATATTTGTAGAATCAAGTCTTCCTCCCATTCCAACTTCAACAACCGCAACATCAACCTGTTCTTTTGCAAAATAATCAAATGCTAAACCAACAGTCATTTCAAAAAAACTTAGCTGATTTAATTCAAAAAAACGCTTGTTTTGCATAACAAAATCGACCACAAAATCTTCCGCAATCATTTCTCCATTAATTTTAATACGCTCACGGAAATCTTTCAAATGAGGTGAAGTATACAACCCAACTTTATAACCAGCTTCTTGCAAAATGGAGGCAATCATAGAAGAAGTAGAACCCTTGCCGTTGGTTCCTGCCACATGTATTGATTTGAATTTTGTTTCAGGATGTTGCAAATATTCGGCTAACAACAATGTATTCGTTAAATCTTTTTTATAAGCTGATGCGCCTTGCATTTGAAACATTGGCAACTGATCAAATAACCACTCTGTTGTTTCTTTATAATTCATTTGAGTAGAATTATTCTCCAATTTGAAAATTAACAACAACAAAACCTATCTGGGTTTCAGGCGCATTACTATCTGGTTGCCATTTAAATGTTTTTGCAGTTTCAATAGCTGGTGTAACTAAACAAGGGTTAGTATTTGTAGTTCCTTGCGAACGTTCAGCCCTTATAACATTACCTTGTCTATTAACCCATATTTTCACAACAACTTTTCCAGATTCATTACAATCTTGAATTTTTTTGCTATTACCTGCTAATTTTCTACCCGACAATCCCCAACCAGTTCCTTTTCCTGAACCTTTCCCATCACCAGAACCATCACCATAAAAACTATTTGCATATAAACTTCCATTTATACTTCCTTTATCACCTCCTTCATTATCATTACCATGACCAGATTGAGAAGTTCCATCGGTTTTTGGCCCCTTTAAAATGCTATTTAATGCACTATTTGTTTTCTTTTTTGGAGGTACCTGTGTGATTGTAGTAACTTTATTATTTACATCAGAAGTTTTGACAGGAGTTGCTTTTACATTTGTTTGAGTAACTAATTTTTGAACAGGTGTTTCAACAACTTCATTAACTACAGGCTCAGGTGCAGTTTGAACTTTCTCAAGCGGTTGAACATCTCCACTACCTGTCTCAGATGTTCCAAAATTTATTGCAATTTCTCCTCCTTCAAAAATTTCTGGTATATTAGGATCATCTTTTAAAATATAAAAGTAAAAACCAATAAACAATAGAATGAATACAACCAAAGTTATACCAAAAGATCGTTTCTCATATTTAGTTTCTAATATCATTATTTTGGTGATACTGCTAATACTATTTTATACTTATTTCTATAAGCTATATCCATCACTTTAACCGCATTTTCAATTGGTACATCTTTTGCAACATGCAATACAATATTTGGATCTTTTTGTTCAGCCAATTTTTGCTTAATTGCTTGTTCAAGTTCTTCAATAGGATATTGTTGCTTATCCAGGAAAAAATTTAATTTTTCATCAATACTAACTGATATTGTTTCCACTTCATCAGACTGACCCGATGAATTTGGCAATACTAAATCCAATGCATTAGTATTTGTCATTGTAGTCACTGCTATCATAAAAAATATCAACAACAAAAAAACAATATCCGTCATTGAAGACATATTGAATTCAGCATTGACTTTATTTCTACCTCTTAAATTCATAATTATACTGGCTCATTAAGTAAATCTAAGAAATCTACAACATTAACTTCCATTTGGTGTACAATTTTATCAGTAATACTCACCAAATGATTGTACCCAACATAAGCAATAATTCCAACTATCAAACCAACAACTGTAGTCATCATAGCGGTATAAATTCCTTCTGCCAATACGCTCATTTCAATTTTATTAGATCCACTGGCAGCCATTTCATGAAAAGCCATAACCATCCCTACTACTGTACCCAAGAAACCCGTCATTGGACCAGCACCGGAAAGTGTTGCCAATAAACTAACATTTTTTTCCAACTTATAAACTTCTAACTTTCCAGCATTTTCAATAGCAATATTGATATCTTCAAGAGGTTTTCCAATTCGAGAAATTCCTTTTTCAATTAGCCTAGAAACTGGTGAATTAGTAGCAGCACATAACATTTTAGCATTGTCGATTTTACCTTGTTGTAAATGCATCTTAATTTGAGTCATAAAATTTTGATCCATTTTAGAAGCAGCTTTTATTGCCATAAATCGTTCTAAATACAAATAAATTGTCAAAAACAACATAATAAAAATGACCGACATTACAATTTGTCCTACTAAACCTCCACTGAAAATAATTTCTATTAAAGTTAAATCTTTTTTTGTTGCCACATTCTCAACCGTTTGACTAGTTGCATTTGCTATTGTATCTATTTGTAGAAAAATGTTCATAATTTATTATGTTTAAATTTAAAACGTAAATATAAAATAAAAATTGTTTGTAATTATTTACAAGATTTTTTAAGCCATAAAAAACCTAAGATTCCTGAAATTAGAGAGGCAAATAATATCATGAATTTAGAATTATTAATTATCATATTGTCTTCAAAAGCAAGCAACGTGATAAATATTGACATTGTAAAACCAATCCCACCTAAAAAACCTGCTCCAATAATTATTTTCCAATTTAAATCACTTGGTAATTTAGCCAGACCAAACTTAATAGTTAAAAAAGATATCAAAACTATACCTAATGGTTTACCAAAAATCAAACCAAAAATGATTCCTAAAGAATAATTTTCCGAAAAATTAAGCATCCAATCTGAGCCTACAACAATAGCAGTATTACATAAAGCAAAAAGTGGTAAAATGATAAACACGACTGGTCTATGTAAAAACTGCTCTAATTTATAGGAAATTGTATTTTCAGAACCATCTTGAAAAGGAATAGCAAATGCTAATAAAACACCTGTTATAGTTGCATGAACTCCAGAATTTAGCATAAAATACCACATAAAAACCCCAGCCACTAAATAAATCCATAGATTATTCACCTTCATTCTATTTAAAACCAAAAGCCCAGCAAAAATTGATAATGAAATTATTAGATTAACAAAATAAAGTGTTTTAGTATAGAACAATGCAATAACAATAATTGCTCCTAAATCATCTATCACTGCTAAGGCAGTTAAGAATACTTTTAATGAATTAGGCACATTTTTTCCCACTAAAGACAAAACACCTAATGCAAAAGCTATATCCGTAGCCATAGGAATTCCAATTCCCGATTGAGTTTCTGTACCAAAATTGAACAATAAGAAAATTAATGCTGGAAAAATCATTCCACCCAATGCTCCAGAAATAGGCAATATTGCTTCCTTTAATTTTGATAATTCACCAATATAAACTTCTCTTTCTAATTCTAATCCAATCATCAAAAAGAAAATCGCCATTAGTCCATCATTAATCCAATGTTCAAAACTATGATTTGCTATTGGGTGATGCCAAATTGCAAAATAACTCTCCGAAAATGATGAATTTGAAATCAATAACGAAAAAGCGGTGCAGATTAATAAAATCAGTCCGCCCGCTTTTTCGCTTTCAAAAAAAGAAGTGAAAAGTTTTGTTAGTTTCATTACACTAATTGCTTAAGTGCAATTTCAAAAGCAGTTGCACTGATATTCTTTTTATCAGAATTTAAAGCATGTGCTTTTTGAATTGCATTTTTGATTGTATTTGACGTGTCTGAAAAAATAGCCTCATCAGTCATTTGTACTTTTTTCTCCATAAAATAAGCAAAAACTCTTGCCATTCCGCAATTTGCGATGAAGTCAGGAATTAAACTTACTTTTTTATCCGTTTCTTCCATAATAGGGCCAAAGAAAATTGCTGCATCCGCAAACGGAACATTTGCACCACTTGAAATTACTTCTAATCCAGAAGCAATCATGCTATCTACTTGATTTTTAGCAACCAATCTTGAAGCAGCACATGGAGCAAATACTTGAGCACCCATTGACCAAATTTTTTCATTGATTTCGGCAAAAGGAATCATATTATCTGCTACTAATTTATTCCCATCTTTATTTAGAAACAATGTTTTAATTTCTTCAAAAGAATAACCATTTTCATTGATAATTCCACCATCTCTATCGATGATTCCTACTACTTTCGCTCCCATTTGAGCTAAATAAAAAGCAGCTGCCGAACCTACGTTTCCAAAACCTTGAACGATAGCTTTTTTACCAACGATTGAACCTCCATAAATATCATAATAATGACGTGCCGCTTCAGCAACACCATAACCTGTAATCATGTCAGCAACAGTATATTTTCTATTGACATCTGGAGAGAAATTTGGGTTTTCAATTACTTTAATAACCCCTTGACGTAATTGTCCAATTCTGTTAATTTTATCCGCTTCTGTTGGCTTAAAGTGACCATTGAAAACACCTTCTTGTGGATGCCAAACACCACAATCTTCGGTCATTGGAATTACTTCGTGAATTTCATCTACATTCAAATCCCCACCTGTTCCGTAGTAATTTTTTAATAATGGAGAAACGGCTTTATACCATCTTTCTAAAACTCCTTTTTTTCTTGGATCGTTTGGATCAAAATTAATTCCTGATTTAGCACCACCAATTGCTGGTCCAGAAACAGAAAACTTAACCTCCATAGTCTTAGCTAACGAAAGAACCTCATTCATATCCAACCCTTTTCGCATTCTAGTTCCACCACCTGCAGCACCACCTCTTAATGAGTTGATTACTGTCCATCCTTCTGCATCAGTTTCTGGGTCTTTCCAATTAAATATTATTTCTGGCTCTTTGTTTTCAAATTTTTGTAATAAATCTTTCATTGTGTTAGTTAATTTTATGGTTTTGCAAATATACATATTCTGTATAAGCTCTTATATGTAATCTATAATTTTTGGTCTTAAATAATTCATTTAAAAATAATTCCTGAAGAATGGTCCTGTTTTGCTCCTGTTACAGAAGACAAAACATTAATTTCATCTCGCAATCGTAAAACTCCTAAAAATCCAAAAATCAAAGCTTCTTTAAATTGAATGGTTTTATCATCAGGAATCACAACATCAGTTGTAGGTAAATAATTACGCAATCTTTCAATTAAAAATCGATTATAAGCACCCCCACCCGTGATAAATAATTTCGCATTTGGTTTATTACAAATTTTTGCAATTTGAAATGCAATATGTTCTACAAATGTGCGAAGTTTATCTTTTTCATCGATTGGATACGAATTTATCAAAGGGAAAATCTTTGCATTCACAAATTCCATTCCTAATGATTTTGGATAAGGCAAAATATAGAATTCTAAATCATTCAGTTGTCTCAATAAATCTTGATTTATGTTTCCTGATTTTGCTAAATTCCCAGCATCGTCATACGAAAAACCTAATTCGTTGGCAAAATAATTCAAAACTGTATTCACTGGCGAAATATCAAATGCAATTCGTTTTCCATTTTCACTAAATGAAACATTCGAAAATCCGCCTAAATTCAAACAATAATCATATTCCGAAAAAAGTAATTCATCTCCTATCGGTACCAATGGAGCGCCTTGACCACCAAATTGTACATCTTGCACCCTAAAATCACAAACAATCGTTTGATTAACTAAATCACGAATCATTGGAAGATTTCCGATTTGAAGTGTAAATCCGTTTTGAGGTTGGTGTAAAATTGTGTGACCATGACTACAAACGGCATCAATTTCAGTCAGATGGTGTTTGAAAATAAATTCAGAAATTATTGAAGCTAAAAGTTTGGTATAGGATATATTTAATTCTTCTAATTCTGATGTGCTAAAATAAATCGCATTTTTCAATTTACTAAGCCATCCTTCCGAGTACGAAACAGTTTCAGATTGAAAAATTTCGAAAGTCCAACAACCTGAATTATTGAATTTTATATAAGCCAAATCGACTCCATCTAACGATGTGCCCGACATAACTCCGATAACGTTGTAGTTTTCTTTAAACATGGGTTAAAATTACAAATTGTTATTGAAATTTTCCTAATAAATAGTTACATTTGGAGTCTCAAATTAAAAAATTATCAAACATTACATCTAAAAAATATGGATTTTAAATTAACCGAAGAGCATTTAATGATTCAGCAAGCCGCTAGAGATTTTGCTCAAACAGAATTATTACCTGGAGTTATTGAAAGAGATGAACATTCAAAATTCCCAACAGAACAAGTGAAAATGATGGGCGAACTTGGCTTCTTAGGAATGATGGTAGATCCAAAATACGGAGGAGCTGGATTAGATAGTGTTTCTTACGTTTTAGCAATGGAAGAAATTGCAAAAGTAGACGCTTCTGCTGCGGTTATTATGTCTGTAAACAACTCTTTAGTTTGTGCTGGTTTAGAAAAATACGGTTCAGAAGAACAAAAGATAAAATACTTAACACCGTTAGCAAAAGGAGAAGTAATCGGAGCTTTCTGTTTATCAGAGCCAGAAGCAGGTTCAGACGCCACTTCGCAAAGAACTACTGCTATCGACATGGGCGACCATTATTTAGTAAACGGAACTAAAAACTGGATTACGAATGGAGGAACAGCTTCTACTTATTTAGTAATTGCACAAACCGATGCTTCAAAAGGACACAAAGGAATCAACGTTCTTATCGTTGAAAAAGGAATGTCAGGTTTTGAAGTAGGTCCGAAAGAGAAAAAAATGGGAATCCGTGGATCAGACACACATACTTTATTATTTAATGATGTAAAAGTTCCAAAAGAAAACAGAATTGGTGCAGACGGATTCGGATTTGCTTTCGCAATGTCAACTTTAAACGGAGGAAGAATTGGAATCGCTTCTCAAGCATTAGGAATTGCTCAAGGAGCTTACGAATTAGCGTTAAAATATTCACAAGAGCGTATAGCTTTTGGAAAACCAATTTTCAACCATCAGGCTATCGCTTTCAAATTAGCAGATATGCATGTTAAAATTACATGTGCTAGATTGTTAATTCACAAAGCAGCATCTGAAAAAGACAATGGTGAAGATATTGCACATTCTGGTGCTATGGCAAAATTATACGCTTCAGAAATCGCTTTAGAAGTAGCTAATGATGCTGTACAAATTCACGGTGGAAATGGTTATGTAAGCGAATACCACGTAGAAAGAATGATGCGTGATTCTAAAATCACTCAGATTTACGAAGGAACTTCAGAAATTCAAAGAATTGTTATTTCAAGAGGTTTAGTAAAATAGTTAAAATAAATAATTCACAAAAGGAGTTCAACTTGATTGCTGAACTCCTTTTTTTATTACCTTTAAAATAAAAATGTTATTTGAAAATTGGAAAGAAAATCTAGAACCCTTAATTAATAAATATAAAGGAAGAAAACATCCCTTACACTATAATAACACCTATCAATTGCTAATAATGGTGATTTTGTCTGCCCAAGATTCGGATGCAAATATTAATAATATCACTATTCCTTTTTTTGAAAAATATCCTAATCTTGAAAGCATTTCAAATTCAAGTATTGAAGATATCACCCCTTATTTTACAAAAGTCAAAAATTACCCCACAAAAACAACTTGGATATATGAATTAGCCAAACTTCTAAAAACTGATAGTGCAGTTCCAACAAACTTAACCGATTTAATTGCATTAAAAGGCATTGGAAGAAAGTCTGCTAACGTAATATTAAGAGAAACCAATCAAAAAGTGGAAGGAATTATTGTTGATTTACATGTCATTAGAGTCGCACCAAGAGTAGGTTTAACACCAAAACATGAAGATGGCAATAAAATTGAAAAGCTATTAATACAAAAGCTTCCCTATGAAATTTGGAACGAAATTGGAATGGCTTTCTCCTTTTTAGGAAGAGAAATTTGTCGACCAACTAATCCAAGATGTGATGATTGTCCAATAAATACACATTGTAACTATTTTAAAAATTTAAACCAATAACAAAACCACCCTACTAAGGTGGTTTTTGAGTCCCGTTGGAACGATTTATTAAAAACAAAAAAGCCTGTCTAAATAATAGACAGGCTTTTCAAAAGAAAGGCGGCGACATACTCTCCCACATAACTG
>ERZ1034363.1930-NODE-1930-length-10777-cov-2.536355_pt1 | contig 10777 bp, 16 predicted proteins | sample MGYA00520616_ERZ1034363 | MGnify/ENA primary metagenome ERZ1034363 (study PRJEB33736, sample SAMEA104284506) | Azolla filiculoides | biome: Urban; feature: Water surface; material: Ditch water | place: Netherlands | collected 2015-10-28 | depth 0-0.1 m ...
TATTGCGTGGTACCTGGGGGGTGTTGTGGGCCGTACGACGGCAGCACCTCCGGGGGCACCTCCGACGGACCGCCAGCTCCTGACGGACGTGGCAAATAATGTCAGTCAGCAAGCGACCAGTCGCTTGCGCAACTTTGACGCGCCGATGGCTGTGGTCAACGCGCTCCGACCGGTGGAACCGTCGAACACACAGAATATGCGCGAAGGGACGTCCCTTCGCTACCGTTACGGAGGCCAGTAAAAAATGCCAGTCAACACAGAATTAGCCACGAAGACGTACTACCGCTACGCCTGGGTGCGTGATGCCGGTCACAGCGACTTCGTCAAAAAGGCGGAGCTGTGTGAGCGCTTCTTCCGAGGCATGCAGTGGGACGAGAAGGACTTAGCCCTGCTCAAGGCGCAGCGCCGACCCGCTCTGGTGATCAACAAGATTCTGTCCACCATCTCCAACGTGATGGGTGACCAGATCTACAACCGCTCCGAAGTCAGCTTCCAGCCTCGCAGCGGCGCGCCGTCCGGCAACGCGGACGTGCTGACCAAGTTGTTCAAGTACATCAGCCAGGACAACCAGCTCGACTGGCTGCGCTCCGATGTCTTTGCCGACGGCATCATCACCAGCCGTGGTTTCTACGACGTCCGCATGGACTTCAACGACAACCTGATGGGTGACGTGCGCACCACGCGCCTGAACCCGAAGAACGTGCTGATCGACCCTGACGCGACTGAGTACGATCCAGACACCTGGAACGACGTGCTGACCACGAAGTGGCTGACTGCTGACGAGATCGCCGTGCTCTACAACGAGGACGACGCCGACTACCTGCGCAACCGCGCCGGTTCGTACTTCCCCTACGGCTACGACAGCATCGACTACATGCGCGACCGCTTCGGCGACCGCAACGCATCCCGCTCGTTCTACACCGGCGTGGTTGACGAGTCGAGCGTGCAGCGCTCCGTGCGCGTGATCGAGCGCCAGCACCGCAAGCTGGACAAGCAGCGCCACTTCTACGACATGGCCACGGGCGACCTGCGGGCAATTCCCGACAACTGGACCCGTGACCGCATCGCCGCCGTGCGCGACATGTACCGGCTCGAGGTGGTGACCAAGCTGGTCAACCGCATCCGCTGGACCGTCACAGCTGACACCGTTGTGCTGCACGATGACTGGTCGCCGTACAAGCACTTCACCGTGGTGCCGTTCTTTCCGTACCTGCGCAACGCCCAGACTGTCGGGCTGGTTGAAAACCTGCTCGGCCCTCAGGAGCTGCTCAACAAGGTCTCCAGCCAAGAGCTGCACGTCGTCAACACCACAGCCAACTCAGGCTGGAAGGTCAAGACCGGCGCGCTGCGCAACATGTCCATCGAAGAGCTTGAGCAGCGCGGCGCTGAGACCGGTCTGGTCATGGAGCTGGACGATCCCAAGTCGGTGGAGAAGATTCAGCCGAACCAAGTGCCGTCCGGCCTTGATCGCTTGACCTACAAGGCCGAAGAGCACATCAAGACGATCTCCGGCGTGAGCGACTACCAGACGGGCAACGCCCGCGAGGACGTGTCGGCCAAGGCGGTGGCGATGAACACCAGCCGTGGCTCGTTCAACTTGGCCAAGGTCACCGACAGCCTGAACCGCACTGACCACATGCTGGCGCGCAACGCCCTTGACTTGGTCCAGCAGTTCTACACCGACCCGCGTGTGATCAACGTGGTCAAGGACCGCATGACTGGCGAGACCGAGACCATCGAGATCAACGCGCCCGCCCCGACGCAGGAGAAACCTGACGCCCTTCTCAACGACTTGACGCTGGGTGAGTACGACGTTGTCGTCACTTCCACACCGGTGCGCGAGACGCTGGAGGACAGCCAGTTCCAGCAGGCTCTGTCCTTGCGCGAGCTGGGCATCGCAATCCCTGACTCGACTCTGCTCGAGAACAGCCGCCTGCTCCACAAGTCGGACATCATCGCCCAGATGAAGGCCGCTCAGGAGTCACCCGAGGCGCTGGCCAAGCGCGAGCTCGAGAAGACCGCCGCCGAACTCGAGGTGGCCAACCTCAAGGCCGAGGCTGCCAAGATCGAAGCCGACGCCATGCTCAAGCAGGCCAAGGCCGACAAGGAGAATCAGGCCACGGCCAAGGCGATGCAGGGCGGCGACGACAATCTCGAGATGGCCAAGGCGCAGTTCGAGATGCAGGCGGCGCGTGAGCGCCATCAGCTTGAGATGGAGAAGCTGCGCGCTGAGTTGGAATTCACCCGCCAACAGAACGAGATGAAATTGCAGCAGATGCAGCGAGAGGGTATGATCAAGGTAGCTCAGAAACAGGCTGAGTCCTTTATGCAAGAGGAGCCTGTTGAAGAGGAATGATTTCCGACAAAGCGACCCTCCGGGGTCGCTTTGTTTATCCCGCTGAGAAGCGTAAAACCGAGGAGTGGCGAAATGCCCGGAGCACTTGAGAACCTTGACCGTGGTGACGACCTGGTGCCAGTAGACATCGCAGACCCAGCCGCCGACAAGGCAGCACTCGACGCAGCAGCAGCCGCTGCAGCCGCCGAGGACAAGGGTGACAACAACGACCCAGCCAACCCAGATGCCGCCAAGGGCGAAGCTGAAGCAGCTGACCCAGACAAAGCAGACGACGACAAGCCCAAGGGCGGTAAGAAGTCTGCCAACGAGCGAATTCAGGAGCTGATCCGTCGCAACAAAGAGCGCGAGGCTGACTACCAGCGCCAGATCGCCGACCTCCAAAAAGCCACGTCCGTCTCGAAGACCACGGAGAACCTCGAACAGGCTGAGAGCCAGCTGTCCGCGATGGAGGAGAAGTACGCCCAGCTCCTGCTGGACGGCTCCGCCAAAGAAGCAGCCGCTGTGCGCCAGCAGATGCGCCAGATGGAGCGGGCCATCAGCATTGCCGAAGCCCGCCAAGAAGCCGCCTCGGCCAAAGACGCGGTCAAGGCTGAGCTGGCCTACGACGCGACTGTGGCTCAGATCGAGGCCCGCTACCCTGCACTCAACCCAGACGCAGAGGAATTCGACGGAGAACTCGCACAGGAAGTGATCGAGCTGCACACCGCCTTGGTCGGTCGCGGGCTGGCTCCGGCCACCGCCATCCAGCGCGCTGTGAAGTACGTCATGGCCGAGCGCGGCGAGAGCGCTGCTGTCGCAGAGGCTGACGACAAAGGTGACGTGGTTGACCCCAAGGTTGCTGGTCTGAAGCGCACACTCGACACGAAGAACCGCAACGCGGCGGCAGCCAGAGCTCAGCCGCCCAACGCTGTCAAGATCGGCGCGGATTCGAGCGTCCTTGGCGGTGACATCAGTGAGAACTCGGTGCTGAAGATGAGTCAGGACGACTTCTCCAAGCTGTCCGACGACGCACTCGCTAAAATGCGTGGAGATTTCGTTTAACTGGAGCACATCATGGCCAAGACCCCCGCGTGGCAGAGAAAAGAAGGACAGGCAGAGTCTGGCGGCTTGAACGCCAAGGGCCGAGCCTCGTACAACAAAGCTCACCCAAACAGCAAGGGTCTTCGGGCTCCGCAGCCAGAGGGCGGTCCGAGACGTGATTCGTTCTGTGCCCGGATGACCGGCATGAAAGAGAAACTGACCAGCGCCAAGACAGCGAACGATCCAGACAGCCGGATCAACAAAAGTTTGAGGGCGTGGAAGTGTTAAACTGACACCGCCAGTTTCTCCTCGAGACTCAGCCCGGAGCTTCAGACCTCCGGGCTTTTTTCTGCGCGCTCGTTTGACAGGTACTGCTTTTTGTGGTTAAACTAATGCCATCCGTGAGCATGCACGTAGAAACGATGCCAGAGCAGCTTTCTGAGATTGAGCTAATCCGCCCTGCGGCGTGACGCAGACGATAAACCTTCATCTTTATAGGAGTGCCTGTCATGGCCTTGACCAATTTTGCTGCTCTGACAAACGAGCAGAAGACCGTATGGTCCATGGACTTGTGGAAGCAAGCCCGCAACATGTCTTTCATCAACAAGTTCTTGGGCAAAGGTCCGAACTCGCTGGTGCAACACATCACTGAACTGAAAAAGTCTGAAAAGGGCGCTCGCGCCGTGATCACACTGTTGGCTGACTTGGAAGGCGACGGCGTTGCTGGCGACCGCACCTTGGAAGGCAACGAAGAGGCGATGAAGTCGTACGATCAAGTGATCCGTATCGACCAACTGCGCCACGCCAACCGTCACGAAGGCCGCATGGCTGACCAGAAATCTGTGGTCGAATTCCGTGGCAACTCCAAAGACGTCTTGGCCTACTGGTTGTCCGACCGTATCGACCAATTGGCTTTCCTGACCTTGTCCGGCGTGTCGTACACCCGTACCAACAAGGGCGGCACTCGTCTGGGCTCTGACTTCCCATTCTTGGAATTCGCTGCTGACGTGTCTGCGCCTACGGCCAACCGCCGCCTGCGCTGGGACGCCGTCGATGGTCTGGTGACATCCGCCGCCACCAGCGACGTGGCCACTGCCGACACCCCATCGTGGGAAATGTTGGTTCAGCTGAAGGCCTATGCCAAGGACCACTACATCCGTGGCGTGAAAGAAGCTGGCGGTGAGGAAACTTACCACGTCTTCTTGACCCCCGCCGCGATGGCCAAGCTGAAGCTGGAGTCCAACTTCATCTTGAACATGCGTCACAGCCTGCAGCGCGGCGACAGCAACAGCCTGTTCACAGGTTCGAGCATCAAGGTCGACGGTCTGTATCTGCACGAATTCCGTCACGTGTACAACACCTCCGGTGCCGCTGCTGGCTCCAAGTGGGGTGGCGGCAACGTGAACGGCTGCCAGATTCTGTTCTGCGGCGCTCAAGCTCTGGGTATGGCCGACATCGGCGCACCTGAGTGGGTTGAGAAGGGCTTCGACTACGAGAACTCGCAAGGTATCTCGGTGTCCAAGATCCTTGGCTTCTTGAAGCCCAAGTTCAGCTCGCTGTATGAGACCAACAAGTCTGTTGAAGACTTCGGCGTCCTGTCTTGCTACGTCGCTCAATAAGGAGAAACCGAAATGGCTGTCTTGAAAATCAACCGTGGGGCTCAGTGGCCCCTCGTCGCGGAGTTCACACTGAACTTTGACGACACCATGGCCGACATCAACGGCGCTTCCAAGGACTTCGGTCTGACCAACGTCGCGGAAACCGCGTTCGACATCATCAACCTGCCCTACGGCGCGGTTGTGGTTGGCGGCGATGTGTCTGTCGAGACCGCTTTTGACACGGCCAGCTGGTCGGTCAAAGTTGGTGACGCTACCACCGCTGATCGTTATCTGGGCGCAACCGACCGCAAGGCCGTGGGTCGCACAGCTCTGGTGCCCACCGGCTTCGTCTCTGATGGTAGTTCGCTCCGCCTGACTTTGACCAACGCCGACGTGTGTACCACTGGCAAGGCTACGGTTCGTGTCACATACACGATCCGCAACCGTACCAACGAAGTCCAGCCAAACTGATCGAGTGGTGTGGTGAAGTGAACTGAGAACGGGAGCCTCGCGCTCCCGTTTCTCTGTATAATTTCCGAGCACCACCCACAAGGAGTTCCCATGCGTTTTGTAATGCTCAAAGACCGCGTCGTCGGCGGCACATCCGGCCACTTCATCCGTTTTGTCAAAGGCCAGCCCACTGAAGTGCCTCGCGAAATGTGGTCAGAAGTTCAGGCTGCCGGAGCAGTCCCTGAATCGGACCTCCCTGATGATGAACCACTCACTGTCACAGTCACTCACGATCCGATTGAGCGCCAGCAGCGATATTTTGACGCTTTTGCCTCGCTCGAAGAGCGCAACGAGCGCGGTGACTTCACGGCATCTGGTCTGCCGAACTCCAAAACACTCGAGAAACTTGTCGGCTTCCAAGTCGTCAACAACGAGCGTGATTCGATGTGGGAAAAGTACATCGCGTCGAAGATCAGCGCGGAGTAATCCGCCATGAACGCCACAGAGCTGTCAGATTATTTCAGATCACAGGTGCGCGACGAGGTCGCTCCTTACTTGTGGTCTGATTCAGAGATTCTCGTTTACATGAACGAGGCTCAGAAGATGTTCATTCGCTTGACGAACGGCATCTATGACGTCACGTCAGCTGCGTGTACTGTGGCGATCACTGCCGGGCAGAAGTATTCGACGCTTCACCCGACAGTTCTCGAGATTCGCAAGGCGTACTACGTCGACCCTGCGACCAGTTACAAGCGAGAGTTGCGCATCATCAGCCTTGCTGACACGAACTCCCTGTCATCTGTCGACTACGGCATCTATCACAACCCCGGCATTCAAGACACGCCCGGCGAAGTCAGCTACATGGTGGTTGGCGAAGAACGTGGCAAGGTCCGCTGGATCAACGTGCCGGTTGCGGATGCAACTGTGACGCTGGCCATCGCCAGAATGCCTCTCACCAGCCTGAGCGACACACAGCTCGTGCTGGAGGTGCCAGACGAGCACCACGTCTCACTCATCGAGTGGATGAAGCACCTTGCTTACAATAAGCAGGATGGCGACGCCTACAACCCCAAGACCTCCACAGAGAGCGAGATGCGCTTCAGAGCGTACTGCGACTTCGTGTGGAAAGAGTGGGAGCGTTACCGCCACACCAATCGAACAGTCGCCTACGGCGGCTTGTGACCAGACGGAGTAGTTATGCCGCCCGACAATCAAGCCCTCGACATCAAATTGGAGCAACTCCACTCGGACGTTGGTGAGATCAAGTCGGCGCTCGGCAAGCTGTCGGACGCCATCATCAAACTCGCTCTGATTGAAGAGCGCCAGACCACCGCCAGCGCATCGCTTGAGCGAGCGTTCAAAGCGCTTGAGCGAGTCGAGCAGCGCCTCTCCGTTCTTGAGCAATCGAACGTGAACAACAAGCGCACCAGCAGCTGGGTGGACAAAACCGTCACCGCAGGGATCGGGATCATCATGATCCTGCTCCTGAAGAAGTCCGGGATTCTGTGATGCGCCTCTACGAGAACTGGAAAGACATCGTCCGCAGGGCGTGGAGCGTGCGCTTCATGGCCGCAGCTGGCGTTCTGTCCGGCGTCGAAGTGGCACTGCCTTTCTTTCAGAGTGCGCTGCCGAACGGCGTCTTCGCTGCTCTGTCCGGTCTCTCGGTTGGAGCTGCATTCGTCGCTCGGCTGGTAGCCCAGAAGGAGCTGTGATGGTCGGCGCGTCCAAGCGGGTTCGCGCCGCCACGCTGGCAATCGCACTCGCAATTCCGGCTGAGGGACTGCGCCAAGTGGCGTATCGAGACCCTGTCGGCATCCCAACGATCTGCTTCGGATACACGAGAGGCGTCGAGATGGGCGACACGGCTACGATTGAGCAGTGCCGTGGCTGGCTCAACGACGAGATGATGATCGCCATCAACCATGTCGACAAGTGCGTGCCCGACGCGCCGGTGCAGGTGCTGGCCGCGTTCGCCGACGCGGTCTACAACATGGGGCCGACCATCGCTTGCAACACTCAAAAGTCCACGGCGGCTCGGCTGCTGGCTGCCAAGGACTGGACCGCTGCGTGTCACCAGCTGCGCAACTGGAACAAAGCCCGCGTGGCCGGTGTGCTAGTACCGCTGCCCGGTTTGACCAAGCGGCGACATGACGAGGAGACTCTGTGCCTGTCGCACGCATTCTCTGGCTGATCGCGCTGGCCGCTGCTTTCTCTGCTGGCTGGCTTGCCAACGGCGGGCGCTACATCGAGCAGATTGCCAAGGCTGATGCGGCTCGCGCCGAGCAGCATGCTCAGGCCGCTGCCGCCGCTCAGGCCAAAGAGCGGGAGTGGCAGGCTGTTGCCGACAAACTGAAGGAGACACGCGATGCTGAAATCCGTTCTGTCAATGCTCGCCTTGCTGCCGCTCTTGTGGAGCTGCGCAGCCGCCCGCCCAGACCCGACCCTGCCAGCCCCTCGACACCCAGCGCTGACAGCGCTCCCAAAGGATGTACTGGAGCAGGACTTTACGCTCCCGATGCTTCGTTTCTTATCCGGGAAGCTGCCAGAGCCGATGAAATCCGCGCCGCCTACATCCAGTGCGCCGCCCAGTATGAAATGATCACATCCAGTGGACGACGCTGACCGCGCCCAAATCGACGAGGACGTGCAGGCTGAGGCCAAGCTCCGCCTGCGCTCGTCTCAGACCTACGAGATTCCTCCCGGCACCCCCGGCGAGTGCGACATGTGCGGCGAGTGGTCTGGCAGGCTGATAGGCGGAGCCTGCGCACCCTGCCGAGACCTCTATCGCCTATAATCGGCGCATTTACGCCTAGGAGAACGGCATGTCCGCCAAGCAAGTCGACATCACCATCGAGCAGGGCGCTACGTTCTCTCTGAACATCACATGGAAGAACGCTGACGGCACTCCGGTCAACCTGACCGGGTACACCGCCAAGATGCAGGTCCGTTGGAAGTATGCCGACGCGAATGCACTGCTCACGTTCAGCTCCGTAGGCGGGACCATCACTCTCGGCGGTTCTGCCGGAACCATCAGCATCAACGGCGCGGCTGCGGTCACCGGAGTCACCGAGCCGAAGTACGGTGTCTATGACCTTGAGCTGACAAACACATCGTCCGGCTTCGTCAAGCGGCTGCTCCAAGGCCGTGCGCTGATCTCCCCTGAGGTGACTCGATGACCTGCGGCGAAATCCTCGTAGTCTCAAGCGCGAAGGATGCCGTCGTGGTGGAAGTGCCCGACGACATCGTCTTCGTCGAGCTTCCGGTCGAGAAGCTGGCGGAGCCTTTCAGCGCGGCCTTTGGCTCGTTCTACGACACCACCACTCAGACTGGCCCGCTCACCGGACAGCCAGTGAGCATCAACGCGACGACGTCTGCCATCGGCATGTCGCGCAGCGGCGTCGGTCGCATAGTGCTGAATGCCATCGGCACGTACAAGCTGACGTATTCGATCCAGCTGATGAACACGGACAACGCGATCCACTACGCGGACATCTGGCTCAAGTACAACGACGAAAACTACCCGTTCAGCAACACGCGTTTCCACGTCCCGGCCCGCAAGAGCTCATCGGAGTACGGTTACGCTGTGGCGACTGTGGACTTTATCGGCACATCTCAGAACGTGGGTGATCACGTTGAGCTGTATTGGAAGACGAACAGCACGAGCGTGACCATCCCGTCACTCGCTGCTTACGACGGCGTTCCAGCCACGCCCGGAGTCATTCTCAACTTGTCGCAGGTCGCCTGAGACACGCGGCTCACACCACCCACCACCATGGCCAAAGATTCAGTCACATTCGACAAGTTCTCCGGGATCAAAAACACGCTCACGGAGGAGCGCCTGTCCATGGGCGGCACAGACAGAACTGGCCGCAAGCTGGGAGCTGAGCTGGCTGCCGCGCTGAACGTCGACATCGACGACGCAGGCCAGATTCGCCGCCGCAGAGGCCGCACGCGAGTCGGCACCGGCAACTATCACAGCCTGTGGCAATCCGAGACGGCTGTCTACGTGGTCAAGAACGGCGACCTGTGCCGCCTGCTCCCGAACTACACGACCCAGATTCTCAGAGCTGGCGTTGGCGCGGACCGTGTGAGCTACGTCAAGGTTGACGACTCGGTCTACTTCTCGTCGCGCACAACGTCCGGCAAAATCCTCGCGCTGCCCGGCACGGTCAGCGACTGGGGTCACCCAGAAGATGGCGGTCAAGGCCGCTGGCTGTCACCGGTGGTGAACCCGACCGACTACGTGCCCGCTGTGCGCGGCAAGCTGCTCGGCGCTCCGCCCAACGCGGACTACCTTGCTTACTTCAACGGGCGCATCTACCTTGCCTCTGGCAAAACCCTGTGGGCCACCGAGCTGTACCTGTACGACTACGTCGACAAGACCCGCACGTTCGTGATGTTTGAAGCGGACATCACCGGTGTCGCGGCGGTAACTGACGGTCTGTATGTCGGCACGACCGAGGCAGTCTATTTCCTGAGCGGAGCGTTCGGGTCGATGACTCGGATCAAGTTGGCGGATGTCGGCATGGTGGCTGGGTCGATGGTCGAGGTGCCAGCCGACATCATCCGAGGAAACTCCGGCAGCAAGAACGCAGTCATGTTCATGACCCGTTTCGGCGTGTTCAGCGGCCTCGACGGCGGAGTTGAGCAGCTCGACGATCAGCACCAGCAGCACGCTGCCTATCATCAGCGCCTTGCCGATGCCCGACGAGGCGCCGGTGATGAAGACCAGGGGTTGCATGGGTCAGACGCTTTACTGATGTGTTGGCATGATCATGCCTCGCACACGGCCTTGAAGTTGGTATTGGCCGCTTGCGCTATTCAAGTCCATGCGCTGAGCACTGAACTGGTCAGCACCTTTGCGTATTTCGACAGGTGTTTCGGAGACCATGCGATCGTCTTTTTCATAGGCAATGAGTTGCTCGCTGCGCATCTCGGTGCGCACGGCGGCAATCATGCTGGCATTCACCGTGGTGTTTACCGCGATGATGGCCGGAACTTACAAGGCTACGGAACCCCTCGTAGCGGCCAGCGCGCTGGCCGAGAAGCTGAGGTTGATCGGCGAGGTACTGCCGCCTGCGACCTACGACAACGACCTGATAGCGGATGCGATCACCCTGCCGGCGCAAGCAACGCTGGGCCTGGACGACGAGCGCCGCCTGTGGCGCGCGCGCTTTGCCGAAGCGCAGCTGCTGACCTACGACGACCGCGCACGCACCCCGCGCCCGAACCCGCGCCCCCGGCCCGACGGCGCCGCCGCCCGGGCGCACGACGCGCCGCTGGGCCACGGCCCCCTGATCGTCTGCCTGGACACCTCCGGCTCCATGCAGGGCGCGCCGGAGAACGTGGCCAA
>ERZ1034363.1931-NODE-1931-length-10770-cov-7.887964_pt1 | contig 10770 bp, 10 predicted proteins | sample MGYA00520616_ERZ1034363 | MGnify/ENA primary metagenome ERZ1034363 (study PRJEB33736, sample SAMEA104284506) | Azolla filiculoides | biome: Urban; feature: Water surface; material: Ditch water | place: Netherlands | collected 2015-10-28 | depth 0-0.1 m ...
TCAAGTGAATCTGCGCTGCTAAAGTGCATAAATTTCACCATAAAACTGGGCATGAAAACGGTTTGAATATAAAACGGTATCGTCACCGCCATATATAAACCAATGCCGAGAAAAACTTCTTTGTAATTATTCTTAAGTGTTTCACTAATCGGAGATTCGCTGACATGACCGGCTTCTTGCGCTTCGAGAAATACGGGACTTTCTTGCAGTTTAGTTCGAATATAAAGTCCCACAAGACCAATAAAGAAACCTAACACGAAGGGGATGCGCCAGCCGTAAGTATCAAAATCCTCAGGGCTCATTACTTCAGCAAGCAGAGCAGAAATCATCGTGCCAAAAAATAACCCCATCAGCATACTGAGCATGGATAAACTGCCAACACGATTTTTATTCGTCGGTTTTGCGTGTTCCACTAAATAGACAATTGAACCGCCAAACTCCCCCCCAATCGCCACGCCTTGAACCAAGCGAATGACTGTTAAAAGAATAGGCGCCCAAATACCAATCATGGTGTATGTTGGAAGTAAACCAATACAGGCGGTTGGAATGGCCATCATTAAAATCGAGAGTGACAGCGCATTTTTGCGTCCATATTTATCGCCGATGTAGCCAAATAACATCGCCCCCAGTGGACGCATTAAAAAGCCAATCGCAAAAATACCAAATGTTGCAATTAATGCGACATTTTCATCACCTGCTGGGAAAAAATGTTTACTAATTAACGCAGTAAATGTGCCATAAAGGGCATAATCGTACCACTCCAACCCATTGCCTAGCATCGTTGAAGCAACGACTTTTTTCATTTGCGACATAAAAAATCCTGTAAATTCTATCAATTGCAGATAATTATAGCGGATTGAATGCCAGTGCGTCGCCCATAACGGTGTGAATTAACGTGTATTTCGAATGAAAGGTGACTTTTGATGTGTGAGAGGCGCCATAACGCGAATTTTTCCGTTATAATTCACGTATCTCTTTCATCGTTTAACTTGGTTAATATTGTGTCAACACCCATTCAAAAAGTAACTACTTTCCAAGGGCTTATTTTAGCGCTGCAAACGTATTGGGCGCAGCAAGGCTGCGTACTCCTTCAACCACTGGATTTAGAAGTTGGCGCTGGAACATTCCATCCTGCCACGTTTCTTCGTGCCATAGGCCCTGAGCCTTGGAGCGCGGCGTATGTTCAGCCGTCTCGTCGTCCAACTGACGGGCGTTTTGGTGATAATCCCAATCGTTTGCAACATTACTATCAATTTCAAGTGATGCTCAAACCCTCACCAGCGGATATTCAAGATTTATATCTCGGTTCGCTTAGATGCTTGGGATTTGATTTGCTTGAGCATGACATTCGTTTTGTCGAAGATAACTGGGAATCGCCCACGCTGGGTGCTTGGGGACTTGGCTGGGAAGTGTGGCTCAATGGCATGGAAGTCACGCAATTTACCTATTTCCAACAAGTAGGCGGCCTTGAATGTCGTCCGGTTACGGGTGAAATTACGTATGGTTTAGAGCGTCTTGCGATGTATTTGCAGGGCGTGAATAGCGTTTATGACTTAGTGTGGACAGATACACCGCATGGCGTCGTGACTTATGGTGATGTATTCCATCAAAACGAAGTGGAAATGTCAGCGTTCAATTTTGACCATGCCAAAGTGGATTTTCTCTTTGAGTGTTTCAATACGTACGAAGAAGAATGCCAAAAATTGATTGCCGCTGATTTACCGCTTCCTGCGTATGAAATGGTACTTAAAGCCTCGCATACGTTTAACTTACTTGATGCACGTCATGCGATTTCCGTGACAGAGCGTCAACGTTATATTCTGCGTGTTCGTACCTTGTCACGCGCTGTTGCAGAAGCCTATTATGCAAGACGTGAGGCCTTAGGATTTCCCATGTTGACCACGCAAGGAGCCAATTAATGACAACACAACATTTACTATTTGAACTTGGCTGCGAAGAATTGCCGCCTAAAACCTTAGTAAAACTCAGCAATGCGTTGACTTCAGGCATCGTGCAAGGTTTAAACGATGCAGAACTGGCATTTTCATCAGTAAAAAGTTATGCGGCGCCACGTCGCCTTGCGGTTTTTATTGAAAATTTGGCCGGTGCACAGATGGATAAGACCGTTCAAAAACGCGGCCCTGCTATTCAAGGCGCCTTTCAAGCAGACGGCACGCCAAGCAAAGCGGCGCTTGCCTTTGCGCAAAGTTGCGGTGTTGAATTTGACCAGCTTGAGCGCTTAAAAACCGACAAAGGCGAATGGCTCGCTTGTACGCAAACTATTGCAGGGCAAACCACGCAGCAGCTTATTGGCGATATTATTCGCAAAAGTATTAGTTTATTGCCGATTGCGAAACGGATGCGTTGGGGAAGTTTTGCGACCGAATTCGTTCGTCCCGTGCATTGGGCGGTGTTGCTTTACGGTGAGCAAATTGTTGAAACCGACATTTTAGGTTTGCAAACGGGTAATCAAACACGCGGTCATCGTTTTCATGCACCACAATCCATTGTGATTGATAAACCTGAACATTATGCTGATTTATTATTGTCACAAGGCAAAGTGATTGCGGATTTAAATGTGCGTCAAGCACAGATTCGCAGTGATGCAGAAAAAGCCGCATCAGCAGTTCAAGGAATTGCGCATATTGATGACGATTTACTCGAAGAAATTGCTGCGTTAAATGAATTACCAGTTCCCATTACAGGCCATTTTGATGAGCGCTTTTTAGCGTTACCAGCAGAAGTGTTGATTACCACCATGCAGGAAAATCAAAAATATTTTCCTGTCAAAAATGCAGATGGTTCACTGCGTCCTTATTTTATTACGTTTAGTAATATTCAAAGCACACGCCCACAATCGATTCAAGACGGAAATGAGCGCGTTGTTACGCCACGTTTATCGGATGCGGAATTTTTCTGGAAACAAGACCGCAAAAAATCATTGGCTGATTTTTCATCGCGTTTAGAAACGATTGTGTTTCAAGAAAAATTGGGAACAGTTGCACAAAAAGTATCACGTTTGGTAACACTTTCTGACACCATCGCTTCGCAAATTGGCGCGGATGTTGCGTTAGCAAAACGCGCGGCATTGTTGGCGAAAAATGATTTAATGACCGAAATGGTCGGCGAATTCGGTAATCTGCAAGGCATTATGGGGCGTTATTACGCGCTCGCAGACGGTGAAAATCCATTGGTTGCAAAAGCCATTGAAGAACATTACTTGCCAAAACAAGCCGGTGGCGCAACACCAAGCAATGAAATAGGCTGTGTTGTAGCGCTGGCCGAAAAAATCGACACGTTAGTGGGAATTTTTAGCGCAGGGTTAATTCCCACGGGCGATAAAGACCCTTATGCACTCCGTCGCGCGGCATTGGGTGTTTTGCGTATTTTGATTGAGCATGAATTAAAACTCGATATTCATGCGTTAATTGCTGTTGCATCAACCTTATTTACCCATGAGTTTGATCACGCTGCTACGCAAAAATTAGTCGCTGACTTTATTTTTGAACGTTTAAAAGGCTATTGCCTTGATAAAGGTTTTTCAGCGGATGAATTTGAAGCGGTTTTAGCGGTTAGTCCAACGCAACCGTTTGATTTTATGCAACGCCTGCAAGCGGTGAAAGCGTTTAGACAATTACCGCAAGCGGAAAGTTTAGCCGCCGCCAATAAACGCATTTTAAATATTTTGAAAAAATCGGACTCGCCCGCATCGCAAACAGTGGGTAATTTGGTTGAACCGGTTGAAATTGCTTTGCTTGAGTTAGCAAATCAATCAGCAAAAGATATTGCGCCATTACTTGAAACGCGCAATTATCAAGCAGCGTTAGCACGACTGGCTGAATTGAAAGAACCCGTTGATGCGTTTTTCGATGGCGTGATGGTGAATTGTGATGATTTAGCCTTACGTGCCAATCGTCTTGCGCTGTTGAATTTATTGTCTAAGCAATTTTTAGAATGTGCTGATATTTCTAAATTGCAAGCGTAATGGACGAATCGTTTGATTTTGCCGAGCATTTGCTCGCATGGTTTGATATTCATGGGCGAAAAGATTTACCTTGGCAACAAGATAAATCGCCTTATCGCGTATGGATTTCTGAAATCATGTTGCAGCAAACGCAGGTTTCAACGGTTATTCCCTATTATCACGCGTTTATGGCGCGGTTTCCTAACGTAGAAAGTTTGGCGACTGCGCCCATTGACCATGTTTTGCAACATTGGGCAGGTCTTGGCTATTATGCACGGGCGCGAAATTTACACAAAGCCGCGCAACACATCAACTCATTAGGCCATTTTCCCGATACATTGCCAGCGTTAGTGGAATTGCCCGGTATTGGCCAATCGACAGCGGGCGCCATTTTGAGTTTAGCGTTTGCGTCATCGCAACCCATTCTCGATGGCAATGTGAAACGGGTATTAACACGATTTTTTGCCATTGATGGCTGGCCGAGTTTACGCGCGGTGGAAATGGCGTTATGGGACTTGAGTGCGCAAATAACGCCCAAAGCGCGTTGTGGTGATTACACCCAAGCAATTATGGATTTAGGCGCAACGCTCTGCACGCGCTCAAAGCCGCGTTGTAGCGATTGTCCTATGCAGTCGCATTGCCAAGCCTTTTTAACGCAAACAGTGGCTAATTATCCGCAACGCAAGCCGCCAAAAATAACACCCGTCAAGCAAATCCTCTTTCTGATTGCGCAAAACGTAGCCGGCGAATGTTGGCTTGAGCAGCGACCCATGAAAGGGATTTGGGGTGGACTTTGGAGTTTGCCTGAAATTGATCGAATCGAAGAAGTTGAAATGTGGTGCAATGCACACGAATTAAAACTAAGCAATCAACAAATCTTAGCCGTTCAGCGCCATACGTTTTCACATTATCATTTAGATTACACGCCATTGCTTTTGACGGTAGAAAAAACAAAACCGTCACCCCAGTGGCACACGCGAGCGCAATGGCAGAAATGCGCCTTGCCCGCACCTATTAATGTACTTTTAACTCAACTTATGACGGAGAATTTTTTATGACACGAACAGTCCATTGCGTAAAACTCGGTATTGAAGCAGACGGCTTAGAATCACCACCATTTCCCGGTGAACAGGGTTTAGAAATTTTTGAACATATTTCAAAAGGCGCATGGCAAGCATGGCTTGAAAAACAAACCATGTTGCTCAATGAAAATCGCCTAGCCAGTCACGATGCAAAAGCGCGAGCGTTTTTAGCGACAGAGCGTCGGAAGTTTTTATTTGAAGGCAATCAAGAGATGCCCGAAGGCTACGTTCCACCCGCAAAATAGTTTTTACGCAACCCAAACACAAAAGTGATTGATATAAACGCAGTCACTTTTTAGATTCTCTCTCATCACGGACTTTGACTTATTTTTATGACGCTACAGCACGATCAATTACTCGCCTTTTCACCCATGCATCGTTTGCAATGGGAAGACGTTCAACAAAAAAATGTCATTCTCTACCCAGAAGGAATGGTTGAGCTGAATCAGAGTTCAGCGGAAATTTTGAAACTATGTGATGGTACGCGTACTTTTCCCCAACTGGTTGAGGAGCTGGAAACTAAGTTTGAAACAAGCGGTTTAGCGGGCGATATTGAAGGCTTTTTGACCATTGCGCTGGCGAATGGTTGGATTACGCAGAAATAATAACATGGTCGATTTGTATTAAAACCAATGCTTTTTGGTGTTGGTTTTTTGGAAAAAATCATAACTTATTTTTATTAAAAATAATTATTAAAAATTTGTGTATTTAGATTTTAGCGAGCGAATCTCTGATATTTCATTAAAAAAACGACTTCTAATGTGTTCATGTGAAGGCTGTTTACTGTGACATTCCACGCATAAAACTTTTAAATTACTGGAACTATTATCGCTTTTTCGACCATTTGCATGATGCGTATGCAACAATTTTCTATTATCATTCAAATCAATGCCACATTCCTGACAAATATAATAGCAATCTGCTTTGCGTTTTGCAGATATTTGATTCCAATCATCGGTATAACCGGATATTGGTGCACTTAGGTCAGAATGGGTGGGTTTATTTGTAATTAATGAACTAGGAAAATGCTCAAAAAATTCAATAATATCGAATGTTTCGACTGCATAACGTTTACGATAATTTTTATTGAACCAATTTAAACAGTTCTTACACACATCTAATTTTTCTTCAACATCCTTTTCATAAGCACTATAGCTAATTTTACGATCCATCAAAAAGTAGCCTGTTTTTCTTTGTGTTACAACATAGCGTTCAAAACGCCCTCTATTTTGCATAGTTTGAAGCGTTCTACATTGATGAAAATGAAATTTTGGTAAATTTACACTATCACCAAAACTGCTAATTTCTTTAATATATAAAAGAATTTGCTCCCCTCTATATTTGAGTAAACCATCACGTTGAATATCAATATCTTCAATCTGAACATCAATACCTTTAGTTTCAAGATCAATTTTCCAATCAGTTTCGACTGTAGTAATTTTTACATCACTGGTCCAATCTACAGGCATTGCACCCATATTTTTTACAAGTATTTCTAACGCAGAGAAATCAATATCTAACTTCATACAGTTACATCCTTTGCAGAATTTTTAAAATTTGCGTTTCTGAGTTTGTGTTAACTTTAAACTCTACGCGACGTGAATGCACTGTATCTTCTACCCCATTTAACAAAATTGGTTTGCTTGAAGATAATCCGTTGGCAGTTAAAATCTGTTTTATCCAACTGCGATCAAAATTAATTTGTGGAAGCATCAAGCAATACTCTAATGTAGCGCGAGTGCGATTCTGCGATAACGCCATATTTAAAAAATAAGTTTTATCATCCGCTGTACTGTTTTTACTCCATTCGGATGAAGTATGCCCTTCTATTCGAATTTCCTCAATATCAAGCTGGTATTGCTTTAAAACTTTAATATATCGAGGAAAAAAATCATCAAGAATTATCTTAAATTTATCTTTAATATCAGCATCACCTACATTAAAAAGGATATCGGGTTCTTGAAACCTAAACGCTAAAGATTGCTTATCAATTTCAGCATTCCATTTTTTTAAATCATCTTTAAATTCAATTTGTAATTGATCATAAATGGCTGTTTTCGTTTTTTCATAAGTGACCGCAATTTCAACTAATTGATTACGATCTTCACTGACTTGCATCATGTAAGTAATAGCAATAAACAAAAAAATTACCATCAAACCTGACATCATATCGCTAACAGATAGCCAGTGTTCTCCGTCATCTTCTGTGTGATGATGTTTCATAATCAACGACCTCGTTTCAATTCTTCAGCAATTTTGACTACTTCTTTTAACCGATCAGTAAGAGGACTATAATCTTTAACGAATTGATTTGATAAAGTTGCCAAGTGTTTCCCCATTGTCTCTATTGCTTTTTTTAGTTCGTCTTGCAATGCTTTATCGAGTAACTGAGTTTGTTGCATTAAAGCATTAGTACTTTTTTCAGTATTTTCAGCTAAAAGGCGATTGAAGTCTTTACTTGCGACATTCACAGAATCTCTTACGATATTAAATTGACTCATAATAATATTTTGCAAGCTACTTTCATATTCTTTAACTGATGCCTTGGATTGCTCAGTCAATTCACGAAGTGTTTTTTCAACTGCAACTTTGACATCTTGGCTGACGTTAGTAAGTGTTTTCTCTTGTAAATCGATACTTTCTGCAATTGTTTCTGCCATCACCTCAAATTCTTTCGCTGTTTCTTGAATCACCGTTTTGAAAGAGTCTCCAGCAATAGCAATCGTTTTGTTCATAGACTCCGATTGGTTTTTTATTGCTTTCTCAAACTCATCTCCAACATTTTGGATAGTTTTATTTACTACAAAATGTGTTTCTTTGATGCTGTCGTCGATACTATTTAATTGACTTTTTACCACTTGTTGTAGTGATTCTTGGTAATTTTTAATGCTTTCTTGTGTTTCCTTAGACAAATCACGCAAAGTTTGATTCACCACGTTTTTAAACTCGGCACCCGTAGCAGTTAATGATTCCTGCTGAGATACCATCATGGTTTTCATTGAATCGGTTGCATCGATCAAATGAGTAGCGACCTTCTTCGTTGACGCTTCTAACGTTGATGCAGTTTGATCAATAGTTGTTTCTAATTTGCGGCTAACATTATCAATGTTAGCATTAACAACATCACTTGATTTCTGAATGGTGTTATCAATCGACGTTAATTGAGAACTCACAGCCTTTTGTAACGAATCTTGGTAAGTGTGAATACTTGCTTGAGTTTCACGTGACAGATTTTTTAAAGTTGAATCAACCGTAAATTTGAAATCATTGCTTGTATTTTCAATTGCATCGCGTTGAGCCTCCATCGATTCGCGTAATTTACCTGTTGTATCTCTCAAACGACTAATAGTTTCCTTTAAATCATCTCCAACAGATTCAACCGTCCCATTAATATTAGCAAGTGACTGTTCAGTTGATTTTTTGAAGCCAGATGTTAATCTTTCCAAGTTGCCTTCAATGATTGGGAACGCTTCTTTTGCCGTATCTGCAACTTGGCTTAATGATTTGAGATGAAAATTCAAATCTCCAAGTTGAATATCTAGTTTTTGTAAAATGACGCTTAATTCCGCTGATACTTCAGTAAAACTTTTTGAACGAATTTGAATATCAGTAAATGCCTGTTGAATAACTGAAACACTATTTAGGGAAATTTCAAAATTATCTGTTAACGTTTCAACATGCGTTTTGTAATTATCTTGCCATTTTAATAATTCACCAACCGCTTGATTTAGCTGCTTAAAGTTTTCTCCAAATTGTTCCGTTATGTTGTTATTGAAATCCCTCATGGCAGCTTCTAAGGCCTCAATAAATGCTTTCGAATTATTCTCCGCAACAATACGTGCAAAATCATCAAATTTTTGCGTTAAATTTTCAAAATTAGAACTTAATGTGTTATTGAGATTATCACTACATTTTTTATTGTTAACGTCCATTTCTTTTAATGAATCACGCATATCAGAGCGTAATTTACCTAATTGTGTGGTCACTGACGCATCACCTTCACCAGCTAAACTTGATTTGATACTATCGAGTAAAACAGTTTGCTTCTTAAATTCATCTGGAAGCAGATCAATCGCCTGTTTTAATTCTTGAAGAAGTGTTTCTGGACTGTTGTTTGCACTTTTAGCCAAGACATTATGAATATCGCCAAGTAATGCAACAATTTTGTCATCTACGTTTATTTCAGCCAGTTCTTCTTCAATTGAAAAACTTTGAGTAACTCTAACAATGATAGATGCCCCAATACCCATTAAACTTGCAATAAATTTAACTTTTAAACCATCAAGTAAATTTGGAATACTATCTTTTATGTGTTCAGGACTTAAATCTAACCCCATTAAGCCATAAGTAATACCACAGAAACTAAAAAATATACCTACCGTTGCTAAAATTGCTGGTGACTGCTTAGCATAATGTTTTAACTTGTGATTTTTTGATCTACTCGCACCATATATCGCAAGTAAAAGCAGTAAAACAATAACAATCCCAGCAGTGGTTGTATCGCTAATATACTTTAATATTTCCATTCTTTTAATCCGATGTTTAAAAACATAAAAAAACCGCCAATCAATTATGATTGGCGGCTTCTGAATTTAATTTTATTTACTTTGAGTATTTAAAACTGTACCTTCGGCTGATATGCACTGCATTGTTCCGACAACAACCCAATAAGCCGAAATTTCAGTAACTTGATCAACCATAATATTACCATGACCAGCTTCTAAGGCTTTATCAATTGCTGTTTCGATATTAGGCAATCCCAACGGAATGAGGCTGAATAACATAAATTTACAATCTTCACCTTTGTAGCGAGCACCTTTATTAGCATCCAACTTAGCATCGGTTAAATCAATGTTTTTCGTTGACACTAACGTTAAGTCTGCAACTCGAGCAGAACAAGCCGTTAATGAAATTACAAAACACAACATTAATAGACGTGAAAAGAATTTTTTACTTGTACGTGTCATAAGCATCTCCTTCCACCGTCCAGCAAGTTTTGCCGTAAATATAAGGAATATAAAAGCCAAATTTTTCAACTTTTGCATCCAGTAATAAATTAGCCTGCTTTGATTCCAAAGCACGGTCAATTGCCTCATCCAGCGTTACATTACCTTTAGTTGGAATTAACACAATAATATGAGCACAGTCTTCCCCATAAACCTTACCTTTAGATTGACTTCTATCTACTTTAATACTTGCTAAATTAACGTTTTTGCTTGAAAGAGCTGTAAAATCGGATCTAACCGAGCAACCAGCCATCAAGCTTAACGCCAAAACTGAAGTACCAAATAACTTCATTTTTGCCATAATGTTTCCTATAGTTATTCTCAAATAATATGCCGTATCCTCGTTTTCACTGATGATTGAATCACTAATAAAAACATAGAAAAAGAATCTATTTTATGATTATTTAAACATTCCTTAGCCTGTATTTTTATTGTTTAGCATTGGAATCTCGTAATCAAAACATAATAAAGGGCATAATGATAGAGAGTTTAACAGTAAATTTTAAAATTGTGACATAGTTCACATTTTTAAAATTTACTTTCAAGAATTTCACGCAATAAAAAAGGCCTATATTTTACTCTAAGCCTTTGATATATATGGTGGCGATGGGTGGGGATCGAACCACCGACCTTGGGGTTAAGAATCCCACGCTCTGCTAGTTTTGTGTAATTTTTTTAAAATAGGGGAGTTCTATTTTCATAATAACTAGCTATCCGT
>ERZ1034363.1932-NODE-1932-length-10764-cov-7.322448_pt1 | contig 10764 bp, 8 predicted proteins | sample MGYA00520616_ERZ1034363 | MGnify/ENA primary metagenome ERZ1034363 (study PRJEB33736, sample SAMEA104284506) | Azolla filiculoides | biome: Urban; feature: Water surface; material: Ditch water | place: Netherlands | collected 2015-10-28 | depth 0-0.1 m ...
ATAATGATGATAAATTTCACCAAACGCATCAAATTAGTTCCGACAACTCGTTTCTAAAATTTTCCATACTAATGTCGAAAAATCCATTCCTGCTTGTTTTGCTGCCATAGGCACTAAACTATGATCTGTCATGCCTGGAACGGTATTAATTTCAATCAATTGGGCTTGCCCTTGATGATCGATAAAAACATCCACTCGTGCCCAACCTTCAACATTTAAAACACGACTCGATTTCAAAGCGAGTGCTTGCAGCGCATTTTCTTCATCTTCGTTTAACCCACATGGACAATGGTACTGTGTGGTGTTAGCTAAATACTTGGCTTCATAATCATAAAAGCCGCTTGGCGTCGTCACATGAATAACAGGCAGCGCTGCGCCCTGCAATATACCCACTGTGTATTCTTTACCTTGTACCCACGCCTCCGCATACACTTGACAACCGCAGTCTAACGCAAGATAAAAGGCGTGTTTTAACTCACTGCGTGAAGTCACTTTACTAATTCCCACGCTAGAGCCTTCAAGGGCAGGCTTGATAACGAGAGGAAAACCTAGTGCATCCGCACAAGCATCCAAATCACTTTCGCTATCCAATAAGAACCAATCAGGTGTCGGTAAATTGGCTCCACGCCAACAAAGTTTCGTACGCAGTTTATCCATCGCCAATGCGGAGGCGAGAACACCACTTCCCGTATAGGGTAAGCCTAACACATTCAAAACGCCTTGCAAAATTCCGTCTTCGCCACCGCGTCCATGCATGATATTAAAAACCCTATCTATTGGATATTTTTTTACGCTTTCAATAATATCATCCGTTACATCAATAGCTTGCACATTCACGCCCAGCGCGATAAGCGCATCATAAACGGCTGCGCCACTTTTAAGTGAAATTGCACGCTCTGCGCTATTACCACCCATTAAAACCCCGACAAAACCAAACTCTTCTGGGCGCAGAATGTGCGCTGTTTTTAGTTGCTCACCTACCATACAAACCTCCGTTTGCAAATGAATACCCTGCGTTAGCAGGACTTGTTTTTGCACATAAAACATTAACGTTTCAATGTCCTTAGCGGTTGCATTGCCCGTATTCACAATAAAATTCGCATGTTTCTCTGAGACTTGCGCTCCACCAATGCGATAGCCTTTCAACCCTGCTGCTTCAATGAGTCTTGCCGCAAAATCACTTGGCGGATTTTTAAAAACGGAACCGCAACTAGGCTGATTAGTTGGCTGCGTTTGAGCGCGTTTTGCTAGTAATTCTTTAATGCGTTGTTGACTAACTTGTATGTCGCCACCCTGCTGCAAACGTAAATGCGCCGCTAAAAACCATTCATCCTCGTGCCCTTGAACATGACGATAAGTGACATCAAATTCATCTGCTTGACGGGTTGTGCTCTGACCGGTTCGAGAAAGCATTTCAACTTGCGTGACAATATTCCACGTTTCTCCGCCAAATGCGCCCGCATTCATTTTTAATGCGCCACCCATGGTACCGGGAATGCCGGCTAAAAATTCTGCGCCAACTAACCCCCCTTCCGCACAAAACTTTGCCACTAAGGCGCAAGGGACACCCGCTTCGATGTAGACCGTGTCATCGTCAATACGCTGCATCACTTTTAAGCGATTTTTCGTATTAATGACCGTACCGGCAATCCCGCCATCGCGCACAAGCAAATTACTACCAAGTCCCATCCAAAACAAAGGCTCATTCTCTGGTAGCGATTGAATAAACGCAATTAAATCCGCTTTATTTTCGGGTTGATAAAAACGCTCGGCACAACCACCCACGCGCCAACTGGTATAACTGGCAAGTGACTGATTATGCAATAAACTGCCTTTATATTGCGCCATGACTATGTATCGCCTGCGCGAGTAATTGTGGCAACTGCGTGGCAATTTGCCCAACGCTGCCCGCTCCCATGGTCAAAATAACATCATTTTCAGCCACAATGCCCGCCAACAATTTAGGTAGGACATCCCAATTTTCAATAAAAATAGGCTCAACTTGACTACGCAAACGAATAGCACGACTAAGTGAACGCCCGTCCGCTCCGGTAATGACACTTTCACCAGCAGGATAAATATCCATTAAAATCAATACATCAACACCCGCTAAAACGTGCACAAAATCTTCAAATAAATCACGCGTGCGGGTATAGCGATGTGGTTGAAAAATCACAATAGAGCGACGCGTTGGCCATGCTTGCTTTAACGCTTCAAGTGTTGCAGCAATTTCACGCGGATGATGACCATAATCATCCACCAATGTGATGACACCATCATTAAATGGCAAATCACCTTGAAGTTGAAAACGTCGCCCAATCCCTTTGAAAGCCTGTAAACTCGCTTGAATGGCCACATCATCTACCGCTAATTTTGTCGCAACGGCAATGGCAGCGAGTGCATTGAGCATGTTGTGCCAACCTGGCATATTGAGCGTTACGTCAAGTGAAGCGTAGTTTCCACGTCGCTCAACCGTAAAATGCGTGTGCATACCTTCTTGTCGAATGTTCACCGCCCTAAAATCAGCGTCTTCATGTACCCCATACGTCACCATCGGTTTTGATAAAGAGGGAAGAATGTCGCGTACTCCCTCATCATCTAAACACAGTACAGCAAGACCATAAAAAGGCAGATGATGTAAAAATTCAACAAAGGTTTCTTTCAAACGGGTATAACTATTTCCATAAGTTTCCATGTGATCGTGATCAATATTGGTCACGATAGCAATCATTGGCTGTAAATAGAGAAACGACGCATCACTTTCATCAGCTTCGGCCACTAAATAACGCCCCGTGCCAAGTTTTGCATTAGTACCTGCACTATTGAGGCGTCCACCAATCACAAACGTAGGATCTAATCCACCTTGAGCAAGTAAACTTGCCGTTAAACTGGTCGTTGTTGTTTTACCATGTGTTCCCGCCACCGCAATACCAAAACGAAAACGCATTAATTCTGCCAACATTTCAGCACGAGGAATAACAGGAATACGCTCTTGATAGGCTTCATCAACCTCGGGATTTGCGCGATCAATGGCTGAGGACACCACGACAACATCAACTTGCGTCACATTGTCACGTTGATGGCCAATGGTTATGGTAATACCCAAATTGGCTAAATGCTGCGTGGTAGCACTTTCTTTAATATCCGAGCCCGACACCACATAACCCAAATTACACAAAACCTCCGCAATACCACTCATTCCTGTGCCGCCAATACCGACAAAATGAATGCGCTGCACAGCACCTAAAGGACTATTTGGAAAGTTCATGCTTTCGCCTCCGCGATACAAAATTTTGCAACATCAACCGTTGCATCTAAATAGGCAAAGGACTGCGCAATCGCGCGTCTTTGAGGTAAATTTTCGCTCAGCTGTTGAATGGCATCAACGAGCGTTTGCGCTGTTAAATCGGCTTGTTTGAGTAAAATAGCGGCATTGACTTGTGTTAAATAATGCGCGTTGTGCGTTTGATGATCGTCAATGGCATTGGGCAGTGGAATAAAAATAGCAGAAAGCCCCATGGCGGAGACTTCGCTCACTGTCATGGCGCCAGCGCGGCAAATAATCAAATCCGCCCATGCGTATGCACTCGCCATATCGTCAATGAACGCTTGCACATTGGCCTTCATATTCCATTTAGCGTAATGCGCCGCTACATCGCTTTGCATGGCTACGCCCGTTTGATGATAAATCGTCACGGGAGAGTTGATTTGCGAAAGCGCCTGCGGTACTACTTCATTTAATATTTTCGCACCTTGACTCCCGCCGACAATCAACACATTCAACGAGGTATTTTCCAATGGATGTGGCTCAAGCGCTTTCTCTAAAATCGCTTTGCGCAAAGGATTTCCAGTGCAAATGGCCTGATATTTAGGGGCGAAACTGTTAGGAAAACCTTCGAGTACTCGTGTTGCCATTTTGGCTAATAGCGTATTTGTGGTACCCACCACACGATTTTGTTCATGAATGATTAATGGAATGCCAAGCACTTTTGCCATGAAGCCACCCGGAGCAGCCACAAAACCGCCCATTCCCAACACCACATGAGGACGTCGCTTGCGTAATATTTTTCCAGCCTCAATACACGATGTAAACAATTTGAACATGGCGGTGAATTTATTTAAAAGACCTTTGCCACGCAAACCCGATACAGAAAGCCAATCAATATCAATCCCATTTTCGGGAATGACGCGACTTTCAAGTCCCGCACGTGTACCCATCCAACTCACTTGCCAGCCGGCCTGTGTTAATTCTTGAGCCACTGCCAAAGCAGGAAAAATATGACCTCCCGTTCCACCGGCCATAATGACAATACGCTTCGTCATGCTAATAATACCCTTTAGGCAAGTTTGCATTGTATTCGGTCACTTCATGATGCACACGAAAAAGCAGCGCTACCGCACAACACATAATCATCATACTACCTCCACCATAACTCATTAAAGGCAGTGTTAATCCTTTTGTTGGGAGCAACCCCATATTCACCCCCATATTCACAAAAGCTTGAAAGCCAAACCAAATCCCAATGCCATACGCGATAAAAGCCGCAAATCGCTCGCCCGTTTTTTCAGCGGCAGCACCAATAGAAAACGCGCGCCAAACAAAAATCGAAAAAAGCGCGATAATGGTCACAACACCCACTAAGCCAAGTTCTTCAGCAATCACTGAAAATAAAAAATCAGTATGCGCTTCAGGTAAATAGAATAATTTCTGCAATCCATTACCAAGTCCCACGCCAAACCACTCACCGCGTCCAAATGAAATCAAGGATTGCACTAATTGAAATCCTGTTTTGAGTGGATCAGCCCATGGATCCATAAAACTGGTCACACGCTGCAAACGATAAGGTGAAAAAATAACGACAAAGCCACCAAAGAGGCTTAGGATGGTGAGCAATCCAATAAATTGCAATAATCGCGCCCCCGCTAAAAACATTACCCCCATCACAATAATTAACGTAACCACCGCTGAACCAAAATCCGGCTCTGCAAGGAGCAAAACACTCACCCCAAAGAATACAATCAATGGCTGCACTAACCCCGTTGCAGAATCTTGTACTTTTTTCTGCTGTCGCGTCACATAATTCGCCATGAAAATAACGGTACAAAATTTTACAATTTCTGATACCTGAATACGAAATCCGGGAATATTAAGCCACCTTGTACTACCGTTTACTTTGACACCAATACCGGGAATCAATACCAAAATCAGTAAAACGACACTGGCAAGAAAAATTTTATTACCATGCTCTCGCCAAAAATGCAGTGGCCGATAGGCTACGAAAGTAGCCACAAAAAGTCCAAGCATCATGTGTATAAATTGGCGCTGAGGATAGTAGAGGATATCACTATTGATTTTCGCCCCTAAATGCAAAGAAGCTGATGACACCATGACAAATCCCATTAAAAGCAAACTAAAACTCACCATCACCAAGATGCTATCGGTATGAAGTTTCAAGCCTAATGTCGGTTTTTTCTCACGTCTTCTCACGCTGGCAGGGCCTCAATGGCTTGTGCAAACTGATTACCACGATCTTGATAATTGTTGTATTGATCAAGGCTTGCGCAGGCGGGGGAAAGTAAAATCGTATCGCCTATTTTGGCAATATGTGAAGCAATAGCGACAACCTCTCGCATATCTTGGGCGTGATAAGCAGGAACAATAATCGAAAGTGAATTTAATGCGGCCTCAATTAATTTTGCATCTTTTCCTGTTAAAATCACCGCTTTTGCCTTTTCTGCGATTACCGGTGCGAGTTCGTTCATGTCTGCGCCTTTACCATCGCCACCAGCAATTAAAATCACTTTTTCATCGTAACCTTCAAGCGCGGCAATACACGCTCCAATATTTGTTGCTTTAGAATCATTAACCCACGAAAAGCCCAATTTTTGACTTACACGCTGCATACGATGCTCAAGTGCGTTGAAATTGGTCAATGCCATCACGCAAGCCTGTATGTTAAGGTTGACTGCATGAGCAAGCGCAAACGCAGCAAGTGCATTTGCGGCATTATGCTTTCCCTCTAAAGGCAATTGCGCAAGCGGCATCAATTCAGTCTTGCCGTGCATAAGATAACCATGATCTAAATAAAAATCGGCGGAGTGTTTAATTGAGAATGTCAGCGTTTTTCGCGTTGTATCACGCATAGCATCAACGATTTCATCATCTTGATTGATGACCATGACACCATCGCCCGCAAATATACGCGCTTTTGCTTTCGCGTACTGGGCTAAATCGCCATGACGATCTAAGTGATCTGCTGAAATATTCAGTACAGTAGCAGCTACTGCATTGAGTACAGACGTACGCTCTAGTTGAAAACTCGACAATTCTAAAACATAAAGCGCTATATCATCGGCAAGTAAATCCAGCGCTGGCGTGCCTAAATTTCCGCCAACACCTACATTTTTGCCACTTGCCTGTGCCATTTCACCGAGCATAGTAGTCACGGTACTTTTCCCGTTTGCGCCACTAATTGCCACAACAGGCGCTTTTGCCAATGATGCAAACAAATCAATATCACTAATGGATTTAGCGCCCTTAGTTAACGCATCGGCAATAAACGGTTCGCTTAGCGAAACGCCCGGACTGACAAGTAAATGCGTTGCACCTTCAAACGTTTGCGCAGTAAACGGCTCAATACGGCTATCCACTAAAACAAAAAAGTACCCTAAATTGCCTAGAAAACGGGCAATTGATTTTCCTGTAATACCACCACCCACAATAACGATACGAGCAGTGTCAGTTAAATTAAACGTATGTTGCAGAATTTGACGTGTATGTTGTATTGTCATTTTTTATCTCAATTTCAAACTCGCCAAACCAATCAACACTAAAATCACTGTAATAATCCAAAAGCGTACAATGACGCGAGGTTCGGGCCATCCTTTGAGCTCAAAATGATGATGAATAGGCGCCATACGAAAAACCCGTTTTCCTGTCAATTTAAATGAAATCACTTGAATCATAACAGACAGCGTTTCCATGACAAAGACGCCCCCCATAATAACAAGCACCATTTCTTGTCGAACTAAAATAGCCAATACGCCTAAAGCCGCACCAAGGGCTAACGCCCCCACATCGCCCATAAAAACCATGGCAGGATAAGTGTTAAACCATAAAAAACCCAGTCCCGCGCCCACTAAAGCCGCGCAGAAAATAACCAGTTCACCCGCATGTGGCAGAGAAGGAATCGCTAAATACGTTGAAAACGTGGCATGCCCTGATAAATAAGCAAACACGCCAAGTCCCGCTGCGACCATGACCGTTGGCATAATAGCAAGACCATCTAAGCCATCTGTTAAATTGACGGCATTACTCGTACCCACAATCACAAAATACGCAAAAATGACGTAAAACCACCCCATATTAAAAACAAGGTCTTTAAAAAAAGGGACGAAAAATTGCGTTTCTGCAGGCAACACGGCTGTTTTAAATAGAAATAACGCCGCACCAAAACCGATAACCGATTGCCATAAATATTTGGCCCGAGCAGATAACCCATCGCTATTACCTTTCATCACTTTCCGATAATCATCGATAAATCCAATGACACCGTACCCCAATGTCACCAGTAGGATCACCCAAATATAGCGATTACTCAAGTCTGCCCATAAAAGCGTTGTTAATGTAATCGCAACCAAAATGAGAGCCCCGCCCATAGTGGGCGTACCCGCTTTTTCATAATGCGACTGAGGGCCTAATTCACGAATACTTTGACCAATTTTATTACGACTCAATTTACTAATCATCGTGGGGCCAATAATAAAGGAAATAATAAGCGACGTAAGTACCGCTAAAATGGCACGAAACGTTAAGTAATGAAAAACACGAAAACCGCTATCAAAGCTAATTAAATAATCGGCAAAATAAAATAACATGGCTTAATTTCCTGTTGTGTTTACTAAAGCAGCCGCGATATTTTCCATACGTTGTGCGCGTGAGCCTTTAATTAAAAGTGTTTCATTGCCCGTTAAGCGCGGTATGAGTGCGTTAAGCAAATCCTCTTGCGAATTAAAATAATGACCATTTTCACCAAAAGCCGTCACGGCATGTTTCATCTTCTCACCCACCGCAAATACCTGTTTGATCTTATATTTTTTTAACGTATTGCCCATTTCACTGTGCAAACGATCACTTTCTTCACCCAACTCACCAAATGCCCCTAGAACTACCCAGTGCTCGCCTTGGGATTGGGTTAATACATCCAATGCCACTTTTAAGGATGCTGTGTTAGCGTTATAAGTATCGTTAATTATCATGCACCCTAAATACCCCGATTGCAGCTGCAACCGTCCCTTCACCGGTACCATTTTTTCTAAACCCTGTTTAATTTGAGTTAATGATATTCCCAGTGCCAAACTCGATGCCGCCGCGCCTAATGCATTAAGGACATTATGATGCCCAGCCAAAGGTAAATCGATACGCATGCGCTGACCATCAAAGCGTAAATCAAATTGTGTGATAAAGTGATCGAACTGATCAGAAGCGACAATATTTTCAGCACAAACAGTAGCTGTATTCGTTAAACCAAACGAGATTTTTTTTCGCTTGCCAATAACGCGCATCCAATAATCAAAAAATACATCGTCCGCATTCAAAATAGCAATGCCATCTGCGCCTAATGCTTCAAATAGTTCGCCTTTGGCTTTTGCAATATTATCAATGCTACCAAAGCCTTCTAAATGTGCCGCACCGACATTAGTGACTATCGCCACATTGGCTTTTGCAAATTGACTAGTATAAGCAATTTCACCGACATGGTTGGCCCCCATTTCAATCACCGCATAACGATGCACTGGCGATAAACACAGCAACGTCAATGGCACACCAATATCATTATTTAAATTGCCTTGCGTAAACCATACCTCATCATTCACACTCAAAATAGACGCCAGCATTTCTTTCGTTGTTGTTTTACCATTACTGCCAGTCACACCAATGACGTTGAGATTCATACGCTCACGCCAAGCGCCTGCAATTTGTGCGAGTGCTAAGTGTGTATTCGCCACTAAAATTTGTGGCAAATGAGTCGCTATTTTTTCATGCACCAGCACTGCAGCGGCCCCGAGATGCGCTGCATTGTCGACAAAATCATGCCCGTCAAAGTTTTTACCTGAAATGGCCACATAAAGCTGACCTTTTTGCAGCGTACGCGTATCAATACTTAAACCGTTAATGTCAATATCGTGCCCAAATAACACGCCGTGAACACACGCGGCTATATCCGTTAATGTCATTTTTATCATAAAGTAGCCAACACCTCGCAAACACACTGCATATCGTTAAATGGGTATTGCACGCCACCAATGTCTTGGTACGTTTCATGTCCCTTTCCTGCAATCAAAATACAATCTTGCGCATTAGCTTGCACAATAGCAACACGAATTGCTTGCGCACGATCATGAATAATACGGTGTTTTTGCAGCGTACAACCACTTAAAATAGCCTGCATAATGTTTTCATTTGATTCAAATCGTGGATTATCATCGGTCAAAAAAACCTGATCAGCGTATTGCTCAGCAATGCACCCCATTTGAGGGCGTTTACCGCTATCACGATCACCGCCACACCCAAATACCACCGTTAAACTACCTTTCGTGTGTTGTCGCAAACTTTTCAACACTTTTTCTAGTGCGTCAGGCGTATGGGCATAATCAACAATCACAAGTGGTTTGTTATTTTCACCACCCAAACGCACCATCCGTCCATCAACAGACCTTAACGTAGATAATTTTTGAGTGGCAACGGGGAACTGACTATCCAGCGCCAACATAACCGCTAACACACACAGGACATTTTCTAAATTAAAGCGTCCAATCAATGGAATATGTAATGGCTGTACTTGTTCTTGCCAAACAATATCACAGTCAATGCCACTCAAATTCAATTGTATATTTCTTGCTAAAACCGTTTCCCCGCGTGGTGATTTTTTTCCCAGCGCACTAATGCCAATAATATTCACATCTTGAGCAATCGCTTCGATGACTCTTTCACTCATCGCATCATCTAAATTGATGACAGCAAAATGGAGATTTTTTGTGCGAAATAACTGTAATTTTGTCTCTAAATACGCCTCCATTGTGCCGTGATAATCCAAATGATCACGACTTAGATTAGTAAAAACAGCACCTTTAAATTGCACACCGTTGACTCGACCCTGCGCAAGGCCGTGCGAGGAAACTTCCATCGCAACAAATTGCGAATTTGTATTTTTGAGCGTTGCAAGTATTTTCTGAACCGCCAGCGCATCGGGCGTTGTGTTGAGTGTTTTGTTCAGTTGTGAGGTGGTTCCCCAACCAAGCGTACCAATAAACGCACAATGCGCAAGCATCTGACTTAAAAATTGACTACAAGACGTTTTACCATTTGTGCCTGTTATGCCAATAACCGCCACTGTTTGTGACGGATACTGATAAAAACGCGACGCCATCTCACCTAAATTTTGTGATAAATTGGAAATACCAATGGCAAGAATATGGGAAGTATCGAAATACTTTTCTGCAATATATGCCTCTTGACTATCAAATAAAACCGCCACTGCGCCATTCTCAATAGCTTGATTTGCATAAGTGAGACCATGTTGCTTTGCGCCATTAAGCGCAATAAACACATCGCCTTGCGTAATTTCATGACTATGTAACGACAATCCAAAGACATTAAGATTGGAATCTATATTCAGCCAAGGCTCAAGCCATTCGCGTAGCGTCATCATAAAATCTAATTTTTCCCCATCAATAGTACGGGCATATTATCTGACTGATCTG
>ERZ1034363.1933-NODE-1933-length-10760-cov-3.196574_pt1 | contig 10760 bp, 7 predicted proteins | sample MGYA00520616_ERZ1034363 | MGnify/ENA primary metagenome ERZ1034363 (study PRJEB33736, sample SAMEA104284506) | Azolla filiculoides | biome: Urban; feature: Water surface; material: Ditch water | place: Netherlands | collected 2015-10-28 | depth 0-0.1 m ...
CGCGTGATGTTGGTAGATGACCATCCAGCTATGCTGATGGCATTAAAAAGTATGTTGCAGGATCAATTGCTTTTTGAAATAGCGGGACAGGCGCAGCATGGTGAAGAGTGCCTACGCTCAATCAAAGAAGTCAATCCTAATATGGTGATATTAGATCTGGATATGCCCAAGACGGATGGCTTTGATGTGATTCGTAGGATTGGCTTGATGTACCCAGAAGTCCGCATCCTAGTGCTGTCCAGCTTGGATGAGGCGGTCTACGGTGGCAGGGTGCGCTCCCTCGGCGCACATGGTTTTGTGAATAAGACTGCAGGGGCAGATGTGATCCTTGCTGCATGCGTTGCGATCTCGCAGGGATACACCTTCTTTACGCATGGAAAGAACGGAAATACCTCTCTCAGTGACAACGACAAATTGGCACTGATATCTGATCGCGAACTGCAAGTCATGAAGTATCTCGGCAAAGGTAATACCAACCAGCAGATATCGGACTTACTTCACATTAGCAACAAAACTGTAGCCACCTACAAGACTAGAGTCTTTGACAAACTCGGCATTAACAATATTGCCGATTTGATCTTGTTCTGCCGCATGAACAACATCATCGAAAGCTAGAGACAGTATGCATCGGTTCATATTGAAAAAGTTATTTATCCTCTGCTGTGTATATGCTGGTCTGGCTGATGCCGGACCCTTTAGCGCTGCTGAGCAATCATGGATCGATGCCCATCCAGTCGTACGATTTAGCATTCATGAGAAATATGCCCCCTACCTAACCCACTCCAATCAAAATGGGGGTTCGGGGCCCTTTAAAGCACTGCTCTCAAAAATTGAAGAATGCACAAGGCAGCAATATGTAGCAGTATGGAGAAAATCAGACGCAGAAGGTTTAAATCAACTTAGCAAAGGCGAAGTGGATTTCATCATCGATCCACCAAATATTAATGACCACGTCATGCAATTTGGATCTCTATCTGAAGCCATCTTTTGGGGGCATGATGCAGTCGTTACCAAGAACTCAAGCAAAATAGACTCACGCAATCTAACAATTGCCTATTTCGACCGAGGCCTCGAGAATGCGCCCTCCGGTACTGATACTCATAGTAGAGACGAGAAAACACACTCTCCCAATGACTTAATTCAGTCCCTCCTTAAAAGTGATGTTGAGGCACTGGTGATGCCTATTCGCTTGGCTCGGCGATTAATACAAGAAACCCCAAATTCAGATCTAAAAATAGATGGCCTATACAGTCGAGATCCATTTGCGTATCGCTGGTTAATCTCATATCAAGATGCTCCATTGCACGATGTACTGAAGCACTTTCTAAATGACTTGGATCCGATTGCCTCAGGTCAACTTTTTGCCTTAGGCGCTGAAGCCCAGCCAAAATCAAGCCTACTACCCTGGCTCAGTGCGATCTTAGCCCTCACTATTGGTGGAGCTATGTTCTACCAACTGCAGAGAAAATATTTTCATCAAAAGCAAGCTGCACTTGAGCTACTACAGTCTAAAGAATTAGCGGAAAAGGCCAATGCTGCTAAGTCCGCTTTTCTTGCAACCATGAGTCATGAAATTCGCACGCCCATGAATGCCATTCTAGGAGTCCAAGAGCTCCTTCTGGGTAGCGCCCAATTTCCCAAAAAAGATAAGTCCCTATTAAAAAGTGCTCAAGCATCTGCTGAGTCTCTTTTAGGCATGCTAAATCAAGTATTGGATATTTCTAAAATTGAGGCTGGCAAGCTCACCCTCAATCTAGAGCCGTGTAATCCACATCAATTGATCATGGATATTCATGCAGCGTTTTCTACTGTAGCTAAAAAGCAGGGACTCTTACTCCACACTTCAATTGATCCTAGAATTGCAGCGGTACTCATGATTGACTCCCTACGCCTACGACAGGTTCTCCAGAATTTACTCAGCAATGCAATTAAATTCACCAGCGAAGGCGAGGTGTACTTTTCCATCACCGTCCTTGCAGATGATCACGCAGGTCAACTACTAGAGTTTAGGGTGATTGACACCGGGGTAGGTATGGGTAGCGATCAAATCAAATTAGCTCTACAGGCCTTTGAGCAATTGCCCGCCTCTCAAGAATCCTACCTATGCGAACAACAGAGGGGCACGGGCCTTGGTCTTACTATCACCAATCATCTAGTGAACTCCATGAATAGCCATCTCTATTTTGAGAGTGCCCCGGGATTTGGAAGCAATGTCCATTTTTCTGTAGCCCTGCCGAGAACTAGCATTGCCGCACCTCAGGCTAGCAGCTTTGACTCTCGGGCAGCGCCATCTAGGAGCTTGATCTCTAAAAGAGTGGGTCGAAAGAATTGCGCAATTCAGGCTTTGGTGGTTGAAGACCATCCGGCTAGCCGTCAAATTTTGTCACTACAGTTAGAGGCACTCGGAATTAGCGCCTATGTTTGCGAGAATGCCACTATTGCACTAGAGCTACTGAAGGACCATCATTTTGACCTGATGCTGACAGATCAGTCCATGCCCGGCATGCAGGGCTCTGAATTGGCGAAACAAATCCGGTCCCTAGGTAATCGTGACTTAATCATTATTGGCGTCACAGCCGACATATACGCTCTAGACTCACGCCATCAATTTTTATCTTCCGGCATGAACGGCGTACTCATCAAGCCATTAAGCTTAGGCGCCCTTGAGAATGAACTCATGCGCTATTTTGAAACCAGCCAAAATAAACCCCGTAAAAATGAAGAGTATTCGTTTGATGCCTTCTCCAATCTCATCAAAGACGATCCCCTTCAAATCATTGTGATTTTGGAGGAGATTGAAAAAGTTCATCTAGATACTCTGAATCAATTGTGCTTAGAAGGCAGTCAAGTCCTCATAGATGAGGCGCAATTTCGGAGCCTAGTTCACAAAGTAAAAGGTGGGGCGCAACTGCTGCAAGCCACCGGATTTATCGATGTCTGCCAATCTCTTGAAGTTGACGGCCCACTCTCAGATCGTGTTGAGCAGTTCGTCAACCTTCTACAAGAACAAAACCAAATCATCAAGACTTACAAGAAAAAATACCGTCAGTAATTTGAGGTGCTCGTGGCATTTTGAGCAGCAAGGTTTATTCTATGGGGAATGCGCACCCAAAATGCTTCGCCCTCTAATAAGACTCTAGTCAATAGTCTATTGGCCTGCGTCTTCGCCTGCTTATTATTCAGCCCGCAGACACATTCTGCTGATGCAGCCCCCCAATCGGGAACTCTGAAGTACATTCCCAAAGCTGTAGCCGCCAGCCTTGAAAAAAATCAGATTCCCAAAGAGGCAATCAGTATTTCAGTAGTTGAAATTAAGCCGGGACAAGGGGGTAAGGTCACGGCAAAAACAGAAGTCGATTGGCGCTCTCAACAGGCAATGAATCCCGCATCAACCATGAAGCTAGTGACTACACTCACAAGCTTAGATATTTTGGGGCCTCAGTATCGCTGGCGTACCAATATTTATACCGATGGACTGATTCGTCAAGGGACCCTCAAAGGCAATCTCTATTTGCAAGGCAGCGGTGATCCCAAGCTGATTCCTGAAGAATTTTCTAAAATGATGAAGGCCTTACAAAATCTGGGCATTCAAAAAATTGATGGCAATCTATTCTTTGATAGAAGTGCCTATGCTCCCAGCGTCATGGAGCACAACACCATTGATGGAGAATCGCTACGCGCCTATAACGTGCCGCCCGATCCCCTGCTCTACGCTTTTAGAACCCTTTCGTTTCAGCTAGGAAAATCGCGCACTGCGGACTTTATCGACATCAGCTACACACCACCACTATCCCAACTTAAAGTGATTAACCAAATGCAGTTGGTTAATCAGTCTTGCGATAACTGGAAAAGCAATCTTCGATTTAACCTAGATCCTGAGGGCGACGGAGCCCCTACCAACCAACTTCTGACTGCGCAGTTCTCTGGCAGCTTTCCTAGTGCTTGCAGGGGGGTGAACTATAACGTCGTTGCTTTGGATGCCAATACCTTTCTTACTCAAGGTTTTGCTGCTGCCTGGGAGCTCGCTGGCGGCACTTGGGCTCAAGCACCTACCGGAAAGTCCGGCACAGTTCCACTGGCATCACGACTACTACTACAGTTTGAAGGCATTCCACTGGCAGACGATGTGCAAGATATTAATAAGTACTCCAATAATGTGATGGCTAGGCAATTGATGTTGACCTTAGCATTAGAGAAGATGGGTAAACCAGCAACTACTGAAAATGGTGAGCTTGTGATTCAGAGTTGGTTAAAAGGCTTAGGCCTTCAGTTTCCAGAGCTCGTCATTGAGAATGGCTCCGGACTATCCCGCAATGAAGCAATCTCCGCTGAACATTTGACACAACTATTAGTTGCCGCTCGCAATCTATCTGCAGCGGATACTTTTTACAACAGCCTACCAATTGCAGGTACTGATGGCACGATGAAAAACCGCCTTATGGCACATTTGCGAAAATTTTTGCATTTAAAGAAAAAGCCTGAGGCGCGAATCAAAACGGGAGCGCTTGTCGACGTTAGGGCAATATCAGGTTACGTAATGAGTAAGTCTGGAAGGATGTACGCAGTAAGCTCATTCATAAACCATCCCAATGCCTTAAAGGGCTTAGATGCACATGATCAACTATTAGCGTGGCTACTAGATGATGGGCCTGAGCCAAAACAGGCGCGCTGAAGTCTATCCCGCACACCATCCCACTCCTCGCCTGCAGGCGGCTCCGGAAACAGAATCAGATCCCAAGCCTGCTGATCTAAATCTCGCAAAGAGCGATACAAGCGACTCGCAAATGTAGCGCTATCACTAGGCACAATGACTTCCTCAAAATGTACTGATGGATGACCATCCTCGCTTAATGAGGAATCTGAATCCCATACCGCAACCGCTACCCGCGATTTGATATCTGGAAACTCACTGAGTGCATCCAGGACTCTGCCTGGCGCATACATTCTGAGTGGAGTTGTCGGGGCGTAATGGGCACGCAGACTGCCAGAGACCCTAGGAATGTCCTTACCCTGCTTTATTGAATCACTTTCACCAGGTAAATAGACTTTGATACCCGTCTTAGAAAGAATTTCTCCCGGAGTAATGAGGCCAGGGCGCAATAAAACTGGATGATCACCAGAAGATAAATCAATGATGGTTGATTCAATGCCAACTTCGCAATCACCACCATCCAAAATCATGAGACCCAACATACCTTCAAACTCATTACGAACATCAGCAGCGCTTGTGGGGGAGACTTTACCAAAACGATTGGCGGAGGGAGCAACAACTCCTCCTTTAAATTTACGGAGTAACTCTTGTGCAATAGGATGGGCGGGTGCACGAATCGCAACCGTATCCTGACCACCGGTAAGTTCATTTAAAACACTTTTGTCTTTTTTAAAGACCAATGTCAGTGGGCCAGGCCAAAATGCATTAATGAGCTTTAATGCATCTTCTGACAAATCTCTTACCCATGGTGCTATTACCGGCATCCAGTCAACTTGCTCTTGATCAAACTTATCAGGAGCTGCCAAGTGAACGATTAACGGGTGATTAGATGGTCTGCCCTTAGCAGTAAAAATTTGCTTGATTGCATCGGGGTTTTTTGCATCCGCCCCTAAGCCGTATACCGTCTCAGTCGGAAAGGCAACGAGACCACCATCTCTCAAAGTTTGTACTGCTTCGTTAATTACTGCAGATGATTGCAGGGCACTACTATCGCTGGACATTCTAGGGCTCGATCCCTAATTCAAGGGCAACAGCCATGCAATTTTGGCGTGCTTGATTAAGCGACTCACCCAAACAATTAATATGGCCCATCTTGCGACCCATACGTGGATCAGATTTACCGTAGAGATGTAACTTAGCATCTGGATGGGAGAGCACCTTATCCCAAGCCGGCTCTCTTGCCTTATCTTCACTACCCTCGTACCAAAGATCTCCTAAGAGATTGAGCATGGAAACGGGTGCTAGCAAGCGTGTGTCACCCAGAGGTAGGCGAGCCATGCTTCGTACCTGCTGCTCAAACTGACTACTAACACACGCATCCATGGTGTAGTGGCCTGAGTTGTGTGGACGCGGAGCAATTTCGTTTGCAACAATGTCGCCACTCTTCAGCACAAAGAACTCGACACACAACACACCAACATAATCAATCTTACGAATCAGTGCTTTAGCTGCTTCAATAATTTTCTTTTCTTGCGGCGGCTTAAGTGATGGTGCGGGCACAGTAGAAGTATGCAAGATACCGTCGCGATGAATGTTCTGAGAAACAGGATATGCCACTACCGCATCATCGTATCCACGCACTACTAAAGCAGATACCTCAAAATCTAAATCCATGCGCTTTTCAAGAACACAAGGCACTTTACTTAATTCAGCCCAAGCAGCGACAAGATTGGCAGAGTCATAAACGGTAATTTGGCCTTTGCCGTCGTAACCCATACGAGCAGTTTTCAAAATGCCAGGAAAGAGATCTGCAGGAACGTGCGCAATATCTGCATCACGCTCAACTACACAGTAAGGAGCAGGACCAATATTGGTTTCCGCTTTCCAAGTCGCTAAGAACTTTTTCTCAGCAACACGGTTTTGAGCCAGAGATACGCAACTACTGCGAGGCGCCACAAAGACACCCAAGGATTCCAGCTCATCTAAAGCTTGTGCAGGAACATTCTCAAATTCCGTACTAACAGATTTGCATAATGCTGCCATCTCTTTTAGTGCAGCAGAGTCGGTGTAATCGGCTTGAATGAATTTTTCTGCGATGGAGCCAGCAGGACTATCTGATCCAGGATCAAGAACGCAGACCTTGTACCCCATAGCTTGAGCGGCTTGCGTAAACATCCGCCCCAATTGACCACCACCTAAAATTCCTAGATACGAGCCCGGCAAAATAGGCTCTAAACGATCTGCCATCTTCTTAATATCCTGGCAAATTCATGGAGCGCGCTGTATCAGATTGCTTTGCACGAAACTCCTCTAGTCGCTTTGCTAACTCAGGGTCATTAACAGCCAAATTAGCAATCACATGTAAAGCAGCATTTGCAGCTCCTGCCTCACCAATAGCAAATGTCGCTACTGGAATGCCCTTAGGCATTTGCACAATGGAGTAAAGAGAGTCTTCACCACGTAAATACTTGCTGGCAACTGGAACGCCATAGATTGGCACAATGGTTTTCGATGCCAACATCCCCGGCAAATGCGCGGCACCACCAGCGCCAGCAATAATGGCTTTGAGTCCATTTTTAGATGCATTTTCTGCATAGGCAAACATATCGTCAGGCATGCGATGAGCAGAAACTACTTTAGCCTCGTGAGCAATACCGAATTGCTCCAGCATTTGAGCAGCGTGTTGCATGGTGTCCCAATCAGAATTGGATCCCATCACTAGTCCGACTACTGGCTTTTTGCTCATTTACCTCTCCAAATGCCCTGATTTACATCGTTAATCTATCTAAGACCTTATTATCCCAGCCTTTTCAGGGCTCCCAGGAATTTAGGCCTTAGTTAAACGAGCAAGGGCTTCACGGTACTTTTCCGCTGTTTTATCAATTACATCTGCTGGCAAAGCAGGTGCTGGGGCTGTTTTAGGCCAAAGCTTGCCATCGACTACGGCTGTTTCAAGCCAGTCCCGCACAAATTGCTTGTCATAAGAAGGAGGGTTGGCACCCACATAGTAGGTTTCAGCAGGCCAAAAGCGCGATGAGTCGGCAGTGAGGATCTCATCCATTAAGACCAACTGACCCTCATCATCTAAACCAAACTCAAACTTAGTATCAGCAATGATGATTCCGCAAGTCGCAGCATACTCAGAAGCTTCTTTGTACAAACGAATACTGACTTCCCGAATCTGATTAGCGAGTTTCTCACCAATCATCTCGATTACTTTATCAAAAGAGATGTTTTCATCATGTTCACCTACTTCAGCTTTAGCAGCGGGGGTAAAAATAGGCTCAGGCAACTTCTGCGCATTTTCGAGGCCTGCTGGCAATGCAATACCGCAAACCTTGCCCGTTTCCTTATAGTCTTTCCAACCACTACCAGCAAGGTAACCACGCACTACCGCTTCGACCAAAATTGGCTTGAGGCGTTTAGCCACTACAGCACGACCCTTAACTTGATCCACTTCTTCAGCAGGAACAACACTTTCAGGATCAATACCTGTCAAGTGATTCGGAATCACATTAGCCAACTTATCAAACCAAAAGTTGGCCATTTGGTTGAGCACAATACCCTTCTCAGGAATCGGCTGACCCATGACTACGTCAAAGGCAGACAAGCGATCAGTAGTGATCATGAGTAGCTTGTCATCGCCTAGTGCGTATACATCGCGCACCTTACCCTTGGAGAGTAAAGGTAATGACTTAATAGAAGTCGCGTACAAAGCTGGCATTTTTATCTCACTTAACGATCTGGGCTAATTTGCCACTCTTGTACAGCTCAGCCATTTTTTCCAAAGGAATTGGTTTGATTTTCGACGCTTGGCCAGAGCTACCAAAAGCATTAAAGCGGGCGATACACACTTTTTTAGCTGCTTCACGTGCAGGCTTCAGATAATCACGTGGATCAAACTTGCTTGGGTTCTCAAACATATAACGGCGGATCGCACCAGTCATCGCCAAACGAATATCAGTATCAATATTGATCTTACGAACACCGTTCTTGATACCCTCTTGAATTTCTTCAACAGGCACACCATAAGTTTCTTTCATATCGCCACCGAATTCACGAATCTCAGCAAGCAATTCTTGGGGAACGCTGGAAGAACCATGCATGACTAAATGCGTATTTGGAATACGTGTGTGAATTTCTTTAATACGCTCGATTGCTAAGATGTCACCAGTAGGCTTCTTAGTAAATTTGTAGGCACCGTGGCTAGTACCAATCGCAATCGCTAAAGCATCGCACTGAGTAGCTTTTACAAAGTCAGCAGCTTGCTCAACGTCGGTCAATAACTGCTCACGCGTCATCTTGCCATCAGCACCATGACCATCTTCTTTATCGCCCTGCATTGTCTCTAATGAACCGAGAACACCTAACTCAGCTTCAACCGTAACCCCAATAGAGTGGGAGAATTTCACCACTTCCCTGGAGACATCGACGTTGTATTCATAACTCGCAACGGTCTTACCGTCTGCCTCTAAGGAGCCATCCATCATCACGCTAGTAAAGCCACTCTTAATTGCGGCCATACAAACCGCTGGACTTTGTCCATGGTCTTGATGCATCACAACTGGAATATGTGGGTAAGCCTCAACTGCAGCAGAAATCAAATGACGCAAGAATGATTCGCCAGCATATTTACGAGCACCAGCAGAAGCTTGCATGATCACCGGAGAATCTGCTTCATGAGCAGCTTCCATAATTGCCGTAACTTGCTCTAAATTGTTAACGTTAAATGCTGGCAAGCCATAGCCATTTTCAGCAGCGTGATCCAAGAGTTGTCGTAAAGAAACTAAAGCCATGTTGATCTCTTAATTAAAAATGTTAGTAATAAATAATTTGAATAAATGTTTTAAGCAGTGAACTACTTCACCTGAATAATCTTGAGTGAGTTCGTACCGCCAGGCTCACCCATAGGCTCACCTGAAGTCAATACCACTACATCACCCTTCTTCACCGCCCCTAATTTCTTGAGGCAATCCTCTACTTCTTGCAAGGCAGTATCACGTTGCTTGGTGTAATCCAAGCCAATGGGGAACACATTGCGGTAGGTACTCAAGGCACGCTGAGTTGCAATCTTTGAAGTTAAAGCAAAAATAGGCAAATGAATATTGTGACGACTCATCCAAACCGCAGTGGATCCTGAATCCGTCAAAGCAGCAATGGCATTGGCATTGAGATGGTGCGCCGTAAAGAGCGCGCCCAAGGCAATCGTTTGATCAATACGTGAGAAGGTTTGATCCAAGAAATCGGTGTCTAGTTTTACTCGATCTGATTTTTCTGCTTCAACACAAATCTCAGCCATCGCCTTGATTGTTTGAACTGGATACATACCGGCAGCAGATTCTGCAGACAACATCACTGCATCAGTACCATCTAATACCGCATTAGCCACATCACTCACCTCAGCACGCGTAGGTACTGGAGCATTAATCATGGACTCCATCATTTGCGTAGCGGTGATCGTAAATTTGTCAGCTTCGAGCGCCAACTTAATCATGCGCTTTTGTAAAGCTGGGACAGCTGCGTTACCAACCTCAATCGCCAAGTCGCCACGCGCAACCATAATGCCGTCGCTCTCGGCAATGATGCTATTGAGCGCATCAGGCTCAATCGCTTCAGCACGCTCCACTTTTGCAATCGTGCGGACTTTGCCAACACCATGCTTTGCGCTAGCGGCATCCGCCAGCTTGCGGGCATATGCCATGTCAGCGCCGTCTTTTGGAAAGCTAATCGCCAGAAAATCCACGCCCATCGCGATCGCTGCATCCAAATCAGAAATATCTTTTTCTGTCAGCGCTGGAGCAGTCAAACCTCCACCAGCACGGTTAATACCTTTGTTATTCGAGAGTGGGCCACCTTGCTCTACCGAGGTAAAGATTTCTCCACCCTTCACACTCTCAACGCGCAATACAACCAAACCATCGTTCAATAAAAGACGATCGCCCGGCTTGACGTCTTGTGGCAACTCTTTGTAATCCAATCCCACGCGCTCTTGATTACCCAGCTCGCAAGCGACGTCCAGAATAAATTGCGCACCTTCTTTTAAAAGAATTTTGCTATCAACAAATTTACCTACGCGAATTTTTGGACCTTGAAGATCGGCCATGATGCC
>ERZ1034363.1935-NODE-1935-length-10754-cov-2.112016_pt1 | contig 10754 bp, 7 predicted proteins | sample MGYA00520616_ERZ1034363 | MGnify/ENA primary metagenome ERZ1034363 (study PRJEB33736, sample SAMEA104284506) | Azolla filiculoides | biome: Urban; feature: Water surface; material: Ditch water | place: Netherlands | collected 2015-10-28 | depth 0-0.1 m ...
CACCTGGGGCAGGGCGTTGCCACCGGCAAAGCGCAGGGGGTCCAGCACCATGAAGAAGGCACCCAGATGCCGGGGTTGGTCCATCGCGGTGAACATGTTGGAGATGGTCGGCCCGTAAGGGTTGGCGTTGAGCGGGCCGCACAGGAGGTCGATCATCAATGCTAGGCCGTAGCCTTTGTGGCCGAATTCGGTGCTGCCTAGCGGAATCAGTGCCTGCGCTTGGTTGGCATCGGTGGTGGTGCTGCCTTGTGCGTCATAAGCCACGCCTTTGGGCAGGGCAATGCCTTCACGGCGCGCGTTGATGGCCTCGGCAAAGCCGCTGTAGAGGTTGGCAAAGGCTTCCAGATAGCCTTCCGGATGTCCCGGCGGGGTACGCGTTCGGGCCGTCGCCGCAGCCGACAAATCACCCGCGCCACGCTTGATCAGCTCGGTGCGACCCAGCAGGCCGGTGAACAGCAACTCGTTAGGCGCTTCCTGGAACCACTGCACAGAACCCTTCTCGCCAAAGACGCGCAGGCGCACGCCGTTGGAGCAACCAATCGCCACTTGCGAAGACCACAGCAGACCGCGCGCGCCACCCTGGTAGCGAATCATCACGTGGGCGTTGTCGTCGAGCTGGCGGCCCGCCACAAAAGTGGCCAAGTCGGCGGTAATCGCCTCGGCCTTCAGGCCGGTGACAAAGCCGGCCAGGTGGTAGGCGTGGGTGCCAATGTCACCAATGGAGCCGCCGCGTCCCGACTTTTTGGGGTCGGTGCGCCAGGCGGCCTGTGCATTGCCTTCGGATTCAATGGCCGTGGCCATCCACTCCAGCGGGTACTCGACTTGCACCACGCGGATGGCGCCGAGCTTGCCAGCGGCAATCATTTCACGTGCCTCGTGCACCATGGGGTAGCCCGAATACGTGTAGGTCACGCCCATGAAGCGGCCGGTCTGCTTCACCAGGGCTTCCAGTGCCACCGCGTCTTCCAGCGTCGTCGTCAGGGGCTTTTCGCAGATGACGTCGAAGCCGGCTTCCAGGAAGGCCTTGGCAATCGGAAAGTGCGTGTGGTTGGGCGTGCAGATGGCGACCACATCGACGCGGTCCTCGCGCTTCAGTTCGGCTTCCAGCATCTGCTTGTAGTCGCCGTAGGAGCGGTCGGCCGCAAGGCCTTGGCTGGCAGCAAACTTGTGTCCGCGCGCGGCGTCCACGTCAAAGGCACCGGCTACCAATTGCAGTGCGCCATCCTGGCGTGCCGCGATGCGGTGGATATTGCCGATGTAGGCGCCTTCACCGCCGCCCACCATGCCCAGTCGCAAGGGGCGACGTGCGTTGTTTTCTGTTGTCATAAATTGATTCCTTAAATTCCGAGAATGCTGCGGTTCATGGCCTTGTTGGCACCCGACTTCACGAAGTCGTCGAAGGCACGTTCCGATACCTTGATGATGTGTTTCTTGATGAACTCCGCGCCTTCGGCGGCACCGTCGTCGGAGTTCTTGAGGAAGCACTCCCACTCCATCACGGCCCAGCCGTCAAAGTCGTAGGTGGCGAACTTGGAGAAGATGGCGCCGAAGTCGACTTGGCCGTCGCCCAGCGAGCGGAAACGTCCGGCCCGGTTCTTCCAGGGCTGGAAGCCACCGTAGACACCGGTCTTGCCATTGGGGCGGAACTCGGCGTCCTTGACGTGGAACATTTTGATGCGCTCGTGGTAGTGATCGATAAAGGCCAGGTAGTCGAGCTGCTGCAGCACAAAGTGGCTAGGGTCATACAGGATGTTGCAGCGCTTGTGGTTGTTCACGCGCTCCAGGAACATCTCGAAGGTCAGACCGTCGTGCACGTCATCGCAGGGGTGGACTTCATAGCAAAGGTCCACGCCTTGTTCGTCGAACTGATTCAGGATCGGAGTCCAGCGCTTGGCCAGCTCATCAAAGGCCTCGTCTACCAGGCCTTCGGGCCACTGGGGATAGGGGTAGAGATAGGGCCAGAGCAGTGAGCCTGTGAAAGACACATGGCGGTCCAGGCCGAGGTTCTTGGAGGCGCGGGCGCAATAGCCCATTTGCTCCACTGCCCATTTCTGGCGCGCAGCGGGATTGCCACGAACCGCCTCGGGTGCGAAGCTGTCCATGATCTGGTCGTGTGCCGGGTGCACCGCAACCAACTGACCGGTGATGTGCGAGGCCAGCTCGGTCACGACCAGGCCTTTGGAGGCCAGCATGCCGGTGATGTCGTCGCAATAGGTCTGGCTTTCGGCCGCAAGTTTCAGGTTGAACAAGCGGGTATCCCAGGTGGGGATTTGCACGCCCTTGAAGCCTTTATCGGCCACCCATTGCGCCAGTGTTTCCAGTTGATTGAAGGGAACTTCATCGTCGGCAAACTGCGCCAGAAAAATGCCGGGTCCTTTGATGGTTTTCATGTTGCTGTTTCCTGAAAAATTATTCGCTCATGGCTTCGGCGGGGTGCGGTGGGCCGCCGTCATAGGCGCCCCACACCGACTGGTCGAAGTGGATCACCGAGCCGGTCATCATGCCGCTGTCATCCGAGGCCATGAAGGCCACGGCCTTGGCCACTTCTTCGGGTGCCAGCAGACGGCCAAAGGGTTGTGCGGCGGCAGCGTTCTTGAGCCAGTCGGGGTCGGCCTGGTGGTATTCGCGTTGCACGCGATCTTCGCCGTCAGAAGCCATCCAGCCGATGTCGAGCTGGTTGACGCGGATGCGGTTGCGCATCAGGCCATAGCCGGAGTTGCGGGTCAGCGTGGCAAGTGCACCCTTGGATGCAGAGTACGGAGCCAGGAAGGGTTGGCCTGCATGCTCCGAGGTGGAGCCAATGTTGACCATGGAGCCGGCAATGCCGTCGCGGATCATGCGCTTGGCTGCTTCCTGCATCAGGAAGAACGGTGCGCGCACATTGACGGCAAACATGCGGTCAAACAGGTCTTGCGAGCTGTTGAGCAGATTGCCGCGATCGGTCAGACCGGCCGCGTTGACCAGCACATCGATGCGGCCAAAGGTCTTGTCGGCCTGTTCAATGACATTGCGGCAGTCGTCCACACTGTTGAGGTCGGCGGCCACAAACACCGTCTTGACGCCGGTTTCTTTTTCAATGCGCTGTGCCACCGCTTCGCCCTTGGCCGCAGTACGGCCACAGACGACCAGACCGGCAGCACCGGCCTTGGCAAAGTTCAGGGCAATGGCTGCTCCCAAGCCCTGGGTGCCGCCGGTGATGACGGCAATTTTTCCATCGAGTCTGTTCACAATGATTTCCTTAGTTTCAAAGTCCTAGATACCAACACGTTGTTTGCTGCGGATTTGCATCTGGTGTTCGCGCGCCTTTTGCACGCTCTCCCGGGTGCTGATCTCGGGCACGCCCACATCCCAGTCCGCATCGCCAGGTACCCAGGCAAAGGCGTCGGTGACGATGGTGATGAGAGTGGTGCGCTCGTTGTTCTGGGCCCACTCCATGGCGGCGGCCAGCTCTTCCAGCGTCGCGCAACTGCGCGCCAGTGCGCCCATGGATTCGGCATGCTTCACAAAGTCCACTGGGAAGGGTTGCTTGACGCGGCAGTCTTTGAGCAGGTTGTTGAAGCCGGGCACGCCCTTGAATTGCTGCAGCCGGTTGATCACGGCATAACCGCCGTTGTCGCAGACCACCACAATCATCTTGTGGCCCGACAGCACGGTGGAGTAGATGTCCGAATTCATCATCATGTAGGTGCCGTCGCCCAGCATCACGATGGGCGTGCCCTTGCCGTCCTTGGCCATGGCGTGGCCCCAACCAGCGGCGATTTCATAGCCCATGCAGGAGAAGCCGAATTCGCAGTCAAAGGTGTGCGGGTCCTTCACACGCCAGCCCTTGGTGACTTCACCGGGCATGCCACCGGCGGCTGCAATCAGGGTGTCGTTGTCACGCGCGCCCTTGTTGATCACGTCCACCACTTGCGCATAGGTGGGGATCGGTGCATTACTGGGCTTCTTGTGGCTCTCCAGCAGAGCTTCCCATTCGCCAAAGAGGGTGCGCGAGCTGGCAAACCACTCAGCTGATGCTTCCCAGTCGCCCAACTGCTGAGCCAGCTCTTCTACGGTTTCGCGGGCATCGCCTACCACCGACAGCGCGCGGTGCTTGACCGCATCCCAACGCGCGGCGATGATGGAAATGAACTGCGCGTCGCGGCGGAACAGGGTCCACGAGCCGGTAGTGAAATCCTGCAGGCGGGTGCCAATGGCCAGAATCACATCGGCGTCCGAGGCCAGGGCGTTGGCGGAGGTGGAGCCCACAATGCCGATGGGGCCGGCGTGGGCCGGGTGGTAGTGGGTTAGCCCGCCCTTGCCCGCAATGGTTTCCACCACGGGGATGTTGTGGCGCAAGGCGAAGTCGGCCACCTGTTCTTCTGCCAGTGAATAGCGCACACCGCCACCCGAGATGATGAGCGGCCTTTTGGCCGTCTTCAGCAGGGCAACGGCCTGGGCAAGCTTGTCTTTGTCTGCGCGGGGGCGTGGCACCGTCCAGGTGGTGGGCGCAAAGAACTCAGCCGGGTAATCAAAGGCAATTTCCTGCGTGTCCTGACACAGGCCGATGAAGGCCGGGCCGCAGTCCGCCGGGTCCAGCATGGTGGCAATGGCCTGGGGCAGTGAGGTGATGATTTGCTCGGGCAACGTGATGCGGTCCCAGTAGCGCACGACAGCCTTGAAGCTGTCGTTGACGGTAATGGTGGGGTTGTTGAAGTGCTCAACCTGCTGCAACACCGGGTCGGGCAGGCGGTTGGCAAAGGTGTCACCGGCCAATAGCAGTACGGGGAGGCGGTTGGCGTGCGCTGTACCGGCGGCTGTCACCATATTGGCGGCACCCGGTCCAATGGAGGTGGCGGCAATCATCAGCTGGCGGCGCTTCTTGGCCTTGGCAAAGGCCCCTGCTGCCAGCGCCATGGACTGTTCGTTCTGCCCGCGCCAAGTGGGCAATGTGTCTTGTACTGCTTCCAGTGCCTCTGAAAGGCAGGTCACGTTGCCGTGGCCAAAGATCGCGAAGACACCTGAAAAGAGTGGCACTTTCTCGCCCTCGATTTCGGTGTACTGGTTGCAAAGGTACTTGACCAGCGCTTGGGCCATGGTGAGGCGTACGGTCTTCTCGGGCATTTAGATCTCCATGTGTTGAATGAGTTATTGACAATTGCGGCATACAGCAATTATTATTGCACAAGGAGGTACCTTATGGTCAATATTGCAGTTTTAGGTTGTGGTCGCATCGGTGTGATGCATGCTCGTAACATCGCGAATCATCCGCGAGCCCGTCTGGCGACGGTATTTGACATCCATCAGCCATCGGCTGATCGGGTGGCAGCTGAATTGGGGGTAAAAACCTCCAAATCGATAGAAGAAGTCCTGGCTTCCCCGGATGTGGATGCAATATTAATTGCAACATCCACCAACACGCACGCAGACATCCTGGAGTTGGCGGTTGCCGCCGGCAAGCCGATTCTGTGTGAGAAGCCCATTGATCTGAGCCTGGAGCGTGTCAACGCCTGCTGGGAAAAGATTCGCGACAAGAATGTGCCCATCATGCTGGGCTTTGTGCGCCGCTTCGATCCGGGCCACCGGGCTACGCGTGACGCGGTGCGCCGCGGTGACATTGGTGAACTGCACCAGGTCATGATCACCTCGCGGGATCCTGGCATGGCTCCTGACGCGTATTTGCGTGTGTCTGGCGGCATCTTCCGCGACATGACCATCCATGACTTTGACATGGCCCGGTTTGTGTTGGGCGAAGAAGTGACCGAGGTCTACGCTACCGGCAGTCGCCTGATCAATCCGGCACTGATGAACGAGCTGCAGGATTACGACACGGTCTGTGTCACGATGCGCACCGCCAGCGGCAAGCAATGCGTAATCAACAATTCACGCCAGGCCGCCTACGGCTATGACCAGCGCGTGGAAGCCTTGGGCACATTGGGCATGGCCAGCTCACAAAACCGCAAAAACCACGAAGCGACCTTGCATACCAAGACGTTTACGGAGCGCAGCGAGCCCTATCTCAACTTCTTTATCGAGCGTTACACCGAGGCCTTTGCCGCTGAAGTGAGTGAGTTTGTTGACGCCATTGAAAACAAGCGCGATCCCGAAGTAGGTTTTGCCGATGGCCGTCTTGCACTGATGCTTGCCGAGGCTGCATTGAAGTCTGTGCAAACCGGCAAGGTCGTCAACATGAATGAAATGGGCTGAGTGATGTACAAAAAATACGGTCTATTTCTCAATGGAGAATGGCGTGAAGCGTCTGACAAGCAGGGTGCTCCCGTCTTCAGCCCAGTGACGCAGGAATCGATGGGGAATGTGCCCTATGCGACCCACGCCGATACGGCGGAAGCCATTGCCAGCGCGGAAAAGGGTTTTGAAATCTGGAAGCGAAAGTCCTCGTTTGAACGGGCAGACGCATTGCACCTGGTCGCTGACATCATGACGCGTCGCCGCCAAGAGGGCGCCGCCATGATCTCCATGGAGACGGGCAAGCCTTTGGTGCAGTCTGAGCGCGAATGGAACCTGTCTATCGACCAGTTCCGCTGGATGGCTGAAGAAGCGCGACGTGTCTATGGCCGCGTGGTGGAAAGCCGCGTGCCGGGCGGCCGCTTTGAAATCAGCCACGAGCCTGTGGGTGTGGCCGCGGCATTTACCGCCTGGAATTTTCCGGCCGCCCTGATCGCCCGTAAGGTCGCACCGGCCCTGGCCGCAGGTTGCTCCATCATCGTTCGCCCCTCCAGCCAGACGCCGGGTGTTGCCATGGTGATGATTGATTGCATCAAAGAGGCCAATCTCCCTGCCGGCGTAGTCGGTCTGGTGGTCGGCCCTACCTCCACCACCTATGCGCCCATCATGGCAGCGCCTTCCGTGCGCAAGGTTTCTCTGACCGGCTCCACAAGGGTTGGACAGCAGATGCTGCGCGACGCTGCGGACACGGTGAAGAAGACCTCCATGGAGCTCGGTGGCAATGCGCCCCTCATCGTGTATGACGATGCGGATCTGGAATTGGCGCTCAGCGTTTCGGTGCCCACCAAGTATGCCAATGCCGGACAGGTGTGCGTCACGGCCGATCGTTTCTTCATCCATGAAAGCCTGCACGATGCCTTCGTCAAAGGTTTTGTGGAGCGCGCCCGCGCACTCAAACTAGGCGATGGCATGGATGCCGCAACCCAAATGGGGCCACTGATCAATGGCGCGCGCATCGACGAAATGGAATCCATTGTGGAGAGTGCAGTGGCAGCCGGTGCCAAGGTGGCAACGGGCGGACGCCGTTCATCGGCGCACGCAAAGGGCTTCTTTTTCGAGCCCACGGTGCTGGTCGGCGTGACCGATTCCATGAAGGTCTTCGAACAGGAGAACTTCGGCCCCATCGCTGCCATCACCACGTTCAGGGATGACGAGGAAGTGCTTCAGCGGGCCAACGCATCGGAGATGGGGCTATCGGGTTATGCGTTCACACGCAGCGCCAAGCGCATCCGCGCCACGGTGGCCGGGCTGAAGGTGGGCATGGTGGGCATCAACAGCTTTGCCATGGCAGCAGCAGAAGCGCCATTCGGTGGCACCAAGTATTCAGGTATGGGGCGTGAGGGCGGCATCGAGGGTATCTCTGACTACCTCGACACCAAGCTTGCACAAATCGTTCTTTAAGAGACAAACATGATTAAAAACGCACTCAAAGAAATTTGGGCACAGGGCAAGCCCAGCATCAACGGCTGGCTGTCGGTGGGCAATCCCTTCACTGCCGAGATCATGGCCGCCCAAGGCTACGACAGCATCTGCATTGACATCCAACACGGCGCGCTGGATTACAGCGACGTGCTGCCCATGTTCCAGGCTATGCGTGCCTCTGGCATGACCCTGTTGGCCCGTGTGCCATGGCTGGAACCCGGAATCATCATGAAGGCCCTCGACGCCGGTGCCTACGGTGTGGTCTGCCCAATGATCAACACCGCAGAACAGGCGGCTGAGTTTGTCAGCTACATGCGCTACCCGCCCCTGGGCCAGCGCTCCTTTGGCCCCACCCGCGCCAACTTCTCGGCCGGTGCCAACTATGCGCAGGAGGCCAATGGCGAGATGCTGGCCTTTGCCATGGTGGAAACCGCTGAGGCCATGCAAAACCTGGAGGCGATTGCTGCCACACCCGGACTGGATGGAATTTATGTGGGCCCGGCCGACCTGACCTTCAGTCTGGCGCAGGGCCGCCTGGCTCCGGCCTTCGATCGGGAAGAGCCGGAAATGATTGAGGCACTGAAGAAAATCGTGGCCGCCTGCAAGAAGAACAACATCCGTGCCGCCCTGCACTGCGGCACACCGGAATACGCGGTACGCGCCATTGAATGGGGCTTCAACATGACCACGGTTTCGGGCGACTCACGTCTGCTGGCGGCTGCGGCTGCGGATAGCGTGACCAAATTCAAGAAGCTGGTGGGACAGAAGTCCGCAAAGGTGGCTGAAGCCAAGGGAGCGTATTGATGCCACACATCCTGATTGCCGGCAAGATCCATCCCAGCGGCATGGCGCTCATCAAGAATGCGCCTGGCATTACCTACGACTATGTCGAAGAAGTGAGCGAGACCAGCTATGCGCCGCTGATGGCCCGGGCCGATGGCCTGGTGATTCGCACGCAGCCCTGCAGTGCGGCCACCATTGCCTTGGCACCCAATCTCAAAATTGTGTCGCGCCACGGCGTAGGCTATGACGCGGTGCACCTGCCGTCCTGTAATGCACGCGGCATCGCGCTGGCCATCTGTGGCGATGCCAACTCGGTCTCGGTGGCCGAGCACAGCATGATGCTGGTGCTGGCAACCACCAAGCAGACCGTGAAGGCCGACGCGTCGGTGCGCAATGGTGAATGGGGCTGGCGCAATCTGCTGGCGGCCCGTGAGGTAGGCGGCAAGAACCTGCTGATCATTGGCTATGGCCGCATTGGTCGGCACCTGGCACGCATGGCCTCCGGCTTTGGCATGCATATCCGGGCGCTGGACCCCTATCTGGAAAAGTCTGGCTGGCCTACTGGCGACGTGAAGCCAGTGAGCACCCTGGAAGAAGGCCTGCGCTGGGCGGATGCCGTGTCGGTCAACGTGCCACACAGTGGCAAGGCCCTGATTGGCGCGGCCGAACTGGCCTGGATGAAACCCAACGCCGTGCTGGTCAACACCGCACGCGGTGGTGTGATTGACGAAGCCGCACTCGCAGCCGCGCTCAAGAATGGTGTGATTGCTGGCGCCGGCATTGATGTCTTTGAGACCGAGCCGCCGACCAAGGACAACGTCTTTTTTGGTCTGCACAACGCCATCCTGACACCGCATATCGCGGGTCTGACCGCAGAAGCGGGCGAGCGCATGGCCATCTCGTCTGTGCAAAACGTGCTGGACTTTTTCAACGGCTGTATTGACCAAACCCTGGTGGTAAACCGGGATGCATTGAAGGTCATTGCATAGCCCTTTTTTTGTACTTCAAGCGATAGGGCGTCATCAAAAAGGTGACGCCCTTTTTTTTGGCCCGAAGCCAGCTTCGACCTCTCGCGCCCAATCCGTTTTTCCTAAACAAAGTACGTACGGACCACAAAATTTAGGGAAAACCCGAATTACGCAATAATTATTGCGAACTATCATTCAATGCAATTGCTTCTTCTAAGTATCTGCAACATCTGTTGCATAAGCGGTAAGAAGTTCGGTATCCACGGTCAACCCTGGCGGCGCAAAACGCATGTTAGTCAAAGTCATTCTGTCCCTTTGGGACTGGCGCAAAGAAGCTCAAGCTGCCGGCGCCAGGCATTGGAAATGTGGCTCGGCAGCGCTGGTGGTTGTGATGTGGGTATAGCCCGAGATCTTGGTTCGAGTTCGACGAACTTGAGCAAGTAGAAATGCCTGGGGGGGCGGCCCGGGAATAGAAATGTGGCATCGGACCCGTCCCAGTTCGATGTGAGCGATTCCTTTATTTTTGGAGACTTGTATGAAAATTAAACGTTCGGTAATTTTGGCCGCAATGGTAGCCGCAGCAAGCACTTCGGTGATGGCACAGTTGGTCGGGGTGAGCTGGTCCAACTTCCGCGAAGAGCGTTGGACAACAGATGAGAAGGCCATCAAGGACGAGCTGGCCAAGCATGGCGCCACCTACGTCGCAGCTGATGCACAAGCGTCTCCCGAGAAGCAACTCGCCGACATCGACGGCCTGATCAACAAGGGCGCAAAAGTGCTGATGATTCTGGCCCAGGACAAGGATGCGATTGCACCTGCGCTGGCCAAGGCCAAGGCCAAGGGCATCCCCGTGATCGCCTATGACCGCCTGTTTGAATCCCCAGAGGTGTTCTATCTCTCGTTCAACAACAAGGAAGTTGGACGTCTGCAGGCTCAGGCCATCCTCGCTGCCAAGCCCAAGGGCAACTACGCCATGATCAAGGGTGCCTCCACCGATCCGAACGCCGACCTGCTGCGCGCAGGCCAGCAAGAAGTGCTGGACGCTGCCATCAAAAAGGGCGACATCAAGATTGTTGGTGAAGAGTACACCGATGACTGGAAGCCTGAAGCTGCCCAGAAGAACATGGAACAGATCCTGACCAAGTCCGGTGGCAAGGTGGATGCTGTAGTTGCTTCCAACGACGGCATGGCTGGCGGCGTGGTTGCCGCCCTGTCCTCCAAGGGCATGAAGGGTGTTCCCGTCTCCGGTCAGGACGGCGACCACGCGGCGTTGAACCGCGTTGCCCTGGGTAGCCAGACGGTTTCCGTCTGGAAAGACTCCCGTGAATTGGGCAAGGTTGGCGCGCAAGTTGCCGT
>ERZ1034363.1936-NODE-1936-length-10746-cov-3.707470_pt1 | contig 10746 bp, 4 predicted proteins | sample MGYA00520616_ERZ1034363 | MGnify/ENA primary metagenome ERZ1034363 (study PRJEB33736, sample SAMEA104284506) | Azolla filiculoides | biome: Urban; feature: Water surface; material: Ditch water | place: Netherlands | collected 2015-10-28 | depth 0-0.1 m ...
CTGGCTAAGGCGCTTAATCGACGTGTTTTCTTTTCAACACCTGCATGGGTTTTGCAATTACTTTTAGGTGAGCGTGCGGATTTGCTACTTGGTGGTCAGCGTGTTTTTCCTGTGCGTGTAACAGATTTAGGCTATACGTTTAAATATCATGATTTAGACGATACCCTTCAAGCGCTTTTCAATCAAAAAAGTTAATCATTTTAATTATTTTCTTTTTTTCCTCTTGAAGAAGCGTGGTTTTTTCTAAAAACCACGCTTTAATTTTATCTATCTATCTATCTATCTATCTATCTATCTATCTATCTATCTATCAATTTTATGTCGTTGTATTGCATAAGAAATTGTGACGTAGTTGACATTTTTGCCCTTTTTATCCCACCAAAACGGCATTATTTGATTTAAAAAGTGTGACGCAGTTCACATAAAAATCCATTTTTAAGCATTAAATTCAAAAAAAGTGTGAACTACGTCACATTTTTAGCAAAAGAGTGTTTACTGAAAAATGAAATTGATTAAAGTGCCAAAAAAACTGACAACAAAATGACAGTGTGCAGTTGTATTTTTTCGCTAATTTACTCTAGCGATAGTGACGTTTTTTTACATTTAGTATGAATTTAAGCGCCGTTCTCAACTTGGGAATGTGCAAGTATAGGGGAAAGAGAATGGCAACAAACTATCCACCACCGAAACCGCCGATAGATACGAATACAGCGGAGACAAAAGAGTTCAGTGCTACAGTGCAAAATGCACTTAAGCAGCTTATCTCAAATAGATTGGGTAAGGCTGAATCCAAAGAAGAAACGCTTTCCGAAGCATTGAAGCCTGCGGATATTAAAGGGTCAGGTTTTAATATCGTTAATACAACAGGTGGTGTAATTGATTTAAGTAAAGTAGCCACCAAAGATTTGCAAAACCTGTTAAAGATAAATGTGACGGGTAATCAACAGACCGATATCACCATTAAAAATAATAATTTTAGTGGAGTTATTGTGATGGGGGATGGCGATGGAGTAAATATAAATACGGTCAATCTTGTCACAAACAAATCGGTGGTTGTTGAAACGGGTAAAGGTAATGACAGTGTGAGCACAGGAAGTGGCGCTGACAGTGTGGTCATTTCAGCAGGCAATGATACCGTGAAAACGGGTAGCGGTAACGATCGAGTTGTAATTAAATCAGACTTTGTTGGTAAAGCTATAGTGGATGGCGGAAGTGGAACCAACACCTTAAGCCTATCAGGCGTGGGGAAAATTACCGTTGACGCCAAAGGTAATTTTATGGCGGATATGGATAAACTAGACTCTTCTGTAGGCTTTAAAAACTTCAAAGCCGTCGTTTTAGGCGATGATCCAACGCTTGTTGATATCGCTAAGTCGAAAACGTCGATGAGTTTTGCAACCGGAACGGGGAATGACACCATCACGTTGGGCTCAGGTAAAGATACCATCGTATTAGCTGGCGGTAATGACAGTATAAACACTGGAGCAGGTGTTGATATCGTTAAACTCGCGGCAAACTTCAAAGGCACGCTCACCCTCGATGGTGGTGCAGGTAGCGATAAACTCGATTTGAGTGCGAATAATATTCGATCTGTTGAGAAAATTGATGCCACCCTCAAAGTGACGCTCGATGATGGCTCAGTATTGAACGTGGCCAACATTGAGAATTTCATTTATGACGCTAACGGCGACTTATACGGCGGCATTACAACAGTGGGTGTAAACGCACTGGATAAGTTGTTCTAATTTTTATCGTAAACTAAAACCACATACGCAGCAGCTTGGCGTATGTGGTTTTCATCGGACCGTGACATGCGATATTTTAGAAAAATACACCCAGACATTTGTCTTCGGGATGTGCTCAACTATTTTGAGAAAAATGACGTTGCTCGTGCGCAAAGCGCACTCACAGAGCTTATTAATGCACTCGGTGATAAGTCATCTACATTAGCTTATCTTCTGCGTGCCCAATTATTCAAACAAAACAACCATATCGATCTAGCACTTAAAGATTTAAAAATAGCATTATCGAACGCTTTTTTTGATTTTGATGTACTCAGTGCCATGATTGAATTGAGCAAAACAGGGCATCCTCTTGCGCTCGAATTATTAAATAATACGATTTCTATCTGGCTTTATTATCGCCCACAAGATTGTACGAATGCCATTTTGCTCGATGCATTAAATGTGTCTACGCTCGACGCATTTGGCGTCATGGACTCTGATGCGCAAGGCAATGTGACGGGATGGTTTTATTCGCCTGCTGAAAAAACGATTGTGATTGAAATTGATACCGCTGTGATTTGCCATACCTGCAATGACGCGCACTTTTTTGATCAAATCAATAAAGATATTTATTCCTTTTCATTGAAATTACCCACGCAATTTACCCATTGCCGAATTGGCATTTTAGGTAAAAAGAGTTTATGGGGATCGCCCATTGTTCGCTCGCGTGAATTTCATTTTCCATCCACTATTTTTTTGCCTAATATCATTAAACAATCAAAAACGGTGGATATTATTATTCCTGTTTACAGTGGATTTGAAGAAACAAAAGCGTGCCTTGAAAGTGTGTATGCAACGCTCACACTCAACCAAACAAAAATGCGTCTGCTGGTTGTCAATGATGCCTCTGTTGATGTGACGCTGTGTGAGTATTTAAAACACGAATCCCATCGCGGCAATATCACGCTTATTGAGCGGGCATTTAACGTGGGTTTTGTGGGGGCGGTGAATACGGGACTTGCGCAAAGTGCAAGTGAACATGATGTGGTATTGCTCAATGCTGACACGATAGTGGTCAGTAATTGGCTTGATCGTTTGCAAGCGATGAGTCAACGTGAGCCAAATATTGGAACCGTGACGCCCATTAGCAATAATGCCGAGCTGCTGAGTTATCCCCATCCCATGACAGCCAACCCGATGCCTGATTTACAAGAGACCAAATTACTCGATGCGCTTTTTTCAAGACTAGGTGCTGATGTGCTGCACACGATTCCAAGCGGTGTCGGTTTTTGTTTTTATATTCGTCGCGCTTTATTGCAAGAGCAACCGTTTTTAAATGAAAAATTGATTCAACGTGGCTACTGTGAAGAAACGGAGTTTTGTTTAAAAGCAGCGGCGAAAGGTTGGAAAAATGTCGTTGCAGCCAATGTGTTTGTTGCGCATAAAGGCGGCGTGTCTTTTGGTGAGGAAAAACAAGCCTTAGCGCGTCATCACGTCGCGCAAATTCATGCACGATTTCCTCGTCATAGCGCGGAATATGATCGTTTTTTGCGTCAAAAACCACTACATCCATTATTTCAAAAAGTGAATGAACGTAGGATGGCACTGCTATGAGCATAGGAGCACTGTTAGCGTTTGTTGAAGGCACATTGATTGGCTGGGCATCTTGTGGGGATGCCTGCGAGAATGCGGCATGTTTAGTGGAAATTTTGGTTAATGACACGGTAGTTGAGATTGCGCGTGCGGATCAGGATTTAGGTGAGAGTTTTACGCAGTTGACACCTTGTCAGCGGCGTGTCGGATTTAGTGTTTATCTTCCATCATTAAATGCCACTGATCGCATTGAAGCACGATTTGCAAATACAAGACAAAAATTACAGGGAAGTTTCTATTCAGCGGGTGAAAATATATCGAAATCGTTTTTACTTGGACAAGTTGAAAATCATGGCGGGTTAAAACTGTGGGGGTGGCTCTGGAATCCTGCATTGCCCGAAATGACACAAAAAGTCATTATCAGCTACAAAGGTGAGGAACTCGCGTGTATTGAGGCAAATTTGTATCGTGAAGAGTTAGCCGAGCAGGGTATCAACTCGGGTCATCATGGTTTTGAGTGGACGTTGCCGCTGTGTTTTGCCGATGGGCGCGTCCATGAAATTGAAGTGTTTGACAGTCTTGGTTGTGTTTTGGCGGGATCATCGCTCCACGTGTTTGTTCCCCAGCATGGCTATCAGCATTGGGTGAACCAATTAGCGATTAAGCCCAACGAAGCGGTATTGCTTGATAAATTAGCTGAGCGTTATCAGCTCTACGTGGGGCATTCATTAGACTTTTCGATGTATCCGAAATGGCACGAGGAATTTGGCGCTCCCCATGTGTTGCCTGCTAGTGATTCAACGCCTATTCATGTCGTCATTTATGGGAATGGATCGCTTGATGCCACGCTCAATAGTCTTTACGCTCAAACCCATCAATCATGGCACGTAATGATTTGCGGCCGGTGGTCAGAATTGCTCTATCACGCGGATGCGCGTATTCGCTCTATTTCGCCTGATAATTGGGATATGGAGTTAAGTGTACTTTTTGAGTGTGATGCACTCGTGACCACCGTGGCGGCAGGGGATAGCCTTGCCGCTTCAGCATTGTCAATGGCTGTGGCGGTAATGAATCAATCGCGTGTTAATCTTGTTTACAGTGATTGCGATGTACCAGATGCGCAGTTGGGTCTTATGCCATGGTTTAAAGCAGATTGGGATATTGATCTGTTTTTACATACCGCCGCATTGCAGGATTTAAGTGTATTTCGTGGGCGTTATCTGATGAATATGCCTAAAACGGAGTATGTAAATTGTTATCTGTGGGTAGCTCATGTGATCACTGCACTGGGTGAAAAGCCTGAAGGCATTGTGCATTTGCCATGGGTGCTTTATCACTGTGCAAAACCTTATGAGCTGGAAAATACGCTAGCGTGTAGTTCATTGTGGTTATCAACGTATGCGAAAACAGCAAAAATTCAAGCCACGCTATTCAATACACCGCGTATTTCATGGCCGCTACCGAAAAAACCGCCACGCGTGAGTATTATTATTCCCACGCGCGACCATCTAACGCTGCTTGAACGTTGTATTACAACGCTTAAACAAACCGATTATCCCGATATAGAGTGGATCATAATTGATAATGATTCACGTGAAACCAAAACGCTCGCTTACTTGCAACAATTAACGCGTGAAGGCATGAAAATTTTGCCATACAGTGGAAGTTTCAATTTTTCTGCGATGAATAATCGCGCGGTCGCCTTAGCGTCTGGTGAGATCGTGGCGCTTGTGAATAACGATGTGGAAATGCTTGATTCACAGTGGCTGAGCGTCATGGTGAGTGAGTTACTGCGCTCTGATGTAGGGGTGGTTGGCGCGAAATTATTATGGGCCAACGATATGGTACAACACGCCGGTGTGTTGCTTGGCTTGCATAATCACGCTGGGCATATTGGCAATGAATGGCACCGCGATGATTTAGGTTATTTTGGACTCAATCAACACACGCGCGGCGTGAGTGCTGTGACGGCAGCCTGTTTGGTTTGCCGGCGAGAAGATTATCTTGCGCTGGGTGGCTTTAATGAATTTGAGTTGATGGTGAATTTTAATGACGTCGATTTTTGTCTCCGTCTGCAAAAAATATTGAGTAAACGAGTCGTTTGGACGCCCCATGCGCGTTTACGCCATTTAGAATCCGCGAGTCGAGGTAAAGAGCAGCTGCCTGCACAACAAGCACGAATTGCACGTGAAAAGCGTTATATGCGCACAACATGGGCAACCCAAATCGCCAATGACCCTTACTACAATCCTAATTTAAATCTTGATAGATACAGCCACACAGGCCTGTCTTTTCCTCCACGTCATATTTCTGCATGATTAAAGTCCTTTTTATACATCAAAATTTTCCTGCGCAATTTAATCAACTTGCCGCCCTTTTATCGAATCAAGACGGCTATGAAGTCTTCGCGCTAAAGCAACCGCCTGCGGTGGAATTTGAAAAAGTGATGGTGGTGCCTTATCGTTTTTTAAATGATCCACAAGCCCAAGTTCATCCGCTACTCGATGAAATGGAAGCAAAAGTGTTGCGTGGTGAGGCGGTAGCGGAAGCTGCATTGCGGCTGAAAAATAAAGGCTGGCATCCTGATGTCATTGTTGGGCATCCGGGATGGGGAGAGTTGCTGTTTATTCGAGATATTTGGCCAGCGGCAAAATTGATTGTGTACTGTGAATACTATTATCAAGCACAAGGCCAAGATTTTAATTTTGACCCCGAGTTTCAAGATTTGCGTCATCGCACTATTGAGCGCATGAAAATGAAAAACACGGTCATGCTCAGTGCTTTAGCGGATGCGGATATGGCGTACAGTCCGACGCAGTGGCAGCGTCAAACTTTCCCTGCGCATCTGCGTGAGCGTATTGATGTAATTCATGAAGGTATTGATACCACTTATTTTAAACCCGATCCCCAAGCAGTTTTTCGTATTGCTAACAAAAATGTCACGCTACGTGCAGGCGATGAAGTCATTACCTATGCCGCGCGATCACTTGAGCCGGTGCGTGGTTTTAATCAATTTATGCGGGCATTGCCCGAGGTATTGGCAAAGCGACCCAATGCGCATGTCGTGATTATGGGCAAGGAAAAAACATCTTATGGTCTTGAACCGGAAGGGTTTGAGAGCTGGCAAGATAAATTACTGGCTGAAGTCGGGCATCTTTTAGATCCACAGCGTGTCCACTTTACGGGTTTCTTGCCTAAAGAGCATTACCGCACCGTTCTTCAAGTGTCTAAAGTACATGTGTATCTGACGTATCCGTTTTTACTAAGTTGGTCAATGCTCGATGCCATGGCATGTGGTGCAGTTATCATTGGCTCGGATACAGGGCCTGTCAAAGAAATTATCGACGATGGCAAAAATGGTTTTACCGTGCCATTTTTTGATACGCAAAAGTTAGCGCAAACTATTGTTACGCAATTAAAAACAAAGCCCTATAAATCAAAATCCATCAAAGCGTCAGCACGTCAATGGATGACTACAAAATTTAACCAAGGAGAATGCGTGAAAAATATGATTGAGTTGATATCGTCTGACACGAAAAATAAAGTAGATCCAGCTTTAAATGACATTAATCCTGTTCGTTTGGGCGATATTCTCATTAGACAGCATCAATACAACGAAGCGTTTTACCTTTATTTGAAATGCTGGACAAAACAATTTGAAGATGAATTTTTAAAGCACTGCATAGACGTGGTTCAGCAATGTGACAATATCGTTTTACCGTCAAAAACAGTCGCTACATTGATGCGTATGCGTAAACACAAACAAGATGTATGGTTGCTTATGATGCAATTGATTCCGCGTTTGTGTGAAGAATCATTAATGTGTTTACTTGAAGAAAGTGGCGATGATGGTTTTCAATTAGTGCGTCAAGCGCTGCCGAATGCGTTTTTTCATGCAGAAAATATCCATGATTGGGCCATGCCGTTAATGGTACTTAACGTACTTGATAAAACAAAACGGCTCGAATCGCTGCCCGATTGGTTAGCGGTTGAGTGCGTGTGGTTAAATGTTCAATTAAGTCAGTTATGCAGTAAATCTAGTAAAACGGATGAATCCAAATATAAAAAGGCGCAGCAGACGCTTCAAGGATTGTTAATTTGGTCAAAAGTAATCGACTTTGATCAGCAATTTCCATTGCTTGATGTGGATTATTTAGCTAGTGAATCAGCTTCAATTCAGGTGCCTTTTGATGCTATTTCGTGCTTGAGTGATTTTCTTGCGCATCCACAAAGCCAAACGGTTTCGCCTCATATTTTGTTGAGTGCCTCATGGCATACTGAGCAGGCGCAGAATCAAGAACAATTTATAAATGTTCAACACGTTTTGATTGATTTCTTCCGCTATTCAAGTGATTACTTTGACAGCATCCCAAATCCTAATTCCTATTTTGATTGTGATGGATATCGTCAGCGTTATTTAGGCGACAACCCTAATGCGCATCCACTTCTGCATTATTTAACCCATTTCAATCAACAAAATGTCCAGCCGAGTGATTATTTCTATAACGATTACGTGCGTGAAACTCAATGTTTACTGCCAACGCAAGAGCCATTAAGTTTTTACTTACAGCAATTAAAACAAGGCGGCGTTGGTTTTTGTTTAAATGGTTTTTCTTCAACGCCTTATTTTGATCGCGCCTATTATTTAGAAAAAAATAATGATTTGCTACCGCTTGTGACAGCGCATTTACTCGATCCACTTTCGCATTTTATCAATCACGGTTCAAAAGAAGGGCGACAATCATATCCTCAGCAAATTTATAACGAGTTTGCACGACATCAACGAGTGTATTTAGAACCGTTTAATCGACATAGTGCGTTTGATTCGCATGGGAGCTTTCATCATGTCAAAGGCAAAAAAGCCGAATTTGCCTATTTTCAAGGTCAACGCGTTTTAGCGGAAAATCTAGCGTATAAACCGTTAATAAGTATTTTAGTGCCCATTTATCAAGTGCAACCTCGATTTCTTGAGGAAATGATTCAGTCGGTTATTGCTCAAACTTACGGGCATTGGCAATTGTGTTTAGTGGATGATGCGTCTAATCGCTATGGAGAAGAAATTCATCAATTACTCGAGCGTTATGCCTTAGACGATTCACGTATTGTTTATCGACTTCGCAAAAAAAATGGGCATATTTGCCTAACCACGAATGATTGTATTGAACTGGCCACAGGTGAGTTTTTGGCTTTACTCGATCATGATGATTTGCTCACACCGGATGCACTTTATGAGGTGGCGTTGGCGCTTAATCATAACGATAAACTCGATATTCTCTATTCTGATGAAGACAAAGTGGATGAATGGGGCGTGTTATCAAGTCCTTATTATAAACCTGATTGGTCGCCGCATTCGCTTTGGTCGAGAATGTACACCTGTCATTTGACGGTCTATCGTCAATCATTGGTGAAATCGGTTGGTGGTTTTCGTGTGGGTTTTGAAGGCTCACAAGATTTCGACTTGATGTTACGTTGCAGCGAAAAAACGCAATACATTTATCACATTCAGAAGGTTCTTTATCACTGGCGTACGCATATTGAATCTACTGCTGGTCAACTCGGTGGAGGTGCTAAAAATTATTGTGATGAAGCTGCTCTTAGTGCTGTAAAAGACGCAATGTTACGTCGAAAAATTGAAGCTAGTGTCGAACTCGTTGGTAAAAATCACTCAACTGTATGCGTTAAACCTAAAGTAATAAACTCTCCTTTAGTGGATATTATTATTCCTAGCTTCAATGGAGCGGATATTTTAGAAGCCTGTTTATCGTCTATTTTTGAAAAAACGACTTATCAAAATTTTAAAATTACGGTTATTGATAACAATTCATACGAAAGCGATTTTTTCACTTTAATTGATTATTGGAAAGAAAAAGAGCAAACGCGTTTTCAAGTAATAAGAGATGAAAGTCCGTTTAATTTTTCTGCTATCAATAATTCAGCAGTCAAAAAAACAAATGGCGATTACTTGCTATTTTTAAATAACGATACCGAAGTTATTACACCTGATTGGCTAGAAGGAATGCTCGGTTATGCACAATTAAAAGAAGTTGGTGCGGTCGGGGTTAAGTTACTTTACCCAGATGAAACCGTGCAACATGCAGGAGTAGTTACAGGTGTTTGCGGAACTGCTATACATATAATGTGTGGATGGACAAAGGATTCGGCTGGATTAGCAGGTAGCTTGAAATTAACAACTAATTACTCTGCCGTAACAGCTGCTTGCTTGATGATAAAACGTGAAAAATTTAAGGCAGTAGGTGGTTTTGATGAATATTTGCAGATTGCCTTTAATGATATTGATTTTTGTTTGAAAGTTCGCCAACAAGAGCTTTATAACGTTTATTTGCCTTTTGTTGAATTGTATCATCACGAATCAAAATCAAGAGGCTATGAAGATACACCTAACAAACAAGCGCGATTTGAACAAGAAACTCTATTCATTCGCCAGCGATGGGGTAAATTACTTGATAACGATCCTTTTTATTCACCTTGTTTGACAAAAAATGATCAGAATATAGGTTATCGGTTTCATTAATTTTAAAAAGAGGAATGATTTTGAACTGAATGTTTCAAGTGTGAGAAACGCAAGTGGTTAGATTTACTCTACCTAATTAATCTACAATTTTTAACTAAACGATATGATTAACAAAGATATGCAAAAAAAAACGACTCGCCAAAGAAATACTAAAAATGTAGCGATAGCTCAACCAACTCAAAAAGTCGATAAACCCATACTAGGTATTATTGACAATACGCTATGGATTTTGGCGAATGAAAATCCTACAGAAAATGATAAAACATTAAGCATTGATGGATTTGATAAGCCACTATCGATTGAATGGACAGAAAATCGCAATGCTTTTTTAAGTGATATGTTAAGTGGGCATAACTTACTTGCAAATGGTGATTTTCAAGGGGGTGACAAACACTGGACCTTCAATGCTGAGTCCTTTACATCGGTTGGGATAAATTTATCAGAAGATTGGTGTTTGTCCGATGGACATACAGCCTATTTGATGGCAGATAACGGTGCGCTCAGACCGTTTATAGTTCATCAAAAAATTAAAATTGTTAGCGATATGTCATATCGTTTTTCAGGTTTTTTTGCAACGCATCGTGCTGGTGGCGTGGTAACTATATGTTGTTATGATGAAAATCATAGTTTAATTGATGAAAAATTAATCAATATTGAGTATAAAACGCAATATATAGGTGGTAAAAAGATAGAGAACTACACATTAGTTGAATCAATTTTCACACCAATTAATGGTACAAATTTTTTGCAATGTAAAATCACATTAGGTGATCAGGTAGAGTTTAGAGAGCCAAATAGTTATTTGTTTTTTGCACAATTATTTTTGGGTGTGAATACTGAAAACCACAATTGTTCGATGAACACCTTTTCGGAATCGGCATATTCGTTAAGTCAATT
>ERZ1034363.1937-NODE-1937-length-10732-cov-1.854716_pt1 | contig 10732 bp, 22 predicted proteins | sample MGYA00520616_ERZ1034363 | MGnify/ENA primary metagenome ERZ1034363 (study PRJEB33736, sample SAMEA104284506) | Azolla filiculoides | biome: Urban; feature: Water surface; material: Ditch water | place: Netherlands | collected 2015-10-28 | depth 0-0.1 m ...
AGGCGTTCACGTTTAGTCATTTGCTCACCCACCAGCAGAAGGCAATGGCCGCAACGATCCAGACGAGGATCAGAGATAGCAAGACGTTGAGACCGTTCATGCCAGTTTCTCGATCAGCCACGCCAGTAGCAATGACAGCGACACCATGCCAAGCATCACACCGACTAGCGACCATGCCCAATGTGCCGGTTCCGATTCGCCGTAAACGTGTTTGTTTCTCATATCAGCACCTCACGCCAACGCTGGGAATGTGCGTATTGCCGTTATTGCGCGAATAGATCGTGCCGGGCTGGTAAACGTCCTTGCGGTGAAACGTGCGTGGCGCTACTTTCGGCCCTTCCTCGACGACACCACGCTCAAACAGCTTCAAGCAGCGTTTGCCTTCATGCGTGATCGATACGATGTGCTTCTTTGAGCCATATTCGCGTTCGTCATCAACCAGGCCAAGCGTGATCATCTTTGCTAAAGCATGGGTGAAGGTTGATCCGTAAACTAGCGAAGATTGGCGCAAGTCTGTACGGCTTGACTCACCGTCAAGCAGGGCCGCGAGAATCTTGGATTGAGTGGGGGTTACTTGCATGGTCAAAAGGGCGTATCTTCGAAGTCTTCGTAACCGTCCTTGACTGGCGCTGGCTTTGGTGCAGGTTTTGCGGCCTGCTTGTCTTTGCGTTTCACTGAAACACTCATAAACGGATTTCCAGCTGCCGACTTTTTAAGCCAGCCATCAATAAAGTATTCAACGCCTTCGATGTTGATTGACCCGGTGCGGTCGGGCTGATTTGAACCAGGCGCTTTTTTGTCGTTGACAAATAGGGCGCCGCGATTGGTGGGGTCGAATTGTTGAGTCATTACGCTGCTTTCAAGTTGTTGAGTTGTTGAACCATGTGATCTACGTCATCCAAAAATGAGATCACTTCCATTTCCATTGCGGCTATTGCTGCATCGTCGCGCTGAATCCGAGTCACAAACAATTGAAGGTGAAGTGGAAACCGTGGATCGAATGAAACGAAGTCGCACCACTGGCGCCCAGTGCAAGCCATTTGCCAAGTCATTTGCGTGATGTACTTTCCATCCGGTTTCCCTGACAGCATTGTTTTGACATGGGTTGCACTGTTGGGGCACTTGATCTCAACCAAGCCATCCAGATCAATACAACCATCAGGCGAGGCGCCAGACATTTCAATGCGTGGGTGCGTCACCATTGCCACTTCATCCACGATGACGCCTGTGTGCGCCTCGTATGCGGCCCTGGCGAGTGGTTCTGTCTCAGTTCCCCACTTCATGGCGTCGTTGGTGTAAAACTCCTGGCGCTGGCCTGTGATGCGTTCCAAAGCCAGTTCGACACAGTAGTTCTCTCGGCTGGTGCTGTAGCCTGATTTCGTCTTGGCGATGATGTCGGCAATGCGGCTGGCAGTGGCGCGGCCCAATCGCTGAGTGAACCAGGCTTCAGAGCCTTGGATGATTGCTTCATGCATTTGATGCCTCCAGTTCTTGGAGTTCGGATTTGCGTTCAGTAGCAGCAGTTTTCAGTGATTTGTAGTCCGCACTTTTCGGATCAAACTTCGTAACCTCAGCTTTCCAGTACGCGTTCAGAGAATCCACCGTTGTTGCCCGTTTGAGAATGGAAATGGATTCGTTGAGGCTGGCCGCGTCATCCTTTGGTTTGCTTGAGTCGATCACATCGTGTTCGACGATCTCCATAGCTGAAACCCAGAGGTATCGACGCTGGTATGTCTCGACTGCGCCCACGTTTTGCACTTCGTGGCACCCCTTCAGTGCTGCGCTACCCATAGGGCTTGTCAGAACAAGCTCAGAGCCGTCATCTACATCGGTGATTGTTAGTGTGGCTATGTCTTTGGAAAAGCTCACCACACCGCACAATCCAATCTCTGCAAAGATGGTTTGCGTGGGAATCAGGAAGTCGCCCAATTCCATGTAGTTGTACTTGGCAAAGTCGTTGCGGCCTGACTTGCTGATCTTCATGCCATGCAAGCGGATACGAGCCTGCATGAGTTTTTTGTGTACGGATGCCATGATGGTTCTTTCAGAAAGGTGATGGAATTAATGCCACTCGCGCTGCCAAAATTGCAGACACCAGTGGGCCGTGAATAAGTCGGTTGCACTTGTACTCATACAGGTACAGGGTTTTGATAGTCATGACAGCCCCTTAAACAACATCGCGGCCAGTGCGACACCGATGACAACAGCCAGCGCGTAACCTGCAAACTTTTCCCAGCTTGGCTCGGTGTCCGCAATGGCGTAACCGCTGACAAATTGGCACTCGCTCAGAGTGCGTGGCGTGGTGTAGTTCTTCATGCTGCCCCCATTGCGTTGTCGATTACTTTGTCAAACTCTGCGCCGCTGACGTGGGCCAGCTTTTTGAACTCGGCCTCGTCGTCGTCTGCCTTCATTGCAAACTCGTCGCGCAGAAACTCGTAACGCTCGGCATTGACTTCAACGTCCGGCAGCTTGTTCATGTGCTGCATCAGCTCAAAGCCAAACACTGCTTTGGCAGACAGACAGCGCACATAGTCAGAAGGCGTTAGCGGCTCTTGCTTGCGCTCAGATGCGCGAAGCATGTCAAAGCACTGCTGCATCTCGATCAATGTTTTGAGCTTCATACGGCCACCATTTCTTCGTAACGGGCCTGGCCACGGTCGTACACAGCATTCACCCTGTCGATCAGGGATAGCTTGCGCTCGTTAGCGTGGCATTCCATTTCAATATCGGCGTTCACTTCTTCAGACAGCAGGCCGCTGATCTCTTTGCCCTGCCAGGTGATCGTGACATCGCAAACCAGCTCGTCATCCATGTCGTAAGACACTTCAACAATCTCTGAGCCGAGGCCCGTGGTAGTAAGAAACTTCATTGCGCTACTCCTGTTTGTTAAACCCGCAAACTTCACTGCACTACTTAGTAGCTAAACCCCCGTCTGCGTCCTGTCCGGTTTGCCCTCGTATCGCCAGGGCTGGGTTGTGTCGTTTCGTTTGCGTTGAGTGAAGTATACCGCATACGGTAGATGTGTCAACCGATTTCGGTGGTTTGTGCAAAATAAAAATACGTATGAAGATACGTAGTCGGGTTAACCCTCGCCGTGAAATAAAACACGGCCTAACCCCCAGATGGGTGATGGCGCGTTAACAAAATGAGTGTGAGAATCAGGAAAACAAAGCAGGGGGAAATGGCATGGATTTTGCTGAGAGAGAGAGAGAGAGAGAGAGAGAGAGAGAGAGAGAGAGAGTTTTCATGTCTAGCAGTCTGGCGTTCGTAGAAAACAAGGCTACGTTCTCACTGCTACAGATGGAGTTCAACCACCACTCTGCCCGCGCTAAGTGCACAACGCATGGCGACATATTGCAAATTGGCTATACCGGGCCAATCACATTGCAATCAATTGATATTTTGGAAAGTAAGGTGCTGCCAATGCGAAAAAATGCTTCGGCAGTGCTGGAGCGCATGGACACCGCCATGCTGACTTGGGCTGGGCCGATAGTCGTTAGCCAGGACAACTATCCCATTTGGTCGCCACCCAGCGCTGTGATCGTTCCTGACGACCAGTACGAGAGGACTATTGAGTTTTGCTCGTTGTTGGCACGGCTTGGCGTGCTGCGGATGGCTTTCCGTCCGAGTCAATCTGAGTTGGCTCGGGAGTGGGTTGACTGCTTTCGGGCATAAACGAAGACATGGCGATCATTGCCGCTGAGATTGCGCCGTTTCTATCCTCCGGCCTGACCGCACTGTAAATTCGGCGCAGCGCCTCAAAACGCGCATCAACGACTTCTGGCGCAGTTGAACTAAGCGCTGGGTTCAACAATTCCCAAGGCTGAACCTTTAGCGGTTTAGCTATCTTTTCCAGAACATCAATCCCAACACTGGTTGACTGCTCTTTAATGCGCGTGGCTGTGCCTGGGCCAATCCCAGACTCTGACACAAGCCTGGTAAGGTTTTCTTTCCCATAGAGTGAAAGCATTCGTGCTTTGACGTTAGCCCAAAGCACAGTTTTCCCGTCGTAAATGTTCATCCCTGAAAGATAGTTCCTTTTGACTACCGAATTGGGTTGACTAGACACACCGGATACGGTAGAATCTGCTCCCATGAGCAAAACAACCCCCCTCGACTTCGACTTTCGGCTTCGGCTTGAGCCTTTAGGCCACGCCGGATTGCAAGAGCTGGCACGCATATCAGGTGTTCCTTTCACTACGTTGTGGAAGATTTACACCGGAGAAAGTGAAAACCCTCGCATTCAGACTTTGAAGAAGTTTGCCCCATTTATCAAATCCGCACAGAAAGCGGTGGCTTAAATGGCTGAAAAACTCACCATCATTGCCCCGTTGACGATCCGTCAAACAGAGTCGATGGCACGCGACATCCACATGCTGGCAGAGCTGCATGGAATGGAAAAGAGCGAGTACATCAGACATTTGGTGGCAGAGGATAAGTTGCGGCAACACAGGATTTGGGAAGCCAGGAACCCATTGTTTACCAGTGGAGGCTTGGATGCAACTGATACCACGCATGACAACGCGGTACGCGAAGGCGGGGGACTATGAGCGCTACAGCACAGACCCTTGCGAATACGCAATCCCTCAGCGCAGTGATGGCAAAAGGCAACGCCGCCAATCTGGGCCGCATGAAAGCCATGTTGAAGGTGATGCGCGACAACACCAACCACCCGTTCTGCACACCGATCTCAAAGCAAGCTGACAGCGACAAGAGCATGTCAATTCTGCGGGGTGGCATATGAGAGCCGCCATCAAACAATTTCTGATGAATAGCTACTGTGAAGGCTGGATGCCTGCATGGGTAGTGATGGTTGGATTCTCAATCTTTCGATTGAAGTCCGTATGAGTTTTGACCCGGCTAGGTTTTGGATTGATCCCCAGGCCGAAAAGCAGATTCACCCACTGCCTGCCGTAAGTCATTTTGGGTTCATGAAAGGTGATCATGGCACGCGCTAGAAATATCAAACCAGGATTCTTCCGCAATGCGGACTTGGTTGAGTTGTCTTTTGAGTCAAGACTTTTGTTCATTGGGTTGTGGACATTGGCAGACCGGGCTGGAAGGCTTGAGGACAGGCCAAAGCAGATCAAGATGGAATTATTCCCTGCTGACAACGTGGACTGCAATGCGGCCCTTGATGATCTCGCCAGCACTGGCATGGTTGCACGGTACACGGTTGATGGAGTACGGTATTTGCAGGTTGTGAACTTCACTAAACACCAGAACCCGCACAGAGATGAAAAGGCAAGCAGCATCCCAGAACCAATAGAGCACGGTGCAAACACTGTGCAAACACCGTGCGAAGACGATGCAAACACTGTGGCAATCGGGCTGAATCCTGATGTCCTGAATCCTGATCCCCGAATCCTGAATCCTGAAGTAAGTCCTACCCGCGCTAAAAGCGCTGGGGATACTTTGTTTGATCCATTTTGGCTGGCATATCCCAGGAAGGTTGGCAGAGATGCGGCAAACAGGGCATTCACAAAGCGCAAGCCTAATGCCGAGCTTCTGAAAACCATGCTGGCAGCAATTACCACGCAGTCGAAATCAAAACAGTGGGCGGACGGCTATATCCCAAACCCCGCAACTTGGCTTAATGAGGGCCGGTGGATGGATGGCGGCGTTGTTGCCAAACCTGTTGAAGATTGGTTTATCCCTGCTGGCTTTGACAACGTCCACGAAGCACGCAATGCAGGATGCTCACCCAGCACGGTTCACACCTTTCATGACGGCAAGAAACTGGAGGCCGCATGAACGCCAAAGAAATTAGCGAGATGTTGGCACGCGATGCCACAAACGTTGCCGCCTACCTGCTGCATGGTGGCAAGAAGCACGGCGCAGAGTTCAAGGCGGGGAGTGTATCGGGAGAGCCTGGAAACAGCTTGAGCGTCCGTTTAAGTGGCTCTAAGGCGGGTGTTTGGAAGGACTTTGCCACCGGAGTCAGCGGAGACTTGTTGGATTTGTTTGTGGCGGTCAATGGCTACTCGTTTAACGAAGCCTTGACGGAGGCCAAACGGTTTTTGAATGTGGTCGATTCCATGCCCGTCAAAAAGCAGACAAGCTACATGGTGCCAGCAAAGCCCAAAACGTCGATTCCTGTCAACCGGGTGCGTGAATGGCTCAATGGCCGGGGCATCACCGATTTGACGATTGAAGCATTCAAGGTGCGCGAGGTTCACCGCAACGGCAAGATTTGGGCATTGTTTCCGTATCTGCGGGACGGTGTGTACATCAACGGCAAATACCGCGACCCGGACGATAAGAAGGGCATGGGTCAGGAAAAAGACGCAGAGCCTTGCTTGTTTGGTTGGCATTTGGTTCAACCCAAAGACAGAACCATTGTCATCACTGAGGGTGAAATTGACGCGATGACGCTATGGCAAGCCGGGTTGACTGCTGTGTCGGTGAACGCTGGGGCGAACAATCACCAATGGATTGAAAACGATTGGGATAGGTTGGAGCGATTCAGCGAGATCGTGATCGCCTTCGACCACGATGAACAGGGCGACAAGGGCGCAGCGGAAATCATGAAGCGCTTGGGAGTGGAGCGCTGCAAGCGCATGAAGATGGGCGCAAAGGACGCGAACCAGTGGCTTATGGACGGCGCAACAGACGAAGAATTCATGGTTGCCATGAAGACAGCCAAAGCGCAAGACCCAGACGAAATGAAGGCGGCTGGCGAGTTCATTGAGGGGGTTATTAACCTGTTCTACCCACTTGCTGGCACAGAGGCGCCATTTTTGCGCCTGGATAAAGAGTTCCCTTGGTTCCAATTCCGCAAGGGCCAGCTAACTGTTTGGACGGGCTACAACGGGCACGGTAAATCTTTACTGCTGTCTCAGGTGCAACTGGGCTTGATGGCGCAGGGTGAGCGCTTCATGATTTTTTCAGGCGAGATGCAGCCCGACTACCTTTTCAAGCGCACCGTGAAGCAGGCCACTGGCATCGGACAACCAACGCGTGAATACATCACGGCAGCGATGGATTGGCTCAATGATAAATGCTGGCTGTTCAACCAGTTGGGCAGCGCCACCATCAATCGGCTGTTGGAAGTGTTCACCTACGCCAACAAGCGCTACGGTGTCGGTCATGTGGTGATCGACAGTTTGATGATGACGGATGTACCTGAAGACGGGCCAGGCGCATTCACAGCACAAAAAGAGGCCATTCGCAAGCTCTGCGACTTCGCCAAAAAGCACGGGGTTCATGTCCACTTAGTTGCACACCCTCGAAAAGGCAAAGACGAAAGCAGCGGCCCTGGAAAGATGGATGTGGCTGGAAGCTCAAAGATCACAGACGGCGCAGACAACGTGTTTGCTGTGTGGAGGGCGCAAAAAGACCAGGCAGAGCCAAACCCGGCAGACGTTGAAGCGCATGACAAGTGGGCAGAAATGATGGAAGCGCCCGATGCCAAGCTGATCCTGAGAAAGCAGCGCACTGGCGACATTCAGGACTACACGCAGTTTCTTTGGTTTGACGCTGATTCAAACCAATACAGATCACAAAAACGCAATTTCCACGATGTGCGCTATGTGAACTATTCCAACAGCGAACCCGTGACGTTATGACACGCCTTGAGGTAATCACCTTGATACAAAAAATGATCTCACTCAACCAGCGCGAACAGGCTGCACGAACTTACAAGCTGGCAAATGAAACCTGGCCGGAGTGGCAGCTTAAGCAGGCTTTTGAACAACTGAAGGGGGAAAAGCAATGACACCCGACCACATAGAAGACATCAAGCGCCGAGCCTGTACTGATGCAAGAGCTTTGCAATGCGGCTATCCAAAGCGCGCAGTGCCGTACCAAGGCGAAGACTTGCGCTTGTATGAGCAGTTTTATGCACAGGCTGCTATTGCTTATGGGGTGAAGAAATGAAGCAAAGAACCTGCAAAACTTGCCGCCAGTTATTCACGCCGTACCAAATGGGGCAAAAGGTTTGCTGCCCTGAATGCGCTTTGGCTCTCGCAATCAGTGAGCGCGGCAAGGCTGAAAAGATTGCCAAGGTGAAGGAAAAGCGCGCCGACAAGGTAAAGCTCGACGCCATGCGTAAAAAGCCGCAACTGACAAAGCTGGCTCAGACTGCCTTCAATAGTTTTGTGAGGGCTAGAGACGCTGGAAAGCCGTGCATAAGCTGTGGCGCACCACTACCGCACACAGCAGTCGGTGGTGCATTCGACGCTGGGCATTACAGATCGGTCGGAAGCGCGCCGCACATGAGATTTGTGGAAGACAACTGTATGGGACAGTGCAAACATTGCAACCGATACCTGGCCGGAAATCATGTTGCTTACCGTGCGGGGTTGATCGAGCGCATTGGGCAACGGTCGGTTGATCTGATCGAAGCCGACTGCACGCTGCGGAAATACACGCATGAAGGGCTTGAGGAAATCGCACGGCATTACAACACAGAGGCCAGAAAGCTCAAGAAGGCGGCTGAATGAGCCGCATGACTGTCACCATGTTCAACGCCCAGCAGGGCCACACGCAATTACTCGCGGTCTGGTTGATGGCAAAGGCCATGCTGATCGCCGGGCATCGCATGGTGCTGTCACTGGCACCAGAAACGCGCACACAGGCTCAAAACCGCTTGATGTGGCCGCTGCTCACATGTTTCGCCAAATCGCTCCAGTGGCCCGTAGATGGCCGCATGGTGACGATGGACGCTGACGATTGGAAAGATGTGCTTTCCGCAGCGTTTAAGGGCGAATCCGTCCGTCTGGCAATGGGGCTGAACGGTGGGGTAGTGCTTTTAGGACAGCGCACTAGCAAATTCACCAAGCCTCAGTTTGCCGAATGGATTGAGTTTCTGTATGCCACGGCAGCAGATCGTGGTGTTTCTTTACCTGTTTGGAATGAGGAGGCCGCATGAGGAAAAACGGTTGCTTTAACCGCGCACCACTACGAACAAGGGTGGTAGTCGCAGACGGCTGGTTTCAGGACGGCTACACCAGGACGCCACGAATGATCAGCATTCCCGATCCGATGACGAAGGTGTGCAACTACACCACCACCGAGCTAGGCCGGGTTGATCCATTTTGTACCGATTGCAAACATAAGGAGGCACCATGAAAGAAGACAGCACTGAAACCCTGATCGCATCCGGCGACTTGATCCACACCGAAGACGCTATCTTTGTCATCGACACGGTGGTGGCCTTCTTTGACCGAGCCGCAGAAACCGAGCGCGATCACCATATCAGCCTGGGAGTGGCTTTGCTGACGATGTGGCGTGAGTCGCTGGCAACGGTTGAATTGGACGAAGCAGACGCAGCCCTGGCGATTGTGATGGGCAAGCCATGACGATTAACGCCGATCAATGGCTTGATCCAATGATCGTATTGGAGCGTAAGCAAGAGGCCCAAGCACGCAAGAAATCACAGTGCGGCGGCTGCGTCAGATCAACAACCGCGCTGTTCAAGGGCGAACCCGCCTGCACTTTGAAATACCAGACCTACGGCTACCGATGCCAGTTTTTCCAACTCAAGGACGCTAAATGACCGATTTCTCGCATATCCCAGCACAACATGAAGCTATCGACCAACGTCTGACAGAGTGGGCCAGGTGGGTGAAAGTAACCCCACGCATGATGCCGCAGCAGCCCATGTTCAGGTTTGCCAAGTCAAACGCACGGCAATGGGAGATCGACCCGCCAATTCATATCGAGATCAACACACTGGCCGCGCATGAAGTTGAGAAGGCTGTTGCAAGCCTGCCAGAGAAGCACAGGACAGCAACACGCTGGTTTTATGTGTTTCCCTACGTTCAGGTTCATATCGTGCGCCGTGAGCTTGGACTACCCACACCTGCGCTGTGCCAGATGATTGAAGACTCTAGAGACATGCTAAAGAACGTACTAAGGGTAAACTCCTAGAAAATAATTTCAATAGGGTCTTGCATTGTCTGATTGTTGTGATCTATAATTCATTCACACCAACAGAAAGCACAAAATGACAAAGCCCACAGTTACCTACTCAATCAAGTTCAGCCCGCTGACAGGAAGCGAGCGCCCTTATGAGGTCTGGGTTACTACTGAAACTGCCGGTTACAAGGTTCTTACAAGCTGTAAGACTTTGGCCGGTGCTGAAAAGTCCCGCAAAGGCTACATCAAGGGACGTGAAGAATCTTTCAACATAATTGCTCCAGAGTACAAGGCATGAGAGGAGGAAAACGAGAAGGCGCTGGAAGGCCACCAGCGCAGCCTACAGCCGTAATGCGGATAAGGCTACCGCTACCAGTACACAAACAGGTGATCGAGCGCGGTGGCGACATTTGGTTAAAGCGGATCATTAACGAGGCATTGCAACAAAAGAATTCAATATGAACTTCTGCAAAAAATGCAATTTTGATACCGAAAGAACTAATCAAGGCGGTTGTAAGCCATGCAAAAAGGCTGCTGACGCTGCTAGGTACAAGCTGAAAAAGGAAGAATGTAAAGCGTCTAATTACGCATGGAGAGAGGCAAACAATGAAAAATATAAAGCAGGATGCGCTTTATACAGGCTCAACAACAAAGAGGTTTTGAAAGAAAAACATGCCATTTGGCAAAAAGAAGCGTACTTACAAAACCCAGAGAAGTTCGCAAAAAAACACTCCTTGTGGAGATGTAAAAATAAAGAAAAAATCAATGCGTATCAAGCGGTTTGGAGGGAAAAGAACAAAGACAAATGCAAGGAATACAAAGCAAAATGGGCATCATCAAATAAACCATCAAGACGCTTAAACTGGCAAAA
>ERZ1034363.1939-NODE-1939-length-10718-cov-4.560192_pt1 | contig 10718 bp, 8 predicted proteins | sample MGYA00520616_ERZ1034363 | MGnify/ENA primary metagenome ERZ1034363 (study PRJEB33736, sample SAMEA104284506) | Azolla filiculoides | biome: Urban; feature: Water surface; material: Ditch water | place: Netherlands | collected 2015-10-28 | depth 0-0.1 m ...
ATTTCTCGCATACAAAACTGTATACAAAATATCATTGGCTCGTCTTACGGAGAAACCCTATTTTTGGGTTTCTTTGCTGGGCTCGCTGTAGGCGAAGGCAGTGGGCAGGTTCCTCATGCTGGAGTACCAGAAATCGTCACCTGCCCACTGCCTCCGCCTACAGACTGCGGCTGGCACCTACATGGATTTGGAGTGTTTCTAGCGGGTGAATTAGAGAATTTGGCTAGATTGCAAATATCGCCATATGCATGAAAGCCATAAAAATTATGGGTGCTAGAATTTCATTCAGTCGGATGTCCAACGTGCAGCTGCAAGCGCACATCAGACGAACGGCCCAAGATTCGAGTCGCGTGTTCTTTCTGGAGCATGCACAACTCAGGATGTTGGAGCGCGGCGTGAATGACTTGCAAGTGTTGGAATGTTTGCAGCTAGGGCTGATTCAGCGTCCGCCCTAAGTAGATGACGCTTCGGGCGAGGGGTGGGCGCGAATGGAGCACTTTGGCTCGGCGCGTAATTTGAGCGTCGTGGTTGGGCTAGATGAGCATGACCCCGATTTATTGGTGGTCACCGTGATCACGCAGGCGAGGTAACGCATATGAGTAAGCACTTTCATTACACAGCATGTGGTTTGGACAACGTGTGGTTGGCCAATGGCTACACCCAGAAAGAAACACGCCATGGCAATGCTGTGGCTGTGCATGATGTGGCGGGGCTGCACGAGTTGATTGCCCAGACCCTGATAGACAAACGTGGGCGTTTGACGGGCAAAGAGTTTCGGTTTCTGCGAGCGCAACTGGGGCTGTCGCAAGAGGCATTGGGGGCCATGCTGGATTTCAGCGAGAACGCTGTCAGCTTGTGGGAGCGTAAAGACACAGTGCCAGCGGCATGTGATCAGTGGCTGCGCATCTCGGTGTTGGGCAAGCTAGAAGGCACGACCAAACTGGCAGATGCCATTGCGCGTACACAGTGCGTGCACAAGCTGATCTACCAAAAATATGTGGTCAAAGATGTAGATGGCCACCGGACGGTGTCGGTGCAAAAGCAACCCAACACCGTCAAGCCGGCAGCAGCCCTTTGAGCTTGGCTTAGCTCAACAAATCCAACAAAGTGCGCGCCACCACCTTGGTCGCCCGACGCACATCTTCCAGCATCACACGCTCATCGTTGCGCTTGGCGTGGCTCTCTAGCACCGTGCGTGGACCAGCTCCGTAGATGACGCCGGGGATGCCTTGCGCCACATACAAACGCACATCGGTGTACAGCGGCGTGCCCACAGCGGGGATGGGTTCGCCAAACATTTGTTCGCCGTGTTTTTGGATGGCGTCGACCAAAGGTTTGTTGCCTGCCAGCGGAATCATGGCCTTGGCGAGCAAGAGGCGTTTGATGTCGACCTTGAGTTGCTTGCCACCACGGGGTGGGTTGAATGAAGCGGCTGCGTCTTCGATGGTTTTGCGGATGGACGCTTCCACTTCAACGGGGTTCTCTTCGGGAATCATGCGGCGGTCGAGTTTGAACACGACCTTGCCGGGCACGACGTTGGTGTTGGTTCCGCCGGTGATTTGGCCCACGTTGAGGTAGGGGTGGGTGATGCCTTCGATCTTCGAGGTGGTTTGTTTGTATCCCTCATTGAGCGCGTGCAGGGCGTTCAGGATGTGCACCGCGCCTTGCAGGGCATCTGTGCCGCTGTCGGGAATGGCGGCGTGGGCCATTTCGCCTTGCACGGTGACTTCCATTTGCAAGCAGCCGTTGTGCGCGGTGACCACTTGGTAGCTAAAGCCGGCGGCAATCATCAAGTCGGGTTTGGTCAGGCCGTGTGACAGCAACCAGCCTGGGCCTTTTTCGCCGCCAAATTCTTCGTCGTAAGTGAAGTGAAGTTCAACGCCGCCTTTCAAAGGCAAGCCCAATGATTCGAGTGCGCGTGTGGCAAAGGTGAAGGTGGAGAAGTCGCTCTTGCTCACCGCTGTGGCGCGGCCATACATCGCGCCGTTTTCAATCTCAGCGCCGTAGGGCTTGTGTGTCCAGCCTTCGCCCGGAGGGACCACATCGCCGTGTGCATTGAGCGCAATGGTTTTGCCGCCATCGGCAAACTTGCGGCGCACGATGAGGTTGGTGATGCTTTCCAAACCATAAGCGTGGACTTCGTCAGCAGGCACAGCGTGCTTTTCGGCTTCGTAGCCAAAGCTGTGCAGCAACTCGGCGGTGCGCTCGGCGTGCGGGGCGTTGTTGCCGGGCGGGGTGTCGGTGGGGACTTGCACCAAGGCTTGCAAGAACTTCACTTGCTCGTCAAAGTGCGCGTCGATCCAAGCGTCGAGTTGGGCGTATTGGGTTTGGCTCATGGTGTGTCTCTGGTTGTTATGGGTGATGCGCAGGCTTTAAGCGTGCGTGTTGTGCAGCAAGTGCATGAAGGCGTCGACGCACAGTTGCATGTCGTCGCTCGTTGTCGATTCAAGCGGGTTGTGGCTGATGCCGGCGTTTTGGCCGCGCACAAACAACATGGCTTGTGGCATGACTTCGTGCAGTTTCATCGCGTCGTGACCCGCGCCGCTGGGCAGGTGGAACACGGGCACGCCCAAGCTTTGCACGGCGTTTTCCCAAGCGGCTTGCAGCTTGGCGTCGCTCGGTGCGGCGCTGGCGCGCATGGTTTCTTCGAGGGTGTAGTGCAAGCCACGGCGCTCGCAAATGGCTTTGAGTTCGGCCAGCACATCGTGCATCAGGCTGTCGCGCAGTTCATTGGTGGTGGCTCGTAGGTCAAGGCTGAATTGGCAGCGGCCGGGCACCACGTTGATGGAGCCATTGGGCACGGTCAGCATGCCGATGGTTCCCACCAAGTTAGGTTCTTGGGCGGCGCGCTTTTCAACGTACAACGCAAGTTCGGATACAGCGGTGGCAGCGTCGCGGCGACGGTCCATCGGTGTCGTGCCTGCGTGGCTGGCCATGCCCACCACTTCGCCCACAAAGCGCACGCTGCCGTTGATGGAGGTGACCACGCCCAGTGGAATGTCCAGCTCGTTGAGCACAGGGCCTTGCTCGATGTGAACTTCCACAAAGCCCAAATACTCAGCTGCGTTGCGGGTGAGCTTGGGGATGTCTTCAATCTTCAAGCCCGCTTGCTTCATGGCTTGGCGCATCGTGATGCCGTCCGCATCTTTTTGGTCCAGCCACTCGTTTTTAAAGTCGCCCACCAAAGCACCAGAGCCAAGGAAAGTGGCTTTGTAGCGTTGGCCTTCTTCTTCGGCAAAGGCCACGACTTCGAGGTTGAAGGGCAAACGCTTGCCCGCACGGGCCAGCTCGCGCACGCAGGCCATGGGCACGAAGATGCCCAAGCGGCCGTCGTACTTGCCGCCGTTGCGCACGGTGTCATAGTGCGAGCCGGTCATCAGAGTTTTGGCATTGTGTGATGCAGCTTTGTAAACACCCACCACGTTGCCCACCGCGTCGATGTGCACCTCGTCAAAGCCGCAGGCCTTCATGCCCAGCTCAATCGTGCGGGCGCATTTCAGGTGTGCGTCGGTCAGGTAGGTGACGGTGAGCTCTTCGCGTGCGGCGTGCGGTGCGTGTTTGTTCATCGCACCCACATCGCTGAACTGGGCCAGCCATTCGTGCCAGTCCCACACCTCGTGGCCCAGCGCGGGCTCGTAGCCCAGCTTGTCGTTGAGGCGAATCTCCACAATGCGGTGGATGTTGCGCAAGCACTCGGCCAGTTCGTAGTCGGGGTGGTTGTGCAGGCGGCGCTCAAAGGTGCTGATGATTTGCTGCTTGTTGAGGCCAGAGCCACGCGGGCCGCGCACGGCCAAGATGAACGGAAAACCAAACTTGGCGTTGTAGCTGGCGTTGAGCTGCTGGATGTGTGCAAACTCTTCAGGTGTGCAGTTGGTCAGGCCCGCTTTGGTTTGTTCGTTGGTCGATTCAGCGGTGAGGCTTTTGCTCACCATCGCTTTGCCAGCCAACTCAGGGTGGGCACGCACCAAGGCGAGTTGCGGTGCACGGCCTGCTTTTTCCAGCACCTTCACCATCGCGTGCTTGAGCGCGGCGGCGGATGCAAACGGGCGTGCGTCTAAGGCTTGCTCGGCAATCCAATCGGAGTGTTCGTACAAACCGGTCAGCAAGGCCGCAGCCTCAGCGCGGGGCAGGGTGTTGATTTGGTTCAGCGTGATGTGCGAGTGGCTCATGTCGTTGTCCTGCTTGGGGAGTGAGGCTGTTGAAGGTCGTGTTGAAAGCGTGTGCGAGTGATCAGCTGCCGCTGTACGGATGCACTTGTTTCCAGTGGCGCGCGATGTCGATGCGGCGGGCCACCCACACACGGTCGTGCTTGGCGATGTGGTCTAAGAACTTTTGCAATGCCACGATGCGGCCGGGCTTGCCCAGCAAGCGGCAGTGCATGCCGATGCTCATCATCTTGGGGGCTTCGTCGCCCTCTGCATACAGCGCATCAAAGCTGTCGCGCAAATAGACAAAGAAGTCTTCCGCTTGGCTAAAGCCTTGGGGCAGGGCAAAGCGCATGTCGTTGCAGTCGAGCGTGTAGGGCACGACGAGCTGGGGCACGACGTCGCCATTGGTTTTTTTGACCTTCATCCAAAAGGGCAGGTCTTCGCCGTAGTAGTCGCTGTCGTATTCAAAGCCACCGTGGTCGGCCACAAGGCGGCGGGTGTTGGGGCTGTCGCGGCCGGTGTACCAGCCTGCGCCATGAATGCTGTTGCCGTGCGTGGTGTGGGTGAGGCGTTCGATGATGTCGATGCCTTTGTTCATGTGCGCACGCTCTGTGGCTTCGTCGGTGGTTTGGTAGTTGATCCAGCGGTAGCCGTGGCAGGCAATTTCGTGGCCCAGTTCTACAAACGCAGCGGTGAGTTCGGGGTGGCGTTCGAGCGCCATGCTCACGCCAAACACGGTGAGTGGCAAGCCGCGTTTTTCAAACTCGCGCAAGATGCGCCACACGCCCACGCGTGAGCCGTATTCGTAAATGCCTTCCATGCTCAGGTGGCGGTCGGGAAAGCTAGGCGGGTTGAACATCTCGCTCAAAAACATCTCGCTGCCGGCGTCGCCGTGCACGGTGGCGTTCTCGCCGCCTTCTTCGTAGTTCAGCACAAACTGCACCGCAATGCGGGCTTGGTTGGGCCATTGCGCGTGCGGCACTTGGCGGCCGTAGCCCACGAGGTCACGTGGGTAGGCAGCGGTGCTGTCGTAGGTGGCGTTGGGGTTTGACATACGTTTTCTCCTTAGGCCAACGCCATCGCGATGTCGTTGCTGGGCACTTTGCGGTCGAGGGTCAAGCCTTCTTCCACGTGGCGCAAGTGTTCGTCCATCAGCTTGACGGCCAAGTCTTCGTCTTTGTCGGCGATGGCTTTCAAGATTTCGGCGTGTTCTTCGGCCGAGTGTTCGGCAGCATTGGCGCTTTGGTACATCAGGGTGATGAGGGCGCAGCGTGAAATGAGTTCACCCAAAATTTGCGCAAGCACATCGTTGCCCATCAGCTCGGCCATGCGCACATGGAAGTCGCCCAGCAAGTCGGTGCGGCCTGCCACATCGCCGCGCAAGACGGCGGCTTTCTCTTCGGCCACGTGTTCTTTGAGGGCTTTGATTTGTGCGGGGGTGACGTTGCGCACAAAGCTGCGCGTCATCTCCACCTCCATCATGCGGCGCACGGCAAACACTTGGCGGGCTTCGTCGGAGGAGGGGGTGGCCACAAACGCACCGCGTGCGGGCTCCATGCGGATGAGGCGCTTTTGCACGAGTTGAAACAGCGCTTGGCGGATGAGGGTGCGCGACACGCCAAAGTGGTCGGCCAGTTTTTGCTCGGCCAATTTGGTGCCGGGGTGCAGGCGGTGCTCCACAATGGCTTTGGTGAGGGCATCCACAATGCTGCGTGTGGCGGTTGAGCTGTCCATTTCGGGTCTCCGGCAAATTCACTTGAGTCGGATGATAGACCCAAATGAAAAAATTGTATACACTTTCAGTCGACCAAGTCGGTCGCCAACATTTTCGGAGCATTTCATGGGATTGAGCACACACGTTTTAGACACCATGCACGGTGGCCCAGCAGCTGGCATGAAAGTGTCGTTGTTCACCACCACCGAGGATGGCCACGCCACCTTGGTCAAGTCGTTCACGCTGAACCACGATGGCCGCAACCCCGACGGCCCGCTGTATGACAACGACAGCTTGAAAAAAGGCACCTACCGCTTGGTGTTTGACGTGAAGGGCTACTTTGCTTCCAAGAACGTTGAATTGCCTGAGCCCAATTTCTTGAACAACGTCAGCCTTGACTTTGGCGTGGCCCACACCGACCAGCACTACCACGTGCCTTTGTTGGTGAGCCCTTGGAGCTACTCGACTTACCGCGGCTCGTAAGCCGCACTTACGGGTAACTCCCGTCAAACTTTCATTTAAATACGCCAATATCGCCAATAATGATGAATTAAACAAATTAATCGTTATTGGAGATTTGCCTTGGAAAAGTTTGATCTGTGCGTGATTGGTGCCGGTCCGTCCGGTTTTGCGGCGGCCATGCGTGCCCTCGACTTTGGCAAACGTGTGGCGCTGGTCGAGCGCAACAAGGTGGGCGGCGCTGGCATTTTTGATGGCGCGCTGTCATCCAAAACGCTGTGGGAGCTGTCGGAGAGCTACCAGCTCACGCACAACACCAACTTGGGCTACACGGTCTATGACTCGGAAGTGCATTTCTCCAGCGTCATGCACCAAGCCCACCGCGCCGTGGCTGAAAAGCATGTGCAGCTCAAGAAGCAAATTTCTCACTTCCAAAAAACAGGGCAGCTGACGTTTTTCAACGGTCACGCCAAATTTGCGAATAAAAACGAAATTGGCATCACCGATGCTGAAGGCCAAAGCCAAACCATTTGGGCCGACAACACCGTGATGGCGGTGGGCAGCCGCCCACGTTATTTGCCACACATCCCGATTGACGAAAAGATCATCCTCACCAGCGATGGCGTGTCGTCTTTGCCTGACTTCCCCAAGAGCATCGTGATCTTGGGCGCGGGTGTGATTGGTTGTGAATTCGCCACCATCTTCTCGAACTTTGGCAAAACCAAGGTGTTCTTGATCGACAAAGAAGAGCGCATCTTGCCCTTCGAAGACGAAGACATTTCGCATGCCGTGGCTGCCAACTTAGAAGGCAACGGCGTGATGATTCACCGTGGTTCGTCGCTCGAAAAAATGAGCATCGTCGACGGCAAGGTGGAGTACGTGCTGAACTTCAAAGACGGCCGCAAAGAAACCCACACCGTCGAGAAAGCCTTGATTTCTGTGGGCCGTGTGTCCAACAGCGAGAACCTCGGCCTCGAAGCCGCAGGCGTGGTGCTGAACGAACGCGGCTGTATTGACGACGAGCACACCCGCTCGAACGTGCCCAATATTTACGCGGTGGGTGACTTCACGGCCGACATTTCGCTGGTGAACGTGGGCGAGCTCGAAGGCCGCCATGCGGTGGAGCGTATGTTTGGCAGCCCCAAACGCGAGCTGGTGTACGAAAACATTTCCACCATCATGTTCTTGAACCCCGAGGTGGCCTCGGTTGGTTTGAACGAAACGCAAGCGCGCAAGAAGAAGATTCCGTACCGCATTGCCATCATGAACTACCGCTACGTCAACCGTGCGATTGCCATGAGCAAGGTGGATGGCTTCTTCAAAATCTTGGTGTCGGACGACGACGACATGAAGATCTTGGGCATGCGTGTGATGGGTAGCCACGCCTCGAGCACCATCATGGCTGTGGCCCTGATGATTTCGATGGACATTGGCATCGAGCATTTGGCCGAACTGATCTTCCCGCACCCCTCGATTCCCGAAGGTATCCAAGAATGCGCCCGCATGTTGATGGGCAATTCGATTGTGAAACCAGAGGTATTCAATTTGGACGTGCGCTGCTACCGCGTGGACGCTGAAGGCCGCATCGAAGACCTGTAAGGTTCTGGCTCGGGGCCGCCAAACGCTTGGATGGCCCCAAATATTTGTATACCAAGCGGTATATCCGCTGTGGATTTGGGGTGCTTGTCACTAAAATCTGGGCTCTTTCCCCAGATTTCCACACCCCACACCATGACCCAAGTCACCAACACCGTGCGTTTTGTGCTCGACGGCCGAATTGTCGAAGCCCAAGGTGCCCGTCGCACCACCACCGTTCTCGATTACCTGCGCGAGCAGCTCCACCGCACTGGCACCAAAGAAGGTTGCGCCGAGGGCGACTGTGGTGCTTGCGTGGTGATGGTGGGTGAACTCAATGCCGCTGGCACGGGCGTGGACTATGTGGCCACCAACGCGTGTATCCAGTTGCTGCCTTCGCTGGACGGCAAATCGGTCAAGACCATCGAGAGCCTGAAAAAAGCCGATGGCACGCTGCACCCGGTGCAGGAAGAGATGATCAAGTGCCACGGCTCGCAGTGCGGCTTTTGCACCCCCGGCATCGTGATGAGCTTGGTGAACTTGGTGCAAACCAACACCTCGCCCGTGCGCCAAGAAATCACCGACGCCCTGAGCGGCAACTTGTGCCGTTGCACAGGCTACGCGCCCATCATCGACGCGACAGCCAAAGCTTGCGAGAAGAAATCGGCTCTCAAAGTAGACGACAGCGCTGACTTGCCACTGCTCAAAGAAATCAAGCGTGCCAGCACACCGACCATGAGCCTTGACGGCGAGATCATCGTGCAGCCCGTGGTGCGTACCCGCAAGGGCAACGAGTTTGTGTCGCCCGCCACCTTGGCGGAAGTGGCTGACTATTTGGTCAAGCACCCCACCACCACCTTGCTGGCAGGCAGCACCGAAATCGGTTTGCAAGTGAACAAGCAGTTCGCGCGCCCTGACCACATCATGTACTTGGGCAACGTCAAAGAACTGCGCCAAGTGGCCGAGACCGACAAGGTTTGGCGCATTGGTGCAGCGGTGTCGCTGACCAAAGTGGAAGAGCTGGTCGCCAAGGCTTACCCCGACTTTGCCGAAGTGCTGCGCCGCTTTGGTTCGCCCCCCATCCGCTCGACCGCCACCTTGGCGGGCAACATTGCCAACGGCTCGCCCATCGGTGACTCCATGCCTTGCTTGCTGGCGCTGGGTGCTAACTTGGTGTTGCGCCGTGGCGAGAAGACCCGCAACGTGTTGCTGGAAAACTTCTACACCGGCATGAAGAAAAGCGTGCTCGAAGCCGGTGAGTTCATCGAAGCGGTCGAGTTGCCCAAGCCTGTGGCGGGCCAAGTGTTCCGCGCCCACAAGGTGAGCAAGCGTTTTGAGCAAGACATTTCGGCCACTTGCGCGGCCATCAGCTACACGCTCCAAGGCGGCAAGTTGAGCGGCGTGAAACTGGCCTACAACGGCCTGAGCCCATTCCCAGCGCGTGCGCCAAAACTCGAAGCTGTGCTTGAAGGCAAATCGCCAGCAGACGTGAAAGCCGCTGATTTGGATGCAGTGATTGCTTCAAGCTTCACCGCTCGCGACGGCTTGCGTGCCACATGGGCGTACCGCGCATTGGTGGCTCGCAACTTGGCCTTGGAATTCATCGAAGAACAGAAAGAGGTGGCTTGAATGAACGCTCCTACCGCACTCAAAAACCTGCTGCCTGTTTCAGGCGTTCAGCAAGGCACCGATATCGTTCACGAGTCTGCCCACTTGCACGTGACCGGCTCTGCCACTTACATCGACGACATCCCTGAGCACGCTGGCACTTTGTATGCCGCGCTCATCTTGTCGCCTGTGGCGCATGGTGAATTGATTGGCGACGGCATTGACCGCGAAGCCATCCTCAAAGAGCACGGCGTCGTCGCCGTCTACACCGCCAAAGACATTCCGGGCGAAAACAACTGCGGCCCCATCATCCATGACGACCCCTTCCTCGCCGCTGGCAAGGTCGAGTTCATCGGCCAAGCCGTGGCTGTGGTCGTGGCGCGTGACATGCTCTACGCACGTGAAGCCGCCCACAAAGCCAAGGTGTTGGTGAAAGAACTCAAGCCCATCTTGACGGTGGAAGAGGCGATGGAAGCCAGCAGCTTCATCATGCCTGCCAAGGGCATCACACGCGGTGATGCTGCAGCGGCCATTGCCAATGCACCTCACAAAATCAAAGGCACAACCCGCACCGGTCAGCAAGAGCAGTTTTACCTCGAAGGCCAAATCACCTATGCGGTGCCTAAGGAAGACGGCCAGCTCACGCTGTACGTGTCGACCCAGCACCCAGACGGCAACCAACGCGAAGCCGCGCACGCCTTGAACCTGCACACCAACGACGTCGAAGTGATTTGCCGCCGCATGGGTGGCGGCTTTGGTGGCAAAGAAGGCAACGCCAGCATCTTCAGCCAAAGCGCTGCACTCGCCGCGCACAAGCTGAACAAGCCCGTCAAGCTGCGCGTGAACCGCGATGACGACATGACCATCACCGGCAAGCGCCACGATTTCCGCATCGACTATGAAGTGGGTTTTGACGACAACGGTCGCGTGCTGGGTGCCAACATCACGCTCATGTCGCGCTGCGGCTACAGCACCGATTATTCAGGCCCTGTGAACGACCGCGCTTGCCTGCACATCGACAACACCTACCACCTGCCCGCGCTCAAGCTGGTCAGCCACCGCTGCAAAACCAACACCCAAAGCGCGACCGCTTTCCGGGGTTTTGGTGGCCCACAGGGCATGTTCGGTATCGAAACAGTGATGGACGAAATTGCGATGACCTTGGGCAAAGACCCCTAGGAGGTGCGCAAGCTCAACCTCTACAAAGACCCCGC
>ERZ1034363.1943-NODE-1943-length-10684-cov-2.260300_pt1 | contig 10684 bp, 7 predicted proteins | sample MGYA00520616_ERZ1034363 | MGnify/ENA primary metagenome ERZ1034363 (study PRJEB33736, sample SAMEA104284506) | Azolla filiculoides | biome: Urban; feature: Water surface; material: Ditch water | place: Netherlands | collected 2015-10-28 | depth 0-0.1 m ...
AATAGTGGAAACTAATGCTCCGCAAAGTCTCTGACTTTGAGGATGTGTTTATCAGTCTCCGACTGACCTTAAAAAAAGACAAAATGAAAGAAAAAGAAGGATTCCTAATTCGAGATCAATCTAAAGCGCATTTTATAACCGCAACGGTTGTGGACTGGGTTGATGTTTTTTCTGGAAAAACTTATAGAGATTGTGTTATCGAAAGTTTGGATTTTTGTATAAAAAACAAAGGAATGATTTTGTATGGATTTGTAATTATGTCTAATCATATTCATTTAATCATTCAGTCAGAAAACAGTAAATTATCTGATTTGATTCGGGATTTCAAGAAGTTTACGGCAAAAACCATTTTGAATAAAATTGAAACCGAACCAGAAAGTAGGGCCGATTGGATGCTGAAACGTTTTGAATTTGCTTGTAAAAGTCATAGCCGAAATGAAAAATATCAGTTTTGGCAATATGGAAATCATCCCGAAGAAATTTTTTCAGAAAAGTTCTTTTGGTCGAAATTGGATTATATTCATTTGAATCCTGTTCGAGCAGGAATTGTTGACAAAGCTTCTCATTATGTTTATTCCAGTGCTTCCAATTATGTTGAAGATACTGGAATTATAGCAATTACAAAAGTTGATAATCCAGTAATAGATGTTTTGAAACCACAATCGATTAGCACTATTTATAATTGGTAATGAAGGTCGGAGACCTTCTATCACATCCTCAAAGTCGGAGACTTTGCGGAGCGTAGGTTGGAGATTTTGTGGAGCGTGGAACGTTGAATGTAAAGGTTTTTAGAAAGAGAATTTTGAATTATAGCCCCGATAGAAATGAAAATCCTTGTGGAGGCTGGCGTTCAGCCCCCACAAGATTGTAGTGGATAGCGGGAAATAGGTTCTCAAAAACAAAAATGTTCTGCTCCTAAAAACTATACAGCTCTTTTCTTAGACGAAATTATCTATTAGAACGTCTGTCATTATTTTGACTCGGACGTCTTGGACCGAAACTATTAGTACTGCTTCGGTTTGCAGTATCCGTTTTGGGTTTCTTAGGAGTCGAATTGCGTTGCACTCTTCCTTGACCTTGTTTGATAGGTTCTTTTGAAGCGTTGGGATCTGGTTCAAAACCTTTGATGTTTTCTTTAGGCAATTTCAAGCCGACTAATTTTTCGATGTCACGTAAAAAAACAGTTTCGTCCGGACTAAATAGGGAAATGGCTTCTCCGCTTGCACCGGCACGTCCGGTTCTACCAATGCGGTGTACGTAATCTTCGGGAATATTGGGTAATTCAAAATTAACCACGTGTGGCAATAATGGAATGTCTAATCCTCTAGCGGCAATATCTGTGGCAACCAAAGCGGTCAGGCTTCCGTTCTTAAAACCGGCCAAAGCTTTAGTTCTTGCGCCTTGCCCTTTGTTTCCATGAATGGCAGCAGCTTTAATACCAGCGCTAATCATGCTTTCAGTCAACTTGTTGGCTCCTTGTTTGGTACGCGTGAATACCAAAATCTGTTTCCAGTTGCCTTCGGTAATCAGTTTGATGATTAGTTCTGTTTTTTTCTCTTTGGCACAAGGATATATTTTTTGAATAATGGCATCAACGGTTGTGTTTTCGGGTGTTGCTTCTACTTGAACCGGGTTGTGCAAAATTCCCATTGCCAATTTTTTGATGTCTTTTGAAAATGTTGCTGAAAATAGTAAGTTTTGCCTTTTGGATGGCAATACTTTCATGATGCGTTCGATATCTCGTAAAAATCCCATATCCAACATTCGGTCAGCTTCATCTAAAACCAGAATCTCTACTTTGGACAGTGAAACTAAACCTTGATTTTGTAAATCGATTAATCGACCGGGAGTTGCAACCAAAATATCAATACCTTGACGCAATTGGCTAACTTGTGGATTTTGGTTTACACCTCCAAAAATTACGGCTGAGCGTAAATCTACAAACTCACTGTATTCTTTTATATTGGCTAAAATTTGTGCAGCCAATTCTCTTGTTGGGGTCAATATCAAGGCACGAATGGGTCTGTGGCTTAAGTGTTTTCCTTGTGATAATATTTGTAATATGGGTAGGGTGAAACCGGCTGTTTTTCCTGTTCCTGTTTGGGCAGATGCTAAAACATCTTTGCCTTCTAAGATGGGTGGGATCGCTTTTTGTTGAATTGGAGAAGGGGTTGTGTATCCTTTTTTGCTGATGGCTTTTAATAAAGCATCTGATAGGCCTAATGATTTAAATGACATAAATAGTGTTTATGAAGCAAACACAATTGTTTAGTTTACTTCTTTAATTTGGCGCGAAGGTACTGCTAATTTTTTTCGATGTGCTTCTTATTACTTGTCTTTGTTTAAATAAAGATAGTACGTTGCTTTAATCCGTTACAGTTGAAGCGTTATTATTATGGTAATATAACTTTATAGTTTTTGTTTAAAAGTTATATTAATAAAATAGTGTAAGTTTTATCAATCTATTTAGTCCACTTTAAAATGGTTTCTTCAATTATTCCTTTTAGAATAGGTTTTGAAATATAATCGTTCATTCCGGCTTCGAGACATTTACATTTTTCTTCTTTTTCTGTACCAGCGGTTATGGCAATTATCGGAATTTCTTGTCCGGATTTTAATTTTCGGATTGCTCTGGTAGCCTCATAACCATTCATTATTGGCATTTGAATATCCATAAAGATAATGTCCGGTTGTATTATGTCAAATTGGTCTACAGCATTCTTGCCATTTACAACTTCATAAATAATTGCATCTTTAAATAGATTTTTCAGTATTGTTTTGAGCAATAGCATATTGATGGTATTGTCTTCAACAATCATTATTTTTAATTTTCTATATTTTTCATTTGTCTCAAAGAGTAGGTTGATATGATTATCATCTGCAGATATTATTTCTATGGATTCTTCGGCAATTGAATTACTGGTTTTTAAAATTAAATCAAAATAAAAAATACTTCCTTTATTTATGGAACTTTCAAGTTGAAGCTGACTATTCATTAATCCCAGTAATTGATTAGATATTGTAAGTCCTAAACCTGTACCTCCAAATTTTCGGGTGGTTGATCCGTCTTCTTGAGAAAAAGCCTGAAAGATTTTAGCCTTATTTTTTTCTAATATTCCAATACCGGAATCGATTACCGAGAAACGAATTTTGCTCGTGTTTTCATCAATTTTATCCAGTACGTTAACGTCTAATTTTATTGTTCCTTTTTCGGTAAATTTTACGGCATTAGACAAGAGGTTAATTAGAATTTGTTTTAAACGAACGATGTCAAGCCAACAGTATCTGGGAACATCGGAGGCAATGTTTAATTCTAAATTCAATTTTTTCAGTGTCGATTCATAAAATATTAAGTCCATAATTTGGCTCAATATTTCATTTATTTCAAGACTTTCAATGAATAAGTCTAATTTTCCGGCTTCAATTTTTGAGAAGTCAAGAATATCGTTGATAATATTCAATAATGAATTAGCAGATTGATTAATGGTAATCATGTATTTCTCTTGAGTTTTCTCGAGATTTGTTTTCATTAATAAATCAGTAAACCCAATAATACCGTTGAGTGGCGTTCTAATTTCATGGCTCATATTCGCCAAAAACTCGGATTTTGCTTTATTTGCTGCTTCGGCTAATTCTTTTGCTTTTACGAAGGTTTCTGCTTGTTTTCTTTCGGTGATATCAATGAAAATCCCTTCAATAAACATAATTTCTCCGTCTTTATAAATGGTTTCTCCAAATTCTTCTATCCAAATAATATCTTTGTTTTTATGAATAATTCTATACGTTTGTCGTATTTGTTTCCCTTTTCTGATAGCTTCTTTTTCTCCAAATAAAGTTTGTTCTTTATCATCGGGATGAATCAGGTCAATAAATGATATTTTGTTATTTAGAAAATCAGATTTTGGATATCCTGTTAGATTTTCTATTTCGTCATTGATATAAACTTTCGTGGCATATTTATCGTATTTAGATAAATACACGGTTCCGGGAATGTTATTTGCGAGTAATCTAAATTTTTCTTCACTCTCATATATAGCATTTTCATTAGTAATACGCTCTATTGATGAAGCAATATTTCTGGCTAAAGTTTGTAGAATATTGACTTCGTCTTCAGACCATTTTCGTTCGTTTTGGGTATCATCAAATCCCAGAAACCCATGAAAATTATTTTTAATGTATATAGGAAATAGAATTAATGAGACAACACCAACATTTGATAATTTGTTTTTCAGAGATTCATTCTTGATTTTTCTGACTTTGGTTGTATATATTTTATTGTTGACTAACGGGATTAATAAATCTTCAAAATAGTCGTGTTGTAAATTTTGAAGCTGTTCATTATTTTCAGTGAGTGTATCATTGTTAATAATCCATCGGTATTTTTGACTTATCGATTTTGTGTTTTCATCATTTTCATAGTAATAAGCACGATGCGATTTAGTAGCTTTTCCCATGATGATAAGCACATTCGAAAAAATGTCATTAATATCATTACTATTCAGGAATTTTTCGGTACAAATAGTCATTGCAGACAAAAGCTCACTTTTATATTGTAATTTTTTCTCTACTTCATGACGTTTTTGTAAGGCTATTGCTAATGAAATAATATCTGATATTGTTCTGGAAAAATTAATATCTTCATTATCCCAATTTCTTTTTGCTATTGTAGTTTCAAAGCATATTATTCCTTTAATTTCTCCATTGATAAAAATAGGAATGTCAAGTGAAGATTTTATGTTGTTTTTCAAAAAATAATTCTCTGTAAATTCAGACAATTCCCATTCATTAAAAACATCTGTAGAACTAATTAACGTTTTACTTTTTATGGATTCAAAATAAATAGGGAATTTTTCTTTCGTTAAAACAATTTTTTCTCCATAATCATTGGTGTTCAAGCGGAATAAATTTTTACAAACAATTCGGCTATCGGTGTATTTCCAATAACTTACCCGGTCAGAATGTGATGCTTTTGCAGCGGTTTCAAGAATTAATTTTACGACAAAATCAATATTTTCATGATTGCTGAAATTTATAGTTGACAGTTTTTTTATTGCCGCATTGTATTCTTCAATTTTTGAATTTCGAATTTTATTTTCTTCTTCAATATTTTTTAATTTGGTAATGTCTCTGGCAATACCGGAATATCCAATGATTTCCCCCAAATCATTTCGACGTATTATTACTTTTTGAGAAATCCATAATTCTTTGCCATCTTTTTTTAGTAATGGAAATTCTACAATTGGAAAATCAGATTCTTTTTCTTCTAAATTTTCATAGAAATTCATCATATTACTGATGTAATCGGGCTTTATAAATTCCGAATAATTTCTGCCAATAATTTCTTTTTCACTAAACCCTAAAATTTTGAATGTGAACTTATTGATAAACGTAAAATTGCCATTATCATCGACTTCGAAAATAATATCATTTGCATTTTCAATCAGGTTTTTATATTGATCTTTGATTTGTATTTCTTCGGTAACATCCTGACCAATTCCAATCACTAAATCGTCTGAATACTTTTTATCTTTCCATTGTATGAATTTGTATTCTCCATTTTTACATTTTAATTTTCGGATGTATGCTGTATTTTCTACAATGTCATTGTGATAATCAGTACCAATAAAATCAGGATCTTCTGTAAGTTCCCAAAATCCAAAACCCATTACTTCTTCGGGAGTATAACCTAATATAGCAGTTATTGTATCACTGCAAAAAGATATTTCTCCTTTTTTATTTCCTGCAATTGTGAGTGAATTTCCTTTGTTAACAATCTCATTGGCAAACCTAAATTTGTCGGTTATGTTTAATAATGAAAGATGTCTTACGTAGTTTAAAATTAGAATTATAAAGTAATAATTCAACAGAATTATAGCTGTTTTTGTTGGAACTAAATCGAAAGCAAAAATTGTTACTATGTATATAAAAAGGATGACGGTCAGATACCAATATAACTTTACAGGTCTGAATACGGTGTAAGAAAAGAAAAAGAAAACGACAAATGCTATTAATGGTATGGTATCATTTGTAAACAAAATTAAATTTTTCCCAACTAATAGATAGTAAATAATATAAATGCCAATAAAAATAGACTTTATGTTTTTATAAATGTAAGAGAATCTTTTACTCATCAAGTATATTAGCAATAACGTTAATCCAATAAAAACGTTCTGCAATAAGGCACTTTTAGGTCTTACTTTAAAAATCTCAAAAATAATCTCTATGACAATCAGTATAATCCCTAAAAATAAAAGGTACAATTGGTATTCTTTATTTTCAGAGTTAATTATAGTGTTGTTTTTTAAAAAATCATTTTTCAGTTTAGATTTGATTCTAAAAAAATTATAAAGTAATAAAAATATAGCACTAATTAATGCAGGAATTAAAATCCATGATTTTGGATTTGGATTAACAAACATTAATTGTGTGTAATTTATGAGCATTATACAGTAAGCCCAGCAATTTATAATTGAGTTTGAAATAGAAGTGAATATAAGGGTATAGCAAAATGCCATAGCGTTTTTTTAATTTAATTGTACAGATTCTAGGGCTGAATTTTATAGATAAGAAATTTAGAAAAAAATATCCATAAAAAAACAGTATCTAATTTAAATTACAAATTTTAACTAAAATTACTCCATATCTGAGCCAATTTCTTCTAATTCGGTTTTTGAATCTATTCCAACTATAGCGCAGTAAATTGCATATTGGGTAGAATATATAAATGGTACGGTGAAAAACATTCCAATGCAACAACCTATAAGCCCAACATAAGATCCAATATAAGCCACTACTATTAATAGAATTAGTGTTACAGGTTGTTTTATTACAATAGTAAAACTGGATTGAATAGCGTCAATTGCTTTTAATTCTCCAAAAATAATTAAGGGCAGTGTTAAAACAGTTAAAAAGGATACTGCCATTGAAGTTAATAAACCAAGTATCTGAATATTGGCAAGTTCAAGAAGTATAGAGAGTCCGGAACTAACTAAGGAAATTAAAATAGTTGCTGTAAACAGTTCTTTAAAATATGGCACTTTGAAATATTCAAAAAAAGTGGAAACGTGAAACTCTTCGTCTTTTTCGGCGCTGTATGCCATTTTAAGAAAACCTGCATTAAATGGACTCAACAAAGCTGAAAAAAACACAGCAACAATCAAATAAAGGATAACATAAACTCCGGAAAGGTTTTCAAGTTTTAAATTTTCAATAAATTTTTCATTCAATACTGCCATTCCCATAACAGATACGGCTATTCCGGCGACAATAATACCCATCAATACTAAAAAAACGAATAAGGCCAGTCCGGCATATAAAGCAATTTTTTTATAATTTTCGAAAGCATGATTAAAAACATCGCTAAAATCTAATTCATATCCATTATTCTTTATTTCTTCTATTCTTTTTTTTGTTGATTCCATTATTAAATTTGGTTTGATTTTGGGGTTGATTTTTTATATTTTAAAATAGACTTCTTCAAATGGAATTCTAAAGCGTTCTCCATAAACGCCATTTGCATCCCGAATTCCACATCCGATTATCATATTTATTTCACTGGAAAAAGGTAAATGTACTATTTTTTTTACTCTCAAGGAATCAAAACCTTCCATGGGGCATGTGTCATAATTTATTGCGGCCATGCTAATCATAAAGTTCTGAGCCGCCAGAGCAGCACTTTTATGAGCCACAATTCGCATATCACTGTTTCGGGCTTGTCTGTAAATGGGTTTAAATAAACCAATTATTTGAAAAGCAAAGTATTTGATTCTTCCTAAAATTCCGAAAAAATCCATGTAAAGGGACGGAACAATTTTCTGGTAATAGTTTAATGCAAACTTTTCTCTTTTGGTATATTCCTTAGCCGGTTTATCGCCGTATTGATTTTTTAAATAAGCAATGTTTGATTGTACTCTTTTTTTCCATAAATCTTTTCGGGCAACAACAATAACAATTTGCTGCGCTGTTTTTGCTGCGTTTTGGTCAAAACTTGCTCCAGCAATTTGTTGAATAATTTCAGGAGAAACAATATGATAAAATTCCCAAAGTTGCATATTGCTGCTCGTTGGAGCCAGACTTGCTAACTGAATGCATTCTTTGACTTTTTGTTCCTCGATAGCTTCTTTGGTAAATACTCGAACGGAACGCCGGTATTTAATGGCTTCACTTACCGATTTTTCTTTGGTTACATCCATTTTAGTATTTTTTTAATTGATTTTAATTTATCATTATACGGGGCATATCGCAGTGGTATATCCAGCCAATTTGCTTTTTTTACAATACTCTTTTTATGAGAAAAAGTATCAAAACTCAAACGTCCGTGATAAGCTCCGATACCACTGTGTCCTACACCACCAAATGGCAGTCTTTTATTAGAAAAATGTACTACAGTATCATTGATACAGCCTCCGCCAAAGGAATATTGCTTTATAATTTTTTCAGAAAACCGTTTGTTTTCACTAAAAACATACAGCGCTAAAGGCTTTTCGAATTTAGAAAAAACAGTCTTAATATCTTCTTCTTTTTCGTAGGAAAGAATGGGTAATAATGGGCCAAAAATCTCTTCTTTCATTAGTAAACTTTCCATATCGTTTTCTTCAATGAGAGTAGGGGCGATGTAGTTGTTTTCGATATCGGTTTGTCCTCCAAAAATCACTTTTTCTTCCTCAATCAAATTGGCTAACCGCAACCAATTTTTAGTATTGATGATTCTTGCAAAATCAGGAGAAAGTGCAGGGTTTTCACCGTAGGCTTTAGTGATTTCGGTTTTCAAATACGCTATGAAATGACTTTTCATATCTTTTTGAATTAAGATGTAATCAGGAGCAATACAGGTTTGTCCTGCATTTATGAATTTTCCCCAGACAATTCTTTTGGCTGCCAGTTTTAAATTGGCAGTTTCGTCAATAATACAAGGGTTTTTACCGCCAAGTTCAAGGGTGACCGGAGTCAGGTTTTCGGCGGCAGCTTTGGCAATTATTTTTCCCACAGTGGGACTTCCTGTAAAAAAGATATAATCCCAACGTTCAGCAAGCAGCTTTTGTGAAACTTCAAGCCCGCCTTCAACACATTCTACATGATTGATATGGAAAATTTTTTCAATTATTTTACGGATTACTGCCGAAGTTTTTGGTGTAAGTTCAGAGGGTTTTACTACTACTTGATTTCCTGCGGCAACAGCTGCTATCATTGGACATAAAGCCAATTGAAAAGGGTAATTCCAAGGCGCAATAATTAATACTTTTCCATAAGGTTCTTTATAAATAAAATCGGTAGATGGAAAGTTGAGTATCGATGGAAATACTTTTTTGGGTTTTGCCCATTTCGACAAATTTTTGATGGTATCTTTTAGTTCTGTGATAACATAATTGGTTTCTGTTAAAACAGCTTCAAAGGCAGGTTTTTTGAAATCATCATACAAAGCTTCAATAATTTCATCTTCATGAATAACTATTGTATTCAATAATTGTATTAAAGTTTCTTTTCTAAAACTCAAACTTGTTTTATAGTTCATACCTACACAAATTAGGAAGTGTACTGCAAGTTAAATTTTATAATTTACATATTGAATTTTTTTTCCAAAAATCAAATTGCATTCCAAATTACATCATTTGGTACCGGTGCAATAATGGTTAAAGATTCTTTAGAAACAGGATGTACAAAAGTCAGTTTTCTGGCGTGTAAATGAATTCCGCCATCAGGATTACTTCGGTCAAAACCATACTTCAAATCGCCTTTTATTGGTGAACCAATAGCCGAAAGTTGCGACCTGATTTGGTGGTGACGACCAGTATGAAGATTGATTTCTAAAGCAAAATAGTTGTTGAGTTCCTTGATTATTTTATAATCTAAACTGGCTAGTTTACTTTCGGGAACTTCTTTGAGATGTGCTTTTGAAGTATTGTTTTTTTCGTTTCTTTTTAAATAATGAACGAGTTTATCTTCGGGTTTCTCTGGTTTGTTTTTTACAACTGCCCAGTACGTTTTTTGGGTTTCCCGATTGCTAAACAATTCATTCATTCGGGTCAGTGCTTTACTTGTTCGGGCAAAAACAATAATTCCTGTTGTAGGTCGGTCTAAGCGATGTACAACTCCAAGAAAAACTTCTCCGGGTTTATTGTATTTGTCTTTAATATATTCCTTAACGACCTCTGATAATGGTTTGTCACCCGTTTTGTCTCCTTGCACGATATCGCCAACGCGCTTATTAATCACAATTAGGTGATTGTCTTCGTGAAGAATTTGGAGGTTATTTTTGTTAGAAATTATTTTATTAGACAAAAGTAAAGCGGTTTAATTAAATGGATATTATAAGATTGACATTGATTACAAAATACTAATATTGTTCATTTGCATTTGGGAAATCACTTGATTTTACATCAGTTACATATTGGCTTATCGCTTTAGTCATTCCTTCGTATAAATTCATGTAACGTCTTAAAAAACGAGGACTAAATTCATTGTTCATTCCAAGCATGTCATGAATTACTAAAACTTGTCCGTCAACGCCACCACCAGCGCCAATTCCTATTACAGGAATCGAAATACTTTTGGCTACTTTTTCGGCCAAATGAGCAGGGATTTTTTCGAGAACTAAACCAAAACAACCTAGTTTTTCGAGCATTTTGGCATCTTCCATTAGTTTTTCGGCTTCCTCTTCTTCTTTGGCTCGAACAGTGTAAGTTCC
>ERZ1034363.1947-NODE-1947-length-10668-cov-2.824851_pt1 | contig 10668 bp, 10 predicted proteins | sample MGYA00520616_ERZ1034363 | MGnify/ENA primary metagenome ERZ1034363 (study PRJEB33736, sample SAMEA104284506) | Azolla filiculoides | biome: Urban; feature: Water surface; material: Ditch water | place: Netherlands | collected 2015-10-28 | depth 0-0.1 m ...
TACTGCTGCGGCTCTGACTGAACAGGTGCAGCAACGTAAATACAATATTGCTAATGATGAATTGCTGGCACTGTTCCTGGAAGAGGCGCGTGAACTGGTACCGCAGATCGGTAAGGATCTGCGTGGCTGGCGTGCCAATCCGCAAGAGCCTGAATACATTGATTCATTACAGCGGGTGCTGCATACCCTCAAGGGCAGTGCGCGCATGGCTGGCTTGGCGTCCATCGGCGATAGCGTGCATGGCATGGAAGACCGTGTGATTCGTGCCTTGAATCACAAAATCACCATGGATGATTTTGACAGTATGTTTGTTGAGTTCGATCAGATCAGTCTGATGCTGGATCAGGTTGCAAGTGGTTCAGGCACTGCAACAGCTGCCGCCACCGGTGAAGATGCCATTGTTTATTGCCCAGGCAGTGACTACGCGGCCAACATGGAAAAAGCCGAGGCCTTGGCGCCTGCCGACCCGCGCCCGGTTGCCAAGCAAGCCATGACGAAGACCGCCACGCCAGGTCACAGCACCTGCGCGTCGGTGGCCGAACTGCTTGGGTTGCCGCTGAAGGATACCGTGAAATCCCTGGTACTGGCCACTGACGCGATCAACGAGCAGGGTGAAGTGGTCAAGACGCAGGTCTGGCTGCTGCTGCTGCGCGGCGACCATGACATGAACGAAGTCAAGGTCAACAAGGTGCCGGGGCTGAGTAGTGGCTTCCGCTTTGCCACGGTGCCCGAAATCGAAGAGCACTTCGGCTGCAAGCCGGGTTACCTTGGCCCGATCCAGTTGCTCAAGCCGGTCCAGATCGTGGCCGACCGCGAGGTGGCCGTGATGGCCGACTGGATCTGCGGCGCCAACGAGGCCGACTTCCACTTGACCGGTGTCAACTGGGGCCGCGATCTGCCAGAGCCCGATCTCGTGGCTGACCTTCGCAACGTGGTCGAAGGTGATGCCTCGCCAGACGGCAAGGGCGCGCTGGCCATCGAGCGTGGCATTGAAGTCGGCCATGTGTTCTACCTCGGCACCAAGTACAGCCAGGCCATGAATGCCACTTTCCTGGGCGAAGATGGCAAGCCGGCGCATTTCGAGATGGGGTGCTACGGCATCGGTGTGACGCGTCTGCCGGCCGCCGCCATCGAGCAGAACCACGACGAGCGCGGCATCATCTGGCCCGACGCGATTGCCCCATTCACCGTGGTGATCTGCCCCATCGGCATGGACCGCAGCGCGGACGTGAAGGCGGCTGCTGAAAAACTGCACGACCAGTTGCGCGACAACGGTGTGGACGTGCTGCTGGACGACCGTGGCGAGCGCCCGGGCGCCATGTTCGCGGACTGGGAGTTGATTGGCGTGCCGCACCGCGTGGTGATTTCAGACCGCGGTCTGAAAGAAGGCCAGCTGGAATACCAGCACCGCCGCGACACCGCAGCGACCAAGGTGCCCGCCGCCGAGGTCTACGCATTTGTGACGGCCAGACTGGGGTCTCTGGCCGTAACCGGGCAGTGAGCCGGCCGCGGCTTGTCGGGCTGGACGGGAACGGGGCCGGAGGTCCCGTTCAAGCAGATTTGCGTGGAATTTCACGCAGAATGTGCCTTATCGCAGCACCGATAGGTCTTCTCTCGCTATCATTTTCAGAGTCATCTTGTGCGGGCGGCCAGGTGGAAGAGCCGCTGATCGATTCCGTGCGCTCCGCCCTGAGTGCCGCCATTGCTAATCACGCACCGCCCATTCCTGAATTTCCCGACACCGAGTCGCGCTTGCGCTACCTGCGCTGGATGGGCGTGATGATCTTCAGGCTGCGGCGCAGCAAACCCGACTTCGACACCCGCAAGGAGTTTCTGCAGACCGTCTGGTACGAAAGCCGTCGGGCTGGGCTGGACGTGTCGCTGGTGCTGGGCCTCGTTCAGGTCGAAAGCGCCTTCCGCAAGTTCGCGGTGAGCCCGGTGGGGGCGCGCGGCTACATGCAGGTCATGCCGTTCTGGACGCGCGTGATCGGCGATGGTGACGCCTCCAAACTGTTCCACATGCAGACCAACCTGCGCTTTGGCTGCGTGATCCTGCGCCATTACCTGGACCGCGAACGCGGCGACCTGTTCCTGGCGCTGGGCCGCTACAACGGCTCGCGCGGCAAGGCGCCGTATCCGGAGGCCGTGTTCGCGGCACAGCGCAACTGGCTCTTCAGCGGGGCCTGAATCAGCGTGCGGCGCCCGCAGCGGCAGACTCGGCTGCCGTCCGTTCCAGCCGCGACACCAGGACCTGGTCCACGCGGTAGCTGTCGACGTCCATCACTTCGAAACGGTAGCCGCCCCAGTCCACGCGGTCGGTCCGTCGGGGCACGCGACGCAGCATCATCATCAGGAAGCCGGCCAGCGTTTCATAGTCGCCTTCGTGCGGCAGTGCATCAAGGCCCAGCGCGCGCTGCACATCCTGCACGGGCGTGATGCCATCAATCAGCCAGGAGTGATCGTCGCGCTGCACGATGAGATCTTCGTCCTGCGGTGAAACGAGGTCACCCATCACCGTGCTCATCACGTCGTTGAGCGTGACCACCCCCACCACCATGCTGTATTCGTTGACGATGACTGCAAAGTCCTCGTGCACCTGCCTGAAGTGTTCCAGCACTTCACCCAGCGTCAGGCGGTCGGGCACGACAACGGCCTTGTGCAGCAGGGCCGGGTCGGTCAGGCTGATAGGCTGGTTGTTCAGCACACGCTGGAACAGGTCCTTTGCGTCCACATAGCCGATCAGGTGGTCGAGGTCGCCATCGCACACCGGGTAGGTCGAGAACGGCTCGGCGGCGATCCGCAGGCGGATGAGGGTATCGGCGTCCTGCGTGCTGAACCAGGCAATGCGGTCCCGTGGCGTCATGGCGCTGCTGACAGTGCGCGTGTCGAGTTCGAAGACGTTGGCAATCACCTGTTGCTCGCGCCGGGCCAACACGCCGGCGCGGGCGCCAGCCTCGGTCAGCGCCAGGATGTCGTCGGAGGTCACGCGGTCATCCCGCTGCGCGGACAGCCCGAGCAGCCGGAACAGACCGTCCGTGGCCCGGCTGTAGATCCAGACCACCGGCTTGAACACGGTCATGCACCACCGCATGGGTCCCGCGACCCGGACCGCCAGCTTCTCGGGCTCCGCCATGCTCAGGCGCTTGGGAAACAGGTCGGAAAAAATGATGAACAAGGACGTCACCACCAGGAACGACACAATGAATCCGACGGTTTCGGCGTTGGCAGGGCGCATCCAGGCACTGAAAAACCCGGACAGCGTGGGGCTCAGCGCACCTTCGCCCACGATGCCGCCCAGGATCGTGATGGCATTCAGGCCGATCTGCACCACGGTGAAGTAATGCCCGGGTTGCTCCTGGATGCCCAGCACCCGCTCCGCGCGTGGATCGCCCTCGTCGGCCATCTGGCGCAGCCGCAGGCGTCTGGAGGCCGCCAGCGAGATCTCTGCGACCGAAAAAAACGCACTGGCGGCGATCAGAATGACAATGACAAACAGGCTTTGGGTCAGGTTCATGGCGGGCTCAGCCGACGGCCAGGGGCCGGGCCAGCAAGTGTAGCGGCGCGTCTGCCTGCCTGTATCCGCCCTCTGGCGCCGGTCTGGTTACTGCATGAACCCGATGCGCGCCTTGCCGGTGCTTGCGCGTGGCAGGTCGGCCACCTGCAGCGTGTCGTGCGCGGCCAGCCGGGCATTGCCAAAGGCCGTCATCAGCGCACGCCGCATTTCGCGCGGCGGCAAGGTGGCCAGCTGGTCCAGCACGTCGTCCGGGGGCACTTCATCAAAGCGCTGGCCCCAGTCGTGGCCGGCGCGGATGCCCCGGTACAGCCGTGCCGCGATCGCCCGCGCCTGCGACAGCGACGGCGCCTCCACCTGGAACACGTTCATGCGGTTCAGGATTGGGTCGGGGATGGAGCGCTCATCGTTGGCGGTGGTGATCCAGATGACCTGACTGGCGTCGATGGCCACTTCAGCGAACTCATCGGTAAAGTGGCGCGCCGTGTCGTGCTCCAGCAGGCTGTAGAGGGCCCCCAGCGGGTCGTACTGCGCATCGCCGCTGGCCTTGTCGATCTCGTCCACCACGATCACCGGGTTGGCGTACTCCCCGTCCACCAGCGCCTCGAACACCTTGCCGGGACGGGCGCCTTTCCATTGCGACGACGAACCCGACAGCAGCCAGCCTGCCGTCATCGAACTCATGGGCACCAGGCTCATGCCGGTGCCGAGCAGGTCGGCCAGTTGCCTGGCGAAGTGGGTCTTGCCGATGCCGGGCGGGCCCAGCAGCAGCATGGGGGTGACCTCCAGTCCGTCGCGGCAGTCCTGCGCCAGCGCCACATGGCGCTTCACGTCGTCCAGTACCTCGGTGAAATTGGGCAGGGTGTCGTAGAGGTCCACCATGTCGGGCACGCCCGAGGGCTTGACCTGAAAGCGCTGCGGGCCGCGCTCGATCATGCGCTGGTAGGTGCTGCGCAGGCTGTCGTGTTCGTGCTCGGCCAGCTTGGCGAGCTTGCGCTCCACGTCATCGGGCTGGAACACCCGGCGCATCTGCGCCACGGGCAGTCGGAACGGGGCGGCTGGAACGGGGCTGGGCGATGGCATCGAACACTCCTTGAATTCCACACGTTGCCATTCAAGCACAAGGCGTGCCGGCGGACAAAGACCCTTAAGAATTGGGGGCGACCTGCGTGGCATTTCCCACAAAAAAAGCCACCGTAACGGTGGCTTGGGAGGGCGCCATGCGCCCGGGGCGGCAGCAGGCTTTAGCCCGCGGTGCCCAGCACCTGCACCAGTTCGCCCGACTCGTACATCTCCATCATGATGTCCGAGCCGCCAATGAACTCGCCCTTGATGTAGAGCTGCGGGATCGTCGGCCAGTTGCTGTATTCCTTGATGCCCTGGCGGATGGCGTCGTCGTCCAGCACGTTGACGGTTTTGACCGTCTTGGGCTCGACGCCGCAAGCCTTCAGGATCTGGATCGCGCGGCCGGAAAAGCCGCACATCGGGAAGCTGGCGCTGCCCTTCATGAAAAGCACGACGTCGCTGGACTTGACCAGATCGTCAATGCGTTGTTGGGTATCGCTCATTTCGCTGCTCCTTGGAAAACAATGCCCGGATTATTTCACCTTGCGCCCCGGCGTGCCGGGCAGACACGCACTTGGGCCGGTTGCGGTCATGGTTTACATCCACTGCCCGCCGCTGCAGCGGGCGATGCCGGCCAGGTCCTGGCGGCTCTGCACGCTGGCGAAGCCGGCTTGCACCAGCAGGGCGCGCACCGCCCCGGCCTGGTCCCAGCCGTGCTCCAGCAGCAGCCAGCCGCCGGGTTGGAGGTGGGCCGGGGCCTGGACAATGATCTGGCGGATATCGTCCAGGCCGTCCGGGCCGCTGGCCAGCGCCTGCAGGGGTTCGTGGGTCAGCGCGGCCAGGTGCGGGTCGTCGGCGGCAATGTAGGGCGGGTTGGACACGATGAGGTCAAAGCGGCCGCTCACCTGCGCCAGCCACGAACTCTCGATGAACGCCACGGGCAGGCCGAGCCGGCGTGCATTGTCCTGCGCCACCGTCAATGCGTCGGCGCTCGCATCCACCGCCGTGACCTGTGCGTCCGGCCGGGCATGCTGCAGGGCCAGCGCGATGGCGCCGCTGCCGGTACCCAGGTCAAGCAGGGCCGGCCGGCCCGGGGGGGCGCCAACGGGGGCCAGAACCTCCAGCGCCCAGTCCACCAGCGTCTCGGTGTCCGGTCGCGGGTCCAGCACGCGGGCGTCCACTTGCAAGGGCAGGCCGAAAAACTCCTTGACCCCGGTGAGGTAGGCCAGCGGCTCGCCGGCCAGGCGGCGCCGGACCAGTGCGTCCAGGCGCGTGGCGGTCTCTTCGGGCAACACGTCCGCGTCGTGCGCGATCAGCCACGCCCGGTCGTGGGGCGCGCGGCCCAGCGCATGCAGCAGCAGCATCTGGGCGTCCAGCCGCGCAAGGCCCTGCGCGTGGGCGGCGGCCATCGCCTGGGCCAGGGTCATGGTCTCGGCCTTGCTTTCAAAGAAACAGGCCGGCGCTCTTGCGGAGCACGGCCTTCCGTCCGTATGCTGCCAATCTGAATCCCAAAACTCGTGGAGCCCATCATGCACAGTTCACCCGTGAAGTTCGTGATTCTGATCGAGGCAGGCGGGCCCATGGTGGCGCGGTTGTTTGATGCCAACCGGGTCCATATCACGGACATGGACGCCGCGTCCGAGGATGTGGCCCTCATGACGGAAGGACTTCCGTCCGAGCATGCCGGCACTCGCCCCGAATGGGCGCCTGCGCTGGCTGGGCACAACGACGCCGAGCGGGCTGCAGCGCAGTTGTACGTCCTCCCGGTTTAGCACCGTCGGCTCTGGCCGGCCTGCTGCGGCGCATGTCACACCGCGCCCACTTCCAGCTCGGCCAACTGTTCGGCTTCACGCGCGGCGCGCAACGCACCCACCACCTCGCCCAAGTCGCCTTCCATGATGGCCAACAGCTTGTACAGCGTGAGGTTGATGCGGTGGTCGGTCAGCCGGCCCTGCGGGAAGTTGTAGGTGCGGATGCGGTCGCTGCGGTCGCCGCTGCCGATCAGGCCCTTGCGTTCGGCGGCGTCCTTGGCGGCACGCTCGGAGCGGTCTTTTTCGTGGATGCGGGCCGTCAGCACCTTCAGGGCCTGTGCCTTGTTGCTGTGCTGGCTGCGGCCGTCCTGGCATTCGGCCACGATGCCGGTCGGCAGGTGGGTGATGCGCACGGCCGAGTCGGTCTTGTTGATGTGCTGGCCGCCGGCGCCACTGGCGCGGTAGGTGTCGATGCGCAGATCCGACGGGTTGATTTTGATGGCCTCCTGCTCGTCGGGCTCGGGCAGCACCGCCACCGTGCAGGCGCTGGTGTGGATGCGGCCCTGGGTTTCGGTCGCCGGCACGCGCTGCACGCGGTGGCCGCCGGACTCGAAACGCAGCTGGCCGTAAACCCCGTCACCTTCGATCCGCACCACGACCTCCTTGTAGCCGCCCAGTTCGCTGGACGACTCGCTCATGATCTCGGCTTTCCAGCCCTGGCGCTCGGCGTAGCGGGTGTACATGCGCAGCAGGTCGGCGGCGAACAGCGCGGACTCGTCGCCACCGGTGCCGGCGCGGATTTCAACGAAGGCATTGCGCGCATCGTCCGGGTCGCGCGGCAGCAGCAGGCGCTGCAGTTCGGCATCGAGCTGCGCCAGTTCAGCCTCGGCGCTGGCGATTTCCTCGGCGGCCATGTCCGCCATGTCGGGGTCGGCCAGCAGTTCCCGGGCTGCGGCCAGGTCGGATTCGCGCTGCTGCAGGCGGGCGTAGCGCCCGGCGATGACTGTCACTTCGGCGTGTTCGCGCGAGAGCTTCAGGAACTGCGTCATGTCGGACATGATGTCCTCGCGCGAAAGCAGGAAGTCAAGCTCGCCATGGCGTTGCGCGTAGCGCTCCAGCTGGCTTCTGAGAAAAGGTTTCATGCGGCGATCGGAAATTGATTGCTACCAATAAAGTAGCGTATTAAGTCCAGCTGACGCTGGGCTAGGAGCGATTTTTGCCCTGGGAGCGCAAAAACAGCCGGCTGATCGCCTGCGTGGTCTGCTCGCGGTGCGTGGGGTCGGCCGAGTTGAGCTCGGCCATGGCGCCGTGCAGCATTTTCTGCGTCAGGCCGCGCGAGAGGGCTTCCAGCACGGCGTCCACGTCCTCGCCCCGTGCGATGCGCTTGCGGGCCCGGGCGACCTCGGCCGCACGCCATTCGTCGGCCTGGGCGTTGAGTTCGCGGATCAGCGGCACGACGCCGTGGGACGGATCGCGCTGCACCACCCAGTGCATGAAGCTCTGGACTCCGGCGTCGATGATGGCCTCAGCCTGCGCCACGGCGGCCTGGCGGTTAGCCTGCGCGGTCTGCACCACGCTGGCCAGGTCATCGACGGTGTAGAGGTAAATGTCTTCCAGCGCCTTGACTTCGGGTTCGATGTCGCGCGGCACCGCCAGATCGACCATGAACATCGGGCGATGGCGGCGCTTTTTCAGGGCGCGCTCCACGGCGCCCAGGCCGATGATGGGCAGGGTGCTGGCGGTGCAGCTGATGACCGCATCGAATTCGTGCAGGCGCCCGGGCAGGTCGGCCAGGCGCATGACCTCGCCGCCGAAGCGCACGGCGAGCTTCTCTCCGCGTTCCAGCGTGCGGTTGGCAATGGCGATGGCCTTGGGGTTCCTGGCCGCGAAGTGTGTGGCGGCGAGCTCAATCATTTCGCCCGCGCCGACAAACAGCACCTTGACCTGGCCCAGGTCTTCAAACAGCTGGCTGGCCAGGCGCACGGCCGCGGCGGCCATGCTGATGGAGTGCGCCCCGATTTCGGTGGATGTGCGCACTTCCTTGGCCACAGCAAAGCTGCGCTGGAACATCTGGTGCAGCGTGCTGCCCAGGGCGCCGGCGTCTTCGGCGGCGCGCACGGCGTCCTTCATCTGGCCCAGGATCTGCGGCTCGCCCAGCACCATGGAGTCCAGCCCGCTGGCCACGCGGAAGGCGTGCCGCGCGGCGTGCGAGTCTTCCAGCGTGTAAATGTGCGAGCGCAGCAGCGTCGGGGAGACCCCGCCGGCGTGGGCCAGCCAGTCCAGCGTGTGGTCCAGCTGGTGGGCTTCGCCGGCGCAATAGATCTCGGTGCGGTTGCAGGTGGAGATGATCGCGGCCTCGGGATGGCGCGAAAAGGACTGGCGCAGGGCCTGCAGCGTGGGCTCGATCTGGTCGATGGCAAACGCAAAACGGCCGCGCAGATCGAGCGGCGCGGTCGTGTGATTGATGCCTAAAGCCCAGACTGCCATTCCCGGATTATAAAATCCAATGGCTTAAGGCCCGGTGACGGCCTTTCGATCGCGCATCCGGTGGTGAAATCTGCCGCCTCAACTGATTGCCATGGGCCCTCTTGATCTTCTGAACCATTTGCTGAACTTTGTCGCGCCTGCGCTGGTGGTGGGCGGGGTGGTGGCAGTCCTGGGGCGGTTTTTTATGAAGAAAACGGCACATCCCGGCGTAATTCGTACACAGTTCGCTATTAATTCAGTAGTTGGCGTCGCGGTGTTGCTGGCCGGCCTGGTGCTGCTGGGGCGCGACGGAAAGATGGCCACCTACCTTGCGCTGGTGCTGGCAATTGGCACCAGCCAGTGGGTGCAGTCGCGCGGCTGGCAATAACCTGGGCGGCGGGGCCGCACGATTTCACACGGGCGGAAACAGATCCACCCGGTCTGTGATGAGGCCATCAATGCCCAGATCCAGCAGGCGCAGGGCGGTGCCTGTGTCATCCACGGTGTAGCTCAGGCAGCGCAAGCCGGCACCTTTCGCATGTGCGATGGTGCTGGCGTCCCACAGGGCGTGGTGGCAGACGACTGCCACGCAGCCCAGCGCAACGGCCGTTTCCAGCCAGCCGCGCCACAGCCCGTCCAGCAGCAGGCCGCGGGGGAGTTCCGGCGCGCTGTTGCGCGCGCCTTCCAGAGCCTCGGGCTGGAACGAAGTCAGCAGCGGCGGCACGGCAGTGCCCCGCCACAGCTGGGCGGCCTGCGCCGCCACGACTTCACCGGTGGGACGCTCGGTGCCGGGGGTGGGCTTGATCTCGATGTTCAGTGCATGGCCGTTGTCCAGGCAGAACTGGGCGACCTGCGCCAGCGTGGGCAGGGGTTCGCCCGCGAAGGTGCGGGAGTGCCAGCTGCCGGCGTCGAGCCGGGAGAGCGTGGCCCAGGGCTGGTTGCCCGCGACCGCGCTTTCCTGCGCCGCCAGGGGGGCCGGCGCGGCGGTGGTGCGCGTGAGCGTGGCGTCGTGCAGCAGGAAAGGCACGCCGTCGGCGCTGAGCTTCACGTCGCACTCGAACATCCGGTAGCCGTACCGGGCGCCCAGGCGAAAGGCCGCCAGCGTGTTTTCGGGCGCGAGCCGGCCGGCACCCCGGTGCGCGATCCAGCGCGGGTAGGGCCAGGCAGGTTGGCCGAGGGGCACGGGAGAGTTGTCTTGCGGCGGCATGGTCTGAGCCATCCAGTGTAGAGCGCCGGTGCCCCCACCCCAGGCGCGTGATTGCTACGCTGCGGTAACATCCCGCCTCAGCCGGGTTGTCACGTTTTTGTCCGGGTCTGGCTGTGTTTGCACCTTACCGATGAACGCTCCCACCACGCTCACCCACCTCATGGCCGCGGCCGATGACGCGCCGCGCCTGCGCGAAATTCCCTATAACTACACCTCGTTTTCCGACCGCGAGATCGTGATCCGGTTGCTCGGCGCGCGCGCCTGGGATCTGCTGAATCGCCTGCGCGAGGAACGCCGTACCGGCCGTTCCGCCCGCATGCTGTACGAAGTGCTGGGCGATATCTGGGTCGTGCAGCGCAACCCCTACCTGCAGGACGACCTGCTGGACAACCCCAAGCGCCGCGCGGCGCTGGTCGATGCCCTGCACCACCGCCTGGGCGAGGTGCAGAAGCGCCGCACGCCGCAGGACGATCCGGCGCGCGACGAATCGGTGGGCCTGCTGCTGACGGCGGCCAAGGGCGCGGTCGAGTCGTTTGCCCGTTCGTTTGAAGACATGGCCGCTTTGCGCCAGCGCACGAACAAGGTGCTGCGCAAGTTGACCGCCAAGGACAACATCAAGTTCGACGGCCTCTCGCGCGTGTCGCACGTGACCGACGCGACCGACTGGC
>ERZ1034363.1948-NODE-1948-length-10661-cov-5.175454_pt1 | contig 10661 bp, 14 predicted proteins | sample MGYA00520616_ERZ1034363 | MGnify/ENA primary metagenome ERZ1034363 (study PRJEB33736, sample SAMEA104284506) | Azolla filiculoides | biome: Urban; feature: Water surface; material: Ditch water | place: Netherlands | collected 2015-10-28 | depth 0-0.1 m ...
CGCTCCCTGTGGCGCGCCACCGGCATGAAGGATGGCGACTTCGGCAAGCCGATCATCGCGGTGGTCAACAGCTTTACCCAGTTCGTGCCGGGCCACGTGCACCTCAAGGACATGGGCCAGCTGGTGGCGCGCGAGATCGAAGCGGCCGGCGGTGTGGCCAAGGAATTCAATACGATTGCCATCGACGACGGCATCGCCATGGGCCACAGCGGCATGCTCTACTCGCTGCCCAGCCGCGACCTGATCGCCGATTCGGTCGAGTACATGGTCAATGCCCATTGCGCCGATGCCATGGTCTGCATCTCCAATTGCGACAAGATCACCCCCGGCATGCTGATGGCCGCCATGCGCCTCAATATCCCGGTCATCTTCGTGTCCGGCGGGCCAATGGAGGCCGGCAAGGTCAAGATCCAGGGCAATATCGTGCATCTCGACCTTGTCGATGCCATGGTCAAGGCCGCCGACCACTCGGTTTCCCAGTCCGATCTGGACGAAATCGAACGTTCCGCCTGTCCTACCTGCGGCTCCTGTTCCGGCATGTTTACCGCCAACTCGATGAATTGCCTGACCGAAGCTTTCGGTCTCAGTCTGCCGGGCAACGGTACGGTCGTCGCCACGCATGCTGACCGCAAACAACTTTTCCTGCGCGCCGGTCGGCAGATTGTCGAGCTGTGCAAGCGCTATTACGAAGAAGATGATGCCTCGGTGCTGCCGCGCTCGATCGCCACCAAGGCGGCCTTCGAGAATGCCATGACCCTTGATGTTGCGATGGGCGGCTCGACCAATACTGTCCTCCACATTCTGGCCACGGCCCAGGAAGCCGGCGTCGATTTCACGATGGCCGACATTGACCGCATTTCCCGTGCCGTTCCCTGCTTGTGCAAGGTGGCGCCGATGACTGACAAGTACCACATTGAGGATGTGCATCGTGCGGGCGGCATCATGGGCATCCTCGGCGAACTCGACCGGGCTGGCCTGATTGACCGTGACGTGCCGACCGTCCATATCAAGAATATCGGCGAGGCCATCGATCGCTGGGACATCGTTCGTGAACACGACGTCAAGGTGCATGAATTTTTCAAGGCTGCGCCGGGCGGCGTGCCGACTCAGGTCGCCTTCTCGCAGGATCGGCGCTTCAACGAGCTTGATCTGGATCGTACCAACGGCTGTATCCGCAACAAGGCCAATGCCTTCTCGCAAGAGGGTGGTCTTGCCGTGCTCTACGGCAACATCGCGGTCGACGGCTGTATCGTCAAGACGGCCGGGGTCGACGAGTCGATCTGGAAGTTCACCGGCAAGGCGCGCGTGTTTGAAAGCCAGGATGCTGCAGTCGAGGCCATTCTGGGCGAACGCATCGTTGCCGGCGACATTGTCGTGATCCGCTACGAAGGCCCGAAGGGCGGTCCCGGTATGCAGGAAATGCTCTATCCGACCTCCTATCTGAAGTCGATGGGTCTCGGCAAAGCCTGCGCACTGCTGACCGACGGCCGTTTCTCTGGTGGTACGTCCGGTCTGTCGATTGGCCATGCCTCACCGGAAGCCGCCGATGGGGGCGCCATCGGCCTGGTGGAAGAGGGCGATACCATCGAAATCGACATCCCGAATCGCCGCATTCATCTGGCCATTTCCGAAGGTGAACTGGTCAAGCGTCGCGTCGCCATGGACGCCAGGGGTGATGCCGCCTGGCAGCCGGTTGATCGTCAGCGCACCGTTTCGGCTGCCTTGCAGGCCTATGCCCTGATGGCCACTTCGGCCGACAAGGGTGCCGTGCGCGACGTCAAGCAGATTCAGCGCCGCAAATGACGCTGACGGTCTGGTTCGGGTTCCTGCTGGCGTCCATCCTGATTGCCATTACACCCGGGCCAGGTGCCGTCATCAGCATGAGCACCGGCATGCGCCATGGCTACTGGGCCGCGCTGATGGCCATTCTCGGTCTGCAGACCGCTATCCTGATTCACCTGGCAATTGTGGCGCTGGGTCTAGGCGCGCTGCTGGCGACCTCGGAAACGGCATTTTCCGTGGTCAAGTTTTGCGGTGCTGCCTACCTTGTCTGGCTCGGACTCCAGAAATGGCGGGCGCCGGCTGTTCCAGTTGACGCAAATGCCCCGCCGGTCCGCCGCAAGGGACTTTTTTTTCAGGGGGTTCTGGTCAACCTGACCAATCCGAAGGCGATTATTTTCATCGCCGCCCTGGTCCCCCAGTTCGTCAATCCTGGCCAGGCGCAAGTGCCCCAGTATCTACTGATTGCTGCCACGCTCTGCCTGACCGACCTGACCGTGATGTCGGGGTATGCCCTTGCCGCCGTTCATCTTGGCCGCTGGCTGCATGACCCGATAGCCATCCGCCGGCAGAATCGGCTTTTTGGCGGCCTGTTCGTCTCGGCCGGCGCCTTGCTGGCGGCATCGTCGCGCCCTGTATAAGCGATTGCTGTCAACGCTGGATCGGTCTCGTGCGTTATTAGCCTCGGACAGGCGCGATGTACGCCCTCAGGCATCCTGTTTGCAAGGGATAGAAAAGGGTTTTATCATCCAATACTGATTTATCCACTAACTTGAATAACGGAGCGAGAGAATGAAAGCTGTTTATGTTGCCGTGATGGCTGCTGCTGGAATCGTGATGGCCGGTCAGGCCCAGGCCGATGAAGCTCTGGCCAAGGCCAAGAACTGCATGTCCTGCCACGCCATCGACAAGAAGCTGGTTGGCCCCGCTTACAAGGAAGTCGCTGCCAAATACAAGGGCGACAAGGCCGCTCCCGCCATGCTGGCCGCCAAGGTCAAGGCCGGTGGCAAGGGTACCTGGGGTCAGATCCCGATGCCGCCGAACAACGTCACCGAAGACGAAGCCAAGAAACTCGTCGCCTGGGTTCTTGCCCAGAAGTAATTTCGGATTCAAACCCGCAAAAAGCCGACTATATGTCGGCTTTTCTGTTATTTGGTGTTGACAGGGCTGGAAGTCGTCCGGATAATCTCGGGTTCTTCCGGAGGGGTACCCAAGCGGTCAACGGGAACAGACTGTAAATCTGTCGGCTCTGCCTTCGAAGGTTCGAATCCTTCCCCCTCCACCAGATTAAATGCTGTAGCAGCCTGTGTTGCGGGCGTAATAAGCGGGTGTAGCTCAATGGTAGAGCTGAAGCCTTCCAAGCTTAAGACGAGGGTTCGATTCCCTTCACCCGCTCCATAACGCAGTACGGCTGGAGTTTTAAGGTAGGCCCATGTGGCTCAGTGGTAGAGCACTCCCTTGGTAAGGGAGAGGTCGGCAGTTCGATCCTGCCCATGGGCACCACCGATTAGCTTGGATTCTGGATTTTTTATTTATCTGATTATTGAGGAACTAGAATGGCTAAGGAAAAATTCGAGCGTACCAAGCCGCACGTAAACGTTGGCACGATTGGTCACGTTGACCATGGCAAGACGACTTTGACGGCGGCGATCACGACGGTTCTGTCCGCCAAGTTTGGTGGTTCGGCCAAGAAGTATGACGAAATCGACGCGGCGCCGGAAGAGAAGGCCCGTGGTATTACGATCAATACCGCCCACGTTGAATACGAAACCGCGAACCGTCACTACGCCCACGTGGATTGCCCGGGTCACGCTGACTACGTCAAGAACATGATTACCGGTGCTGCCCAGATGGACGGCGCGATTCTGGTTTGTTCGGCCGCTGACGGCCCGATGCCGCAGACCCGCGAGCACATCCTGCTGGCCCGTCAGGTTGGCGTGCCGTACGTTCTGGTGTTCATGAACAAGTGCGACATGGTGGACGACGCCGAACTGCTTGAGCTGGTCGAAATGGAACTGCGCGAGCTGCTCGACAAGTACGACTTCCCGGGTGATGCCACCCCGATCATTCACGGCTCTGCCCTGAAGGCGCTGGAAGGCGACCAGTCTGAAATCGGCGAACCCGCCATCTTCCGTCTGGCCGATGCGCTGGACACCTACATCCCGACGCCTGAGCGTGCTGTTGATCAGCCGTTCCTGATGCCGGTTGAAGACGTCTTCTCGATCTCGGGTCGCGGCACCGTGGTGACCGGCCGTATCGAGCGTGGCGTGGTGAAGGTTGGCGAAGAAATCGAAATCGTTGGTATCCGCCCGACCGTCAAGACCACCTGTACCGGTGTTGAAATGTTCCGCAAGCTGTTGGACCAAGGTCAGGCTGGCGACAACGTTGGCGCGCTGCTGCGCGGCACGAAGCGTGAAGATGTCGAGCGCGGCCAGGTGCTGTGCAAGCCGGGTTCGGTCAAGCCGCACACCCACTTCACGTCTGAAGTGTACATCCTGTCGAAGGATGAAGGCGGCCGTCACACCCCGTTCTTCAATGGTTACCGTCCGCAGTTCTACTTCCGCACGACCGACGTGACCGGCTCCATCGATCTGCCGGAAGGCGTTGAGATGGTGATGCCTGGCGACAACATCGCCATGACCATCAAGCTGATCAACCCGATCGCCATGGAAGAAGGTCTGCGCTTCGCCATCCGTGAAGGCGGTCGTACCGTCGGCGCCGGTGTCGTTGCCAAGATCATCGAGTAATTCGTTCTTTTAAAAATCCGGGGTGAGGCTCGCTTCACCCCATCGCTCTTTGGAAGCCAAAAATGCAAAACCAGAAAATCCGTATCCGTCTCAAGGCCTTCGACTATCGCCTGATCGATCAATCCGCTCAGGAAATCGTCGAAACCGCCAAGCGTACCGGTGCAGTTGTCCGCGGCCCCGTGCCGCTGCCGACCCGCAAACAGCGTTTTGACATCCTGCGTTCGCCGCACGTCAACAAGGCTTCCCGTGATCAGCTGGAAATTCGTACCCATCTGCGTCTGATGGATATCGTTGATCCGACTGACAAGACCGTTGATGCGCTGATGAAGCTGGATCTGCCGGCTGGCGTGGACGTCGAAATCAAGTTGCAGTAATAAGGGTTAGCGGATATAATCCGCGCCTTTCGGGGGTGGCCGGCAACGGTTGCCCATTTGTTGTTTTACATCGACCGGCCAATCGCAGCCGGCGGTGAGGAGAATAACCATGAGTCTAGGCCTTGTTGGTCGCAAGGTTGGCATGACTCGCATTTTTGCTGAGGATGGCGCGTCCATTCCGGTAACTGTGCTTGACGTGTCAAACAATCGAGTGACCCAAGTTAAAACGCCGGAGATCGATGGCTACGCAGCCATTCAGGTCGCATTCGGCAAGCGCCGTGCCTCTCGTGTTTCCAAGCCCATTGCAGGCCATTTGGCCAAAGCGGGTGTGGAAGCCGGGCATGTGCTCAAGGAATTCCGTATTGATGCTGAGCAGTTGGCCACATTCAAGGCTGGCGATCAGGTGGCGGTTACAATTTTTGCTGAAGGGCAAAAAGTTGATGTGACCGGCACTTCCATCGGTAAGGGTTTTCAGGGTGGTATCAAACGCCATAATTTCAGCTCCAATCGTGCTACCCACGGTAACTCGCTGGCGCACAATGCGCCGGGTTCCATCGGTATGGCGCAGGATCCGGGTCGGGTTTTTCCGGGTAAGCGCATGGCGGGTCACATGGGTGACGTGCAATCCACGATGCAGGGCTTGACGATTGTGCGTGTCGATTCCGAGCGCCAGCTGCTGCTGGTTCGTGGTGCCGTTCCTGGTGCCAAGGGTGCTGACGTGATTGTGCGTCCGGCAGTCAAGGGCTAAGGGGGCGACATGGAACTCAAGGTAATTAATCAGCAAGGTCAGGAATCTGCAAAGCTGCAGGCTTCGGATGTGCTTTTCGGTCGCGACTTCAATGAAGCGCTGGTTCATCAGATCGTGGTTGCTTATCAGGCAAATGCACGTTCAGGTGATCGTCAGCAGAAGGATCGTTCCGAAGTTCGTCATACCACGACCAAGCCGTGGCGCCAAAAAGGTACGGGTCGTGCTCGTGCTGGTAGTAATGGCAGCCCGTTGTGGCGTGGAGGCGGTCGGATTTTTCCGAACTCGCCGGAAGAGAATTTCAGCCAGAAGGTCAACAAGAAGATGTTCCGTGCCGGTATGGCATCGATCCTCTCGGAGTTGGCTCGTCAGGATCGCCTGTTGGTCGTCGATGATTTGTCGATAGATGCACCTAAGACCAAGCTCTTTATGCAAAAGCTTAAAGATATGGGTCTTGAAGGTAATCTTCTGGTCATCACGGATGCGCTTAACGAGAATCTCTATCTCTCGTCACGCAATCTGCCCAACGTTCTTGTGCTTGAAGCTCAAGAAGCTGACCCGGTTTCTCTGGTGCGTTTCGCCAAGGTTCTGGTCACCAAGAACGCCGTGGCCAAGTTCGAGGAGATGTGGGGATGAACCAACAACGTCTGATGCAGGTGCTGTTGGCGCCGCAAATTTCGGAAAAGGCTACCTATATTGCCGATAAGTATGAGCAAGTGGTTTTTCGTGTTGCCTCCGATGCTACCAAGCCGGAAATCAAGGCGGCAGTTGAGCTGTTGTTCAAGGTTGATGTTGAGTCCGTTCAGGTCGCCAATGTCAAAGGCAAGGTAAAGCGTTTCAAGGGTTCGGTTGGTCGTCGCAAGGGCTGGAAAAAAGCCTATGTGAGTCTTAAGCCGGGTCAGGAAATTAATTTTGTTGAAGGGGGGAATGCCTAATGGCACTCGTTAAAGTCAAGCCGACTTCCCCCGGCCGTCGTGCCGTTGTTCAGGTCGTAAATGCGAATCTGCACAAGGGTAAGCCGTATGCTCCTTTGGTTGAATCAAAGAATAGCAAGGCTGGCCGGAATCATAACGGTCACATTACGGTTCGCCACCAAGGTGGTGGTCATAAGCAGTCTTATCGTGTAATCGATTTCAAGCGCGATAAAGATGGTATTCCGGCTAAAGTTGAGCGTTTGGAATACGATCCGAATCGTACGGCTAACATTGCTCTGCTTTGTTATGCAGACGGTGAGCGTCGCTACATTATTGCCAATAAGGGCATGGTTGTAGGTCAGCCGGTTATGAGTGGTTCGGAAGCCCCGATCAAGTCGGGCAATGCATTGCCGATTCGCAATATTCCGGTCGGTACCACCATCTGCTGCGTTGAAATGATGCCAGGCAAGGGTGCGCAACTAGCGCGTTCAGCTGGTACCTCTGCTCAGCTGCTTGCTCGCGAAGGTATCTATGCTCAGATTCGTCTGCGCTCCGGCGAGGTGCGTCGCGTTCATGTTGAATGTCGCGCAACCGTTGGTGAAGTGGGTAATGAAGAGAATAACTTGCGCAAGATCGGCAAGGCTGGTGCTAATCGCTGGCGCGGTATTCGCCCGACAGTTCGTGGTGTTGCCATGAACCCGTGTGATCACCCGCACGGTGGTGGTGAAGGCCGTACTGGTGAAGGTCGCGTGCCGGTTAACCCATGGGGTCAGCCGACCAAGGGCTATCGCACTCGCAACAACAAACGCACGGACAGCATGATCGTCCAGCGTCGTCATAAGCGTTAAGGGGTAGGAAATGGGACGTTCTCTTAAAAAGGGCCCGTTTATCGATGCTCATCTGCTCGACAAAGTCGAAGCGGTTCGTGCAAACAATGATAAGCGCCCGATCAAGACATGGTCACGTCGCTCAACGATCCTCCCCGATTTTATCGGTCTGACGATCGCTGTTCATAATGGCAAGCAGCATATTCCGGTGTTCGTTACCGAAAATATGGTCGGTCACAAGCTAGGCGAGTTTTCGCTGACCCGTACGTTCAAGGGTCACACCGCCGGCAAAAAGGCCAAGAAGTAAGGAGCTGACATGGAAACTCGTGCAAGTCTACGAGGCGTACGCCTCTCAGAGCAAAAAGGTCGCTTGGTTGCGGATCTGGTGCGTGGCAAGCCGGTCGGTCAGGCTCTCGACATCCTGGCCTTCTCTCCTAAAAAGGGCGCTGGTATCGTCAAAAAAGTTCTGGAATCGGCAATTGCCAATGCAGAACACAATGACGGTGCTGATATCGACGAACTCAAGGTGAAAGTCATCTACGTCGAAAAAGGCATGGTATTGAAGCGCTTCACCGCCCGCGCCAAGGGTCGTGGCAATCGGATCGTCAAGCCGACCTGCCATATCTATCTGACCGTTGGTAACTAAGGAAAAGCCATGGGACAGAAAATAAATCCGACTGGCTTTCGCCTGGCAGTCACAAAAAACTGGAGTTCGCGCTGGTACGCTAACAGCAAGGATTTCCCCGGGATGCTTCACGAAGATGTCAAAGTTCGTGAATATCTCAAGCGCAAACTGGCTCACGCCTCTGTTGGTCGTGTTCTGATTGAGCGTCCGGCTAAAAATGCCCGCGTTACCGTTTTCTCTGCCCGTCCGGGTGTGGTTATCGGTAAAAAGGGTGAGGATATTGAGCAGCTTCGTTCAGATCTTCAGCGCATTATGGGTGTCCCCGTTCATGTTTCTATCGAAGAAATTCGTAAGCCTGAACTTGATGCACAGTTAATCGCTGATTCGATCGCTCAGCAGCTTGAAAAGCGCATTATGTTCCGCCGCGCAATGAAGCGTGCCATGCAGAATGCCATGCGCCTTGGTGCCAAAGGTATCAAAGTAATGAGCTCGGGTCGTCTGAATGGCGCTGAAATTGCTCGTCGTGAGTGGTATCGCGAAGGTCGTGTGCCACTTCATACATTGCGTGCCGATATCGATTATGCAACCTCGGAAGCTTTGACTACCTATGGCATTATTGGTATCAAGGTCTGGGTATACAAAGGCGACATGCTTGAGCGTAATGAGCAACCGGAAGTTGTAGAGCCGGCTGCCGATGACCGCCGTCCGCGTCGCGCCCCGGGTAAGCCGGAAGGCGACAAGCCGCGTACGCGTACAGTGAAAAAAGCTGATGCTCCCGGTGATGCCAAGGCTCCAGGTGCTCGCGTAAGAAAGGCAGGTGCCTAAGATGATGCAACCAAATCGTCGCAAGTTCCGTAAGGAACACAAAGGCCGTAATGAAGGTCTTGCGACCCGCGGGACGAAAGTCTCATTTGGCGAATGGGGCCTTAAGGCTACCGGTCGTGGTCGTTTGACTGCGCGCCAGATTGAAGCAGCGCGTCGTGCAATGACGCGTCATATCAAACGGGGTGGTCGTATCTGGATCCGTATCTTCCCGGACAAGCCGGTTTCTAAGAAGCCAGCTGAAGTTCGTATGGGTAACGGTAAAGGTAATCCGGAATATTGGGTTGCTGAAATCCAGCCGGGCAAAGTTCTATATGAAATGGATGGTGTGGATGAGGTTATTGCACGTGAGGCGTTTGCCCTTGCTGCTGCTAAATTGCCGATTTCTACAACCTTCGTGACTCGTCATCTGGGGTAATCATGAAAGCTAGTGAACTGAGAACCAAGAGCGCGGACGAGCTCAATAAAGAATTGCTGGATTTGTTGCGGGCGCAGTTTGGCCTGCGTATGCAGCTGGCCACACAGCAGCTGTCAAATACCAGCCAAATGTCCAAGGTGCGTCGCGATATTGCTCGCGTGCGTACACTTATCCGTGAGAAGGCGGTGCAGCAATGAGCGAAACCTCCAGCGTCAAACGTACCCTGATTGGCCGCGTGGTTAGCGACAAGATGGAAAAAACGGTTACCGTCCTGGTCGAGCGTAAGGTTAAACACCCTATGTACGGCAAGATCATGGTTCGTTCCAAGAAGTATCATGCCCACAATGAAGGCAATACCGCAAAGGCTGGTGATCTCGTTGAGATCGTCGAGACTCGTCCGGTTTCGCGTACCAAGACATGGGCTGTAACCAGTGTTTTGCAGAAGGCTATCGTTGTATAACGAAATATTCTGAAAACGCTTGCGTAGTTTAAAAAGAAGCCGGTATAATCCGGCTTCTTTTTTGCGGATGGCCAATTGGCCTCGGTAAAAATATTCGACCCCTACGGGTTCCAAGACTGACCGCCTTAAGCGGATTAAGTTGGAGTTAATTAAATGATTCAGATGCAGACGACACTGGATGTCGCCGATAATACCGGCGCCCGTTCAGTAATGTGTATCAAAGTGCTGGGTGGCTCTCGTCGCCGTTACGCCAGCATTGGCGATGTGATCAAGGTAAGCATTAAAGATGCTGCGCCGCGTGGTCGCGTCAAGAAGGGTGATGTTTACAATGCCGTGGTGGTTCGCACTGCCAAGGGTGTTCGTCGTCCTGATGGTTCGCTGGTGCGCTTCGATGGTAACGCCGCAGTCCTCCTGAATAACAAACTCGAGCCGATTGGTACTCGTATCTTTGGACCGGTAACGCGTGAATTGCGTACCGAAAAGTTCATGAAGATCGTGTCCTTGGCGCCAGAAGTTCTGTAAGGACGGGCCATGGAAAAGATTCGTAAAGGTGATGATGTTGTCATCACGACTGGTAAAGACAAGGGTAAGCGCGGAACCGTGCTGCGTCGTGTCGATGATGAGCATGTGCTTGTCGAAGGTGTCAATCGTGCCAAAAAGCACGTAAAGCCGAATCCTGTTAAGGGTGTGGCTGGTGGCATTGTTGATAAAGATATGCCGATTCATATTTCCAATGTTGCGCTGTTCAATTCTGCAACCAAGAAGGCTGACCGTGTCGGCTTCAAGTTGCTTGATGATGGCCGCAAGGTTCGCGTGTTCAAGTCGAACGGCGAACTGGTAAGCGCATAAGGATAAATCATGGCGCGTTTGCAACAATTTTATAAAGAAACCGTAGTTGCGGATCTGGTTAAACAGTTCTCCTACAAATCGGTTATGGAAGTTCCGCGGAT
>ERZ1034363.1949-NODE-1949-length-10661-cov-2.832483_pt1 | contig 10661 bp, 10 predicted proteins | sample MGYA00520616_ERZ1034363 | MGnify/ENA primary metagenome ERZ1034363 (study PRJEB33736, sample SAMEA104284506) | Azolla filiculoides | biome: Urban; feature: Water surface; material: Ditch water | place: Netherlands | collected 2015-10-28 | depth 0-0.1 m ...
GACTTGCCCTTTGCAACTAGGCACTTACCCGTTGCTGTACCAAGTTCGCGACCTTCTTTTTCATAATCAATCTTGGCGAATGAAACTCCGCGCTGTAGGCCAACGAAGCCGTAGTCCGCAGGAACACCGTTTACAACGGCTACAACATCTTCACGCTGTGCAAGCTGAAGAGTTGACTTTAGAGTGCTTGGAACACCTGGAGTGATTGACCAGAAACCGTCAACAGTCTTGTTTGTGATCCATGACTCAATGTTCTTCTTCGCGGTTGCTGAGTCAAAGTTTGGGTCTGGTGCAAGTGCAGTCTTTAGACCCATTGAGGCACCAATGCCCTCGAAGCCGTGCGAGATACCAACCATGGCATCAATGTGCCATGAGATTGGTGAGAAACCGATTGTTGCCTGGTCCGCAGCCTGAGCTGGGATTGATGCTCCTGCCGCTAGCGCGACAGCTGCCGCACCTGCAAGTAGAGCCTTAGTAGTGCGAGCACCCATTTGTTCTCCTTTGAATTGGTTACTCGTCTTCTGCTACCCATGGAGAAGGTTTCAGCCGACGACTTTGTCATTGCGTATGGCTAAGTTATAACCACTTTTTGAGTTCGTGTTATCAGCGTCACCGATACCTCGTACTACCTAAACCGAATACTGCTTTATTAGATAACGAACAGATAACGACTGGCCTGTAGGCCCGTTTTGAGTTTTAAGCCAACCCGTTTGCGCCAGCAATTTTTGCCAAAACAGATGCGCTGCCCTTGGCCTTTCTTTCAAAAGTTTTTGTGTCAAAACTGTGCAGGCCATACTTCTTTTCGTAGCCAAAAATCCACTCAAAATTATCAATTAGCGTCCAGTGGGTATAGCCCAAAACCGGTACGCCAGCTTCCATGATGTCTAACAGCAAACCAAGAGCAATCGGAATGAACTTTTGACGCTCGGCATCTTCGTCTACCAAAAGCCCATGTTCGGTAATTAATACCGGCACTCCGGTTTTTTCGTGAGCGTACTTCACGGCACCGGCAAGTGAGCCAGGGTCAATTGCGCTGCCCATGCCATTGGTGTTAGCGCCCTCAGGAGCGCGAACCAAACCGTTTGAATCCCACAGGTGCGTCTCGTAATTTTGCACACCAACAAAATCGTCGTGCTTGGCCAGCTCAAACCAGCGGTCGTAGCATTCGCGGCGCTTTTTGTCACGAATGGCCGGATCTGCGCCTTCAACCACAACGTCGTGCATCAGCGCAATGCTTAAACCAACCGGCAGTTCTGGGCATACTGCCTTGATGGCTGCCTTGCCGGCCACGTGACCAGCGGCAATCCCATCTTCAATGGCTTCGCGGTCTTCTTCAAGAACAACGTTGGCAAGGCGATACTTTTCAACCCCGGCATCACGTGAACAGGCGTCAAGTGTTTCGCGATCAAGAACTGCAATAAAGTCAGGCAGCCCAATCCAGCTGAGCAGGCGGGCAATGTTTGGCTCATTCAGAGTCACGGCTGCTTTGATCTTGTGACCAATACGCTTGGCAACCACCTCACAGTAGCGGGCAAAAAGCTTTGGGGCATCGGGGTGCATCCAACCAGACTTTGCAGCAAACCAGTGCGGAGCGGTGAAGTGATTAAACGTCACCAATGCATCAAGGCCTTTTTCGTGGCAATAATCAACCATTGCCTCGTAGTGCGCAAGCGCCTCTTCGCTGAACACACCTTCTTGCGGCTCAATACGTGCCCACTCAACACTGAAGCGGTAGGCGGTTAGGTTCATGCCGGCAACCAGATCAATGTCTTTGCGCCAAAGTTCCCAGCTATTTGCAGCCATCAGTGAAGGCTCTTTAAACACCGATGGCTTTACATTCTCGGCGAACCAGGTGTCGCTATTGGAATTGTTTCCCTCTACCTGGTGACCTGCGGTTGCTGTACCCCAAATAAAGTTGTCAGGAAATTTGCGCGACATTGCACTGCCTCTCGAAAAGTTAACTCGCTATCGGTTGTTTAGCGATGTAGGTCTTTTCTACCAGCCAAAACATGCTTAAACCAGCGGCGGCAAAAATACCACCCATCACCCACCAACCAGTCATGCCTAAGCCAATTGCCATTGCGGTTACGTACAGCGGGCCAAAGGTTCCGCCTAAACCCCAGCCAAGTGAATAAACGGCCTGGTACTGACCCATGTGTTTTTCTTCGGCCAGATCAAAGCCAATGCTCCATGAGCCGGCAGCGGCTTGCAGTTCACCAACGGTGTGCACCAACATTCCAACTGACAACACCGCACAGGCAGCCCAAACTGGAATGCCCCCGGCCAGTGAATAAACCACGCAAGCACCAAGCAACCAAATTGTTCCAATGCGAAACTTTGCGATGCTTACTTTCATGTCACCGGTTCCGGTGCTGAATCTAATTTGCAAACCGGTTACCAAAACCGTGTTGATTACAAACAACACCGATACCCACCACTTTGGCGCATCGGTGTAGGTAATTATCCAAAGTGGAAGGGCAACACCTTGAATCACAAAGTGCAGTGAAACAATTCCGTTTAAAAATGTTGCGGCGAGGAACCGTTTGTCTTTCAGTGCAATGATTCCAATTTTTTCGTCTTTGCTAACGGTTGCTTCAACGTTTGGCACGCGATTCAAAATTGCCGCGGCCCAAAGGTAGAAGGCGCAGTTCAAAACCATCATGGCCTGATATGCCCAAGCAGTATTAATTGCTAGTGCAACACCGGCAAACACGGTGCCTAGGCCAATACCCATGTTGGCCATCGCGCGCTCGGCAGCCCGAATTTTTATTCTGTCTTCGCCGGTTCCAATTTGCGAGATCACGGTGGTGTTGGCAATGTGAAAGGTCGTGCCAATCACACTGATTACTGCAACCGCAACAGACAACCAAAATACTGTTTGAACAAAAATCAAACTAAGAATAGAAATGCCTTCAAGCAGTGCGGCATTAATCATCACGCGCTTTGCACCAAAACGGTCAACCAGGTTTCCGGCCGGAACGGTTGCCAGTAGCGAGGCAACCCCGCCAACACCAAGCGCGGTGGCAACACCAACCGGCGATAGGCCAACTATCAGAGTGAAGTAAATAACTTCAACGGTTGAAACTAAACCGTTGCCAATTCGCCCAAGCAGTGTGGCAAGGCTCAAGGCTCTAACTGAAGCATCGTTGCGCAGTTCGCCCAGCCCTAATTTCAAAAGAATGTAGCGCATCGTTTCAGCCTAGGTGAACTAAATAGTTCCGGCATCCAAACCGGCAAGAACTTGCTTGGCACGCTCTCTGAGTTCAGGTAAGTCGCTCAAGCGCTTTAGCCCGTTAACCTGTTGGCTCATTCGGTGGTTCTTAACAAACTCATCTTTATGGCGATCTAAGAAATCCCAGTACAGGGTGGTGAACGGGCAGGCATCATCGCCCACTCGCTTTTTAGGGTCATAGGCGCAACCCTTGCAGTGCTGGGTCATGCGGTTTAGGTAGGCCCCGCCAGATGCATAAGGCTTGGTCATTAGCTTGCCGCCATCGGCATGCACGGCCATGCCAATTACATTGGGCACCATCACCCAATCAGAAGCATCAATAAACTGCTCGCGCATCCAGTTCAGAAATTCTTGCGGGTTTACCCCGGTGGTTAGCGCCAGGTTGCTAAGCACCATTAGGCGAGGAATGTGATGAACCCAAGACCTGGCCTCAACATCGGCAACCACAGACTTCACGCAATTCATTTGAGTCTTTGTTGAGTCTGTATAAAGAGGTAACAGTTTGCGACTGGCACCAAGGCCGTTTAGGTTCTTGTAGTCCTCACCCAAATACCAATACATGCCGTTGATGTATTCACGCCACCCAATTACCTGGCGCACAAATGCCTCAACAGAACCAATAGGTGCATCGCCTCTTTCGTAGGCGGCAACCGCTGCGGCAACTACCTCGCTAGCGTGCAGCAGGCCGTTATTCAAATACGGGCTAAGCAGCGAGTGATGCAACGCCCAATTGTCTTTTGCGATTGCGTCTTCGTATGGGCCAAAACCATGCAGGTGGTTATCAATAAAGTTCTTTAGTTGCGCCAGTGCGCCCGCTCTGGTGGTAGCCCAGGTGCTAGTTGCAGTGTGGTCAAACTGTTTGGCAACCTCTAAATCAATTGCATCACGCTGGTGCTCTAAATATTTTGGCCAATCATAATTCTTTGGCGGTGGTAGGCGGTTATCGGCATCAAAATTCCATTGCCCGCCTTCAGGTTTTCCATCTTTCACCAAAATGCCCAAGCGATTTCTTTGCGCGCGATAGAAGTTTTCCATCACATAGGTTTTTTGCTTTTCGGCCCAAAGATTAAAAAGCGAACGAGATGTTAGAAAAAAATCATTTTCAACAAATTGCACACCAAACTCGGCGAGCTGTTTTTGTTGCACGTGTGATGAAGGCTCTGCGCAACTAATTTCTAAATTGCCAAACTCCTTGCGTGCAATCTTCAAGCCGTCAATGGTGGTGGGCGCTTTAATGTAGCGCACGGTGTAGCCATCACTCTCAAGCTGATAAGCAAAGTGCCTTGCGCTTGAGGTAAGAAAAAACAAACGCTCTTTGTGCCAAGGCCGGCCAGTTAGCATTCGTGCACTTTCAACCAGCACGATTGCATCGGTGTTTTTATTTGCGTCTTTTAGAACACCAAAGTTTTTATTTAGGTGATCGTGTGCAACGTAAAGAATTCGCCTGATTGCCGGTGCCATTAGCCCTTGCATTTCTTTGAGCAATATTTAACATTGGCCCAGTCCTTGGCCCATTTTTTGCGCCATTCAAACGGCAGGCCGCAGCGCTCACAAATCTTGGGCTCAAATCCATTCTTTATTTTGGCTACCGGTGGCATAGTTAAACCATAAGAGAGGAGGAACACCAATGCGCTTCGCGATTTTTGTAATAGATAGTGACACCCATACCGGTGGCCCAAGTGAGATGGCGGCAATTGATGCCTTCAACGACAAGCTGCGTGCAAACGGGCACTGGGTAATGGCATTTGGCATGGAAAAGCCTGGTGCCGATTCAATTCAAAGCGCCCACGAGTTCTACAGTGGCCAATGGATTATCGAGGCCGCAGATTTGGCCACCGCCCAGCAGCTAACTGCCGAGGCCGGCACTGCCTGCAACCGCAGGGTTGAACTAAGACCGTTCCTTTGATTCCCCAAGAGCCAGAAAATGAATGGCGAAAGATTGGCCTCAAGGGTCCTGCCTGCCGCGCGCTAGTTAACGCCAAGCTATATAAGGTTTCTGACCTTCGAAAAATTTCTCTTGAAGAGCTAGCCGGACTACATGGCATGGGCAAATCTGCAATTGCTCGCATTCGGCAAATTATGGATGCCAAGAAAATTCAATTCAGAAACTAAATTGACCGGCTTAGAGTCGGACTGACAGGATTTGAACCTGCGACCCCTTGTCCCCCAGACAAGTGCGCTACCAAGCTGCGCTACAGTCCGTATTTATTTCCTGAAAAGAGTATCGAATATTTTTATGAAATTCCTAGGGCTGCAGCCGTTGCACTGACCATTCAGAAGCAACGCCATCTTCACCAATAGTTCGCACGAACTCTATGCGGTCGTGCATGCGATTGCTTCTGCCCTTCCAAAATTCAATTCGCGTAGGAACAATTCTGTAGCCGCCCCAATAATCGGGGCGAGGTACATCTTTTCCTTCAAATTTTTCTAGCGCCTCTACGAACTGAGCGTCTAGGGCTGCACGCGTATCGATGTTTGAAGACTGCTTGCTTGACCAAGCTGCAACCTGAGAATCGTGCGGTCTTGACTCGTGGTATTCATCTGAGTCAGCAGCAGAAACTTTCTGAGCAATGCCCTGCACCAAAACCTGACGATACATGGAGTACCAACCAAAGGTGGCACTAACGTAAGGGTTTGCTGCAACAGCCTCACCTTTTCTTGAAAGGTAATTTGTGGCAAAGAAGAACCCCTTGGCATCCACACCCTTTAGCAAGACAGTTCTTGTTCTTGGGTGATTGAATTCATCTACTGTTGCCAATACAAATGCATTGGGTTCGTAAATTTGCGCAGCCTCGGCATCAATTAGCCAAAGCTTGAACTGCTCAAGAGGGTCAGCAAGTAAGTGCGTCTCTTCAAGTGACTCTTGCCCGTAATCTTCGTGACGATTTAGTGAATCCATAGACTCAGCCTAGGCTCGCCCAAACCCAAAATTGCAAGGGCTTGTTAAAGTGAAAAACCCGGTTCTCGTGAGAAGAAACCGGGCTTTCGTGCGCTTGGAGGGACTCGAACCCCCAACCTTCTGATCCGTAGTCAGATGCTCTATCCGTTGAGCTACAAACGCGAGGAGAAATTGATGAATAGTTCTATTCAATCAATTTCGACGAGCGATTTGCTGGAATCCGAAGGATTTCAGACAAACGCCAGGTTTTTAGGCCTTTTGCTCGCATTGTGGTTGGTACCTGTTGCCGAGGCAACTTCCCTATCTTATCCGCTTTGCTAGCTGCGGTCTAGGGGTTGTTCGTGGCGGAGACGAGAGGATTTGAACCTCCGAAGGGCTTTAACACCCTTACCTCATTAGCAGTGAGGCGCACTCGACCGGGCTATGCGACGTCTCCACGAACTTAGCCAGTTTAGCCGAATTTGCCCCTAGGCAGAAACCCCGATATTCCCCGGGATCACTTAGTTAGAGCAAGTGGTGGTGCCGGCGTTGGTTCCAACGATTGATTCGGGCAATGCACTGGCCTCAGGCGATGCCGAACCCGAAGGGCTTGGACTTGCGCTGGCGCTAGGTGCCGGCGATGCAACCACTGCACCTTGGCCACCGTTTGCCTTGGCCAAAATAATTGGTTCGTCTTTTTGCAGCTTTTCAAAAATCAAGTTTGCGGTTTCGTAGATTGGCGCTACTCGGCCTGAGTACGGCGCCGGCAATCCACCGCGTGAAGGCACCTGCAAGAAAGTCATCTTGTCTAGCTCTACATCTTTAAGCGCACCGGCAAGGGCCACCATTACACCGATATCGGTGAGGCTTTCAGATAGCTTCATGTTGCGAGCAGCTGCACTGGCAAGCGAGTAAAGATAAATTGGGTTTCCAAGTACTCCGGCACTTTTCACTTTGCGAACCAGTGAGGTTAGGAACACCTGCTGGTTTGAAATGCGTGAAAGGTCTGAGCCGTCGCCAACACCGTGACGGGTGCGCAAGAACTGCAGCGCCTGCTTGCCCTTAAGTGTGTGGTTTCCGGCAGGAAGATCTAGGAACGTGTACTGGTCTTTGATTGGCTTGGTGGTACAAACATCAACACCACCAATGGCGTTAGACATTTCGATAACACCCTTGAAGTCAATCATTGCTAGGTACGGAATCTTTAGGCCGGTAAGTTTTTCAACCGTAAGCAAAGTACAACCCGGGCCACCGTTGGCAATGGTTGCGTTGATTTGGCCAAGAGACTGCGGCAAGTAACCTGGGCCCGGTGGGGTTGAGGTGCTTGGGCAGGCTGGCCAAGGAACTAACAGGTCACGAGGAAAACTCATGGCGGTTGCATATTTACGGTCTGCAGAAACGTGAAGCAAAATAATAACGTCGGCAAGTTCAGAGGTGTCATTGCCGTAGCCTTTGCCTTGGCCGGCACGGGTATCGCTTCCAACTAGAAGCATGTTGATTGGGCCAGCAAGATCTGCCTCGGTAATTTTTGTTGAACCGGCAAGCACAATTCCATTTGCTTTGATGCTGTTTGAGAGTTCGGCAATTGCAATACCCGATACCGCAACTGAAACACCAAGAATTAGACCAAGGCCTTTGAAGACAAGCCCCCAGATAGCGCTGGCTTTGGTCTGCACTTTAATGCGACCGTGTCGGGGGAATTTGTCTTTAGCCATAAGGTCCTAGTTTAAGTGAAAACCCCCAGTTGAAACCTGTGAGTTTATTAGGAAACAGAAAACCCCAGTCAAAGACTGGGGTTTCAAGTGGAGGAAGCGGTGGGATTTGAACCCACGGTAGCTATTAACTACGACAGTTTTCAAGACTGTTCCGTTCGGCCGCTCCGGCACGCTTCCGTACCCGACTACTTTACCTGAGACTGGGCCTTAGAGCAAAGGCACCCAACATTTGGGGCAGCGGCAGTAGGTTTGACCCATGCGCAAACTACCTATCGGCACTTGGATTCTGATTGCCATCTTCACCGCCAGCGGTGTGCTGCACCTGGTGAACCCATCGGCTTTTGAATGGCTGATGTGGCCTATGGATCAAAGCCTCATGACCGCGCTGATTATTGCCTCTGGTTTTGCCGAATTGATTTGCGCAATTGGTTTGCTTATGCGCCACCCTTGGGCGGGCCGCCTTACCGCGGTTACCCTGCTGGCAATTTGGCCGGCAAATATTTGGTACGCCTTTGATGTAATTGCCCAGGGCTCAGATACCTGGTTGATTATTGCCGCTTGGGTTAGATTGCCGATTCAGATACCACTGATTTGGGCGGCCTGGAAATCACCTAGAAAATACGGGCGCAACCAAACTCTTAAATATCTGCAGTAAAAAGAATTCCTTCAAAGCCAGACAAGATGGCTGCTACGCCGTCTTCTTCAACCGCAGCGGTTACCGCAGTTGCTGCCTCTTTAACTTCTTCTGGTGCTTGGCCCATGGCAAAGGCATAGCCGCCAAGTTCACGAGCCCACTCAAACATTTGAATATCGTTTCGGCCATCACCAATGGTGATTACCTGCTGCGGTTTGATGCCAAGTTCTGTGCGCTGCTTTTCAAGCGCCGATGCCTTACTTACCCCGCTTGGAGCAATATCCAGCCAGGCCGTATAACCAATTGCATAGGTAACCGAGTGCAAACCCAAACGATCAATCATGGTGCCAAACTCTTCGGCATCGTGCTCTGGTGAAAGCACAACAATTCGGCTAACCGGGTGCGCGGTTAAATCTTGCAGCGGTGTCTCGTGATTCTTATCGCCAAGTGCGTAGGCAGGAAACTCACGGTGGAATCTGTAGGTGCCATCTAAATCTTCAACGGCAAAGTGTGCGTTTGGAAGTGCCGCAATTAACTCACCAAGCACCGGTGCCGGATCAAAAGAAATTACTTCGTGATGTTCAAACCCGCGCTCGTGTTCTTCAAGAAGTTGAATGGTTACTGCACCGTTCGAACAAACCGCAAAGCCCGATGCAATTCCAATATCTTTAATTACCGGAAACGCATTTGCTGCACTGCGGCCAGTTGCCACAACTACCTCATGGCCAAGAGCTCGCACGCGAGCAACCTCATCAATTGTTCGTTGCGAAAGAAAGCCGTCGTCGTGAACTAGCGTGCCATCGATGTCAATGGCAATTAGCCAGCGATCATCTCCGGTTGCAATAGACATTTGAATTTAAAACTATGCGCGTGACTTAGGCGCGGTGATAAATTCTTGGCCACCAAGGTAAGGGCGAAGCGCCGCAGGAATCTTTACTGAGCCGTCTGCCTGCTGGTGGTTCTCAAGAATTGCAACCAACCAACGAGTGGTAGCCAAAGTTCCGTTTAGTGTTGCAGCGGTTTGGGTCTTGCCTTCTGCATTTCTAAACCGCACATTCAATCGGCGTGCCTGGTAGGTGGTGCAGTTAGAGGTAGAGGTTAGCTCGCGGTAAGTCTCTTGGGTTGGTACCCAGGCCTCGGCGTCAAACTTGCGGGCGGCGCTTGAACCAAGATCACCGGCTGCGGTGTCAATAACTCTGTACGGTAGTTCGCAGGCCTGCAGCATTGCCTCTTGGAATGCCAAAAGCTTTGCGTGCTCTGCTTCTGAGTTTGCCGGGTCAATGTAGCTAAACATTTCAAGCTTGTTGAACTGGTGCACGCGCAAAATTCCGCGAGTATCGCGACCGGCAGAACCGGCTTCGCGGCGGTAACAGGTTGACCAACCGGCATATCGCAGTGGGCCGTTTGAAAGATCAATGATTTCGTCACGGTGGTATCCGGCGAGCGCTACTTCTGAAGTTCCGGTTAGGTAAAGGTCATCGGCAGGTAGGTAGTAGATCTCGTCTGCGTGCTCGCCCAAGAAACCGGTGCCGGCCATTACCTCTGGGCGAACCAGGGTTGGGGTAATAAGTGCGGTGAAATCGTTCTTGCTGGCGTAATCAAGCGCCATGTTCATTAGGGCAAGCTCTAGGCGCGCGCCCCAGCCCTTTAAGAAGTAGAAACGTGAACCGGCAATTTTGGTGCCGCGCTCGATATCGATGATGTCTAGTGACTCACCTAGGGCAACGTGATCTTTCGCCTCGAAGCCAAAGTTTGGTTTGGTGCCTACCTCTTTAACAACGGTGAAGTTTTCTTCGCCTCCGGCAGGTACACCCTCAATTACAACGTTCTCGATCTTCCAGATGATCTGATCTAGGTGCTTCTGGGCTGCATCGGCTATCTCACTGGCAGCTTTTACCTTTTCGGCCATTACCTGACCGGCGGCAATCAGAGCTGGGCGTTCCTCTTTACTAGCGGCACCAACCAACTTGGCCGCAGCGTTCTGTTCTGCACGAAGTGACTCAAACTCCTGAATTGCCTTGCGCCACTTGGCGTCGGCAGCAACCGCCTGGTCTACAAGCGATTCGTCGTTTCCACGAGCGCGCTGGCTGGCCTTGATGGCGTCTGGGTTTTCACGAAGCAAATTAGGGTCAATCACCCCTCTAGGTTACCTTGCCTCCTGCGGTTAGTCTGGGCTTATGAGCACTTCGGCCAAGCACAAGC
>ERZ1034363.1951-NODE-1951-length-10647-cov-29.071145_pt1 | contig 10647 bp, 10 predicted proteins | sample MGYA00520616_ERZ1034363 | MGnify/ENA primary metagenome ERZ1034363 (study PRJEB33736, sample SAMEA104284506) | Azolla filiculoides | biome: Urban; feature: Water surface; material: Ditch water | place: Netherlands | collected 2015-10-28 | depth 0-0.1 m ...
GGGTAGGCGGATTCGGGTATGTAACTGAGCTCGTCCTGGATAGCATGCAACAAGGGCAACAACGCCCCTGGCAATGATTTGTACTGCGCGATAAGTTGATCTAACTTTTCAGTCCATCCTGCTTGCACGCTTGCTTGGTCGATAAAGGTATCTTGCAACGTCACTCTCCAAAACTACTTTCATGGTATTTTTCTAGCCGTAAGTATAATACACTTGCTACAAGCTATCCATTACGACAAGACCCGATAAATAAAGTGCTGCCTACCGTTCAACAATTAACTGACCAACACGGTCGCATTGTCGATTACATACGATTGTCTATTACCGATAGATGCGATTTTAGATGTGCCTATTGCATGGCTGAAGAAATGACGTTTCTTCCGCGCGATGAAGTCTTAAGCCTAGAAGAGTGCGCTCGCTTGGTCAAAATTTTCGTCGGTTTGGGCGTGAGCAAAGTGCGCATCACCGGCGGCGAACCCTTGGTGCGCAAAAATGCCCTGTGGTTGTTTGAGGAAATTGGTCGACTGCCTAGGCTTAAAGAGTTAGTGCTTACTAGCAATGGAAGTCAGCTATATAAACAAGCAGGCAGATTAAAGCGTGCAGGGGTTAAGCGCATCAACATCAGCCTAGACAGCTTAGACCCGATCCGTTTCAAGCGCATTACTCGCACCGGCGAGCTCGATCAAGTCTTAGCCGGCATCCAAGCCGCCAAACAAGCCGGCTTTGAAAACATTAAACTCAATACGGTGCTCATGCGTGGTATCAATGACGACGAAGCTGTGCCCTTGGTTCAATTTGCCATAGACCAAGGCCTAGACATTTCCTTTATAGAAGAGATGCCCATAGGTGAAGTGCAACACAATCGCTTATCGACTTTTTGCAGCAATGAAGACACCTTAAAAACCCTGCAAGCCGCCTTCCCAATGACGGCTAGTTATAAAAACACAGGCGGGCCGGCTCGCTACTGGCAGCTCGCCAATAGCCCCAGCAAAATAGGCTTTATTTCACCGCACAGCCATAACTTTTGCGAGCAGTGCAACCGCGTGCGCATCAGTTGCAAAGGCGAACTGTATTTATGTTTAGGTCAAGACGATAAGATTGAGTTGATGCCGCTGTTGCGTGCTCACCCCCATGACGACCAAGCCATCATTGCCGCTATTTTAGCCAGCATGGCCATTAAGCCACTGGGGCACGATTTTGATTTAAACCGCCAACAGCCTGCTGTGGTGCGTTTCATGTCGCATACCGGCGGCTAAGCCATGGCTATCAGCGCCATTATTTTGGCTGGCGGTCGCGCCACCCGCATGAACGGCATAGACAAAGGTTGGGCCTTATTAAACCAGCGCGCGCTGATTAGCCACGTTATTTCCCGCTTATCCCCGCAAGTGGACGAGATCCTCATTAATGCCAACCGTGAGCTGGAACTATACGCAGCGTTAGGCTACCCAGTTTGGTCAGACAGCTACCCAGACTTTGTCGGCCCACTGGCCGGCATCAGCCTAGGTTTACAACATGCCCAACAGGAGTATGTATTAAGCGTTCCCTGTGACTGCCCCTTGCTGCCGCTGGATCTAGCCGAACGCTTGCTGGCCGCATTAAACGAGCATCAAGCGCAAATTGCCGTAGCCAGCTGTCATGGCCATAGCCAGCCGGTTTTCTGCTTATGTAAAAAAAGTGTTTTAGCTACACTGCAAGCCTACTTGCACCAGGGGAACCGCCGCGTCAGCGACTGGCAAAAAAGCCTAGCCTATGTGGAAGTGGATTTTAGCGACAGGGCGCAGGCGTTTATTAATTTGAATACCGCAGAAGACCTGGCTGCTTTAGAATTGCAGCTATCCAATTAAGCCCGCTTTAATCGCCACTATGCCCAACAACCTAAACCCAGCCTCACGCTTGCCTAGCCTAATGGAAGATTACGATCCCAATGCCATGTCGGTGGCTAAGGCCAAATTATTCATCCAAGCGCACCTAAGCCCTCTGACAGCCTGCGAACAAGTGCCCATAAAAGACAGCCTAGGCAGGGTGTTGGCACAGGCGGTTTTATCGCCAGCACAGGTGCCCAATTACGACAACTCTGCCATGGACGGCTACGCGTTCAACAGCCTAGATATCGCCGCTGAGGGCCAAACTACATTAAGCTTGATAGGCACAGCCTTCGCTGGCAAGGGCTTTGATCAGCCGGTGCAACGAGGTCAATGCGTGCGCATCATGACCGGCGCCATGATGCCCAGCGGGACAGACAGCGTGGTAGTGCAAGAAAAGGTTAGCTTGACTGGCAACAGCGTCAGCTTCCCCAAGCCGGCCAGCAGCAAAATGAACGTGCGTTATGCCGGTGAAGATTTAAGCTTGGGTCAAACCGTATTGCCCGCTGGCCATCTCATGCAAGCGGCAGACTTAGGCTTGCTAGCATCACTGGGCATTGCTCAAATCAGCGTATACCGCAAACTTAAGGTGGCGTTTTTTTCCACCGGTGACGAATTAGCCGGCATAGGCCAGCCTCTAAAAATAGGGCAGGTTTACGACAGCAATCGTTACACCCTATTCGGCATGTTAAGCCGCTTAGGCGTTGACATCATTGACTTAGGTGCGATTGCCGACGACCCCGACTTGCTAGAAAAAACCTTGTTAGCCGCCAGCCAACAAGCCGATGCCGTGATCACCAGTGGCGGGGTGTCGGTCGGCGAAGCCGATCACATGAAAACGCTATTAAGCAAGCACGGCCAAGTGCTGTTTTGGAAAATCAACATGAAACCCGGTCGGCCGCTAGCCTACGGCAAAATCGGCCAGGCGCACTATTTCGGCTTACCCGGCAACCCAGTAGCCGTCATGGTGACCTTCTATCAATTTGTGCGCTTAGCCTTGCTCACGCTGATGGGGCAAACGCCAGTCCCGCCCCTACCGACTTTTAATGTGGTGTGCACGGAGCCCATAAAAAAACAGACTGGTCGCTGCGAATTTCAACGCGGCCTACTCAGCATGAATCAAAATGGCTGGTGGGAAGTTAAGCCAACTGGCAAGCAAGGTTCAGCCATACTAAGTTCCATGTCTAAGGCGAATTGCTTTATTGTGCTCGATGAGCAGACTGGCAACCTAGACGCAGGATCGACCGTCGCTGTGCAAGTATTGCACGGCCTTATTTAGCCCAAGCAAAAGACAGAATTTAAAGCCTTGCAAACGGCATATTGCCGCAGCATGTTGTATAATTTTTCATCCTTAAACTTGCCTGCGCATTAATTTAAATTAAACCTTACACCGCTTTTGAATTTCATCCTGAACAAGCTAAACACCCACCCCAGCGATTCGAGCCAGCCCACCCTGATGTGGGCTTTAATCGGCTCTTTGATGCTGCATGCTTTTATTGCGCTGGTGCTGCCTAACTTTGCCATGGATGCACCCGAGCAGGACACTTTGGTGGTGGAACTCGTGCAACAAGCACCGCCGCCGCCACCTCCTCCCGAGCCGCCAAAGCCGGAACCCATCAAACCTAAGCCACAAATTAAACCAGTGGTGAAACCGGTGGTGGTGCCCACTGAAATAAAAAATGACCCAACTCCCCCGCCGCCGCCACCGGAAGTGATTGCCGCGGCCCCACAAGTTGACGCCCCGCCGCCCAAAACGCCGCCGGTTGCTATCGTCCCACGTGAGCCCCCTAAACCAGTGGTGGTGCCAGTCGACACCACTGAAGCGCGCGATAATTACGACAACGCTTTGTGGTCAGCCATCGTCAAACACAAGCAATACCCACGCATTGCACAAATGCGTGGCTGGCAAGGTGAAGCCATCGTCGAACTGCAAATCGACGGCAACGGCAAGCTTAAATCAAAAAAAATCATCCAATCCAGTGGTCACGAGGTGCTGGATAAGCAAGCCTTGGACATGGTAGAAAAAGCCCTGCCCTTTCCCGCACCCCCAGAGGTCTTGCGCGGCAGCAACTTCAGTGTCAAAGTGCCGATCGCCTTCAAATTAGAATAGCCATAGCGCCCAGTCGCATCATGCACAAAAATAAATCCCTAAAAGACCTGCTGCTGATCCACGAGCTGGCGTTTATTTTACTGATTATTTTAGCCGCGACGGCCGGCGCTATTGGCATCCACCTGTGGGAGAAATCCAGCCAAGAAGCAACCCGCATCAGTTCATTGGTCACCGAAGTGCAACAGACACGGGGGGATTTATACCGGCAAATGAAAGAATTGTTTGATGCCTATTTTCTAGAAGACGAAACGGCTAGGGAAGAATACGATAACTTTACCGCATCGGTTGAAAATCACTTCCTGCAATTAAAAAAAATTGCCGTGGGCCCAGAGGAGATTCAAGCCATAGACGCCTTGCAACGCAATTACCAAACATTCGTTGTTGAAGCGCCGGCCTTATTTGACGCCTACCAACTGTCTTCCAATGCCGCCAGTAAACGCGCCATCAATACCGACATTGAGACCGGTTTGTTTAATCGCCATGAAGTCATCTTGGCGCACACCGAGAGATTGCTCAATCAAAAGCAAAAAGAATTAAACCAACAGCTGAGCAACACAAAACGCATCGCCATCTTACTGCTCATCATCCCCTTATTGCTTGCTATCTTGCTGCTTATTTTTTCACGGGTATTTTTAAAGCGGGCCATCGTGCAACCCATACAAGGCGTATTAAAAGCCACTGCAGAAATCAGTACCGGCAACCTGAATCATAGGGCCCCAGAGGAGGGGGTGGCGGAACTGGCCATGGTGTCGCAAGCCATTAACGTCATGGCGGATAAATTGAGCTCTAGCCAAGAGGCCTTGGTGCGCAGCGAAAAGCAAGCCGCTCAAGGATTGTTGGTGCCCATGTTAGCTCACAATATACGCAATCCATTGGCCAGCATACGGGCCATCGCGCAAGTCATGGATGGGCCCGAACAAGACAAAGAAACGCGCAGCGCCTTTAAGGACATCATAGACACCGTGGATAGATTGGAACGCTGGACAGGTTCACTGTTAGCCTACTTACTGCCACTTAAACCGCAAGCACAACACAGCCAATTAAAAGACATCGTGGAAGGGGCTTTAGCGCCCTTGCAGCAAAAAATAAAAGCCAAATCCATACAGCTAAGCTTACCGAAATGGCCAAAAAATAATGCCGTCTACACCGACCAGCACCTGCTTGAACAAGTTATCTACAATTTGCTATTGAATGCCATAGACGCATCCAACAAAGACGGTGCAATAGACATCGTGGTAGACATGAAGCGACAAACATTCAGCTTGCAAATTCTAGACCGGGCCGGCGGCATGCCCTTTAAACCCGACCCCAGCGCCATCAGCGCGCCCTCAAGCAAACGCTTTGGTACCGGCTTGGGCATTCCCTTTGCTTTCAAGGTGTGCGATGCCTTAGGTGGCGAATTGGACTTTGCTGCACGACCCGAAGGCGGCACCGTCATCACCATGCAATTGCCAGTGTGAAGGCCGCATTCAAATAAATACGATACAGCACAAATACTGTCATTTTAATGCACTAGACTATTGCCTTAATCGGTCTTTTTATCAACAATGGTAAAAGACTTAAACCCAGATGGAAACACTATGCAAAATCATGCTGTACCGGATTTTCAATTGGCTGCAACCGGCAACACCACCTTTCAATTATCCCAGTACCTAGGCAAAAACATCGTCCTCTACTTTTACCCCAAAGATGCCACCCCAGGCTGCACCACGCAAGGCGTTCAATTTAGAGACGCGTACGCCAACTTCCAAGCATTGAACACGGTCATTTTTGGCATCTCTCGCGACAGCATCAAATCGCACGAAAATTTTAAATCGAAGTTCACTTTTCCGTTTGATTTGCTGGCAGACACAGAAGAATTAGCCTGCAATCTGTTTGGCGTGATTAAGATGAAAAACATGTATGGCAAGCAGGTTCGCGGCATAGAGCGCAGCACATTTGTCATCGACAAACAGGGCATATTAGTCAAAGAATGGCGTGGCGTAAAAGTAGACGGTCACGTGGCCGAGGTGCTTGATTTCGTGCAATCCCTTTAATGTAAACCCTTGTAATTCTTATCCTTCGCAATCAAACACTTAAAAATAGAAAGTGACTTATGGCTAAAGCAACCTTAACCCCAACCAAACTTTTTGTGCTTGATACCAACGTACTGATACACGACCCATCCAGTTTATTCCGTTTTGAAGAACACGACATTTTCCTGCCCATGGTCACATTGGAGGAATTAGATAACAACAAGAAAGGCTTAACCGAAGTCGCGCGCAGCGCGCGCCAAGCCAGCCGAAATTTAGAGAGCATAGTTGGCGCCGACTTAATCAACCTAGATTTAGGCTGCCCACTCAACATCAATGGCAACCGGCAGCAAATGGGCCGCTTGTTTTTGCAAACTAAAGAAATCACCGTTGAACTGCCAGGATTGGCTGGCAGCAAAGCCGACAATCAAATCTTAGGCGTGGTGTTTGATTTACAACAACACAACCCACAGCGCCAAGTCATACTGGTCAGCAAAGACATCAACATCCGCATCAAAGCGCGTGCCATAGGCATGTTGGCAGAAGATTATTTCAACGACAAAGTCTTAGAAGACACCGATCTTTTGTACAGCGGCATGACCGAGCTGGCAGCCAATTTCTGGGAAACGCACAGCAAAGCCATGGAATCATGGCAAGAAGCCGGCCGCATGTTTTACCGCATCAACGGCCCCTTATGCAAATCGTTTCTGGTCAACGAATTCGTTTATTACGAATTTGAAAAACCGTTTCATGCCATCGTGCGTAGCGTCGATGGCGATTCAGCGGTGCTAGAGGTGGTCAAAGACCACCTGCAAGCCAAGAACAACGTTTGGGGCATCAATGCCCGTAACCGCGAACAAAATTTCGCCCTGAATTTGTTGATGGACCCTGAAATCGACTTTGTCACCTTATTGGGTCAAGCCGGTACCGGCAAAACTTTGTTGACTCTTGCCTCCGCTTTGACGCAAGTGCTGGACAGTAAAATCTATTCCGAAATCATCATGACCCGTGTCACCGTCTCCGTGGGCGAAGACATAGGCTTCTTGCCGGGAACAGAAGAAGAAAAAATGGGTCCATGGATGGGTGCCTTGGACGACAACTTGGACGTATTAAACAAAAGCGACGACACCGCCGGCGAGTGGGGGAGAGCTGCGACGCAAGACCTCATACGCAGTCGCATTAAAGTTAAATCCCTAAACTTCATGCGCGGCCGTACCTTTTTAAATAAATTTTTGATCATAGACGAAGCGCAAAACTTAACGCCCAAACAAATGAAAACACTGATTACCCGTGCAGGCCCAGGCACTAAAGTAGTGTGTTTGGGTAACATCGCGCAAATTGATACGCCCTACCTAACAGAAGGCAGCTCTGGCCTAACTTATGTAGTGGATAGGTTTAAAGGCTGGGGGCATAACGGCCACATCACGCTAATGCGTGGTGAACGCTCGCGCTTAGCCGACTTTGCGGCAGAGGCCTTGTAGCCTACTCATGAAAAAAGGCTTTTACACGCTGTTAATGGCGCAATTTTTATCGGCGATTGCCGATAATGCCTTGCTGTTTGCCGCCATCACCTTGCTCGCCAAATTGCAGGCGCCGAGTTGGCACGAACCCTTGTTGCGTGAGTTTTTCATTATTGCCTACATCGTCTTGGCGCCTTTTGTCGGGCCCTTTGCGGATGCCTTACCCAAAGGCCGCGTCATGTTCATTAGCAACGGCATCAAATTCTTTGGCTGCCTATTGGCATTTTTGGGCGTACCGCCACTTTACGCCTACGCCATAGTGGGCATAGGCGCGGCGGCATACTCGCCAGCCAAGTACGGCATATTGACCGAAATGTTGCCTAGCGATCAGTTGATTAAAGCCAATGCCTGGATGGAAGGCACCACCGTGACGGCGATTATATTGGGCCCGGTATTTGGTTCGACCATAGCCGCCAATGACCCGTATTTTGGCATAGCCGTGATTGCTGGTATTTACTTAGTGGCGGCCATCTTTAACCACTACATTCCCAAAGTGCCCATCGATCACAAAATGCCACAGCGCAATTTTGTCTTTCTCATGCGCGATTTTTGGCATGCGTTTACCACCCTATGGCGCGATCCGCAGGGTCAGGTATCCTTAGCGGTAACCACCTTATTTTGGGGGGCGGGCGCCACCTTGCAATTCGTTATTTTGCAGTGGGCAAAAGAGATACTGCACATGGAACAGCAAGCGGCGTCCATATTGATTGCCGTGCTTGCGGTCGGTATCGCCATAGGTTCGGTTGGCGCGTCCTTGTTTGTGAAATTGGAGAATGCCGTTAAGGTTCTGCCAGCCGGCATCTTAATGGGCTTTTTAGTCATCAGCATGGCCATGGTCAACAGCCTAGAAATCGCCACGGTGGTGCTGTTTTGCATAGGGGTATTGGCAGGCTATTTCCTGGTGCCCCTCAACTCACTGTTGCAACACCGCGGACATGCGTTATTGGGGGCAGGCCACTCCATTGCCGTGCAAAACTTTAACGAGAACATCGGCATACTGGTCTTGTTAGGCATATACACGCTGATGAAGCATCAAAATTTAGCCATCAACGCCATTTTGGTCATCTTTGGGCTGTTTGTCAGTCTAGCCATGGCCATCATCTACAAACTCTACCAAAAACACGCGCCAGCTAAGCTTTAATGCAATTTAACGTGCGCCTCGGTGCGACGGTTAATCATGCGCGCCAGTGTTTGCAAGGCCATGCTCCAAAAACCGTGCAAGGCCATTAGGTGCATCTTATACAAAGACTTGTACATCAGCCTGGCAATCAGGCCTTCTATAAATAAGCTACCGCCAGATAAAGAGCCCATCAAATTACCCACCGTGGTGTACTTGCCCAAATTCACCAATGATCCGTAATCGACGTAGGTATACACGGGCAAGTTTTTCTTTCCAGCCACTCTGCTTTTTACCGTTTTAACCAACATGCTGGCCTGCTGATGCGCAGCTTGTGCCCTTGGTGGCACGTTCTCTTGGCCAACGCCCTCTGCCCTAGGGCAAGCGGCGCAATCACCAAAGGCAAATACGTTGCTATCGCGCGTGGTTTGCAGACTGCGATGGACCACCAATTGATTGATGTGATTGGTTTCCAATCCACCGATCTCACGCAGAAAGTCCGGTGCTTTAATCCCGGCTGCCCATACCACTAGGGCCGAAGGAATGAATTTACCGCTGTGGGTATGAATGCCATCTTGGCTCACCTCGGTGACGCGCTCCCCGCTATACAAGTGCACATTAAGCTTACTGAGTTCCAATTCCACCGAATGCGATAGCTTGACCGGCAGTGCCGGCAAAACGCGATCGCTGGCTTCCACTAATGAAATTTTAATGTCTCGATCGGCATTGATTTTGTCTAGCCCATAGGCGGCTAGCTCGCGGGTGGTATTGTGCAATTCGGCCGCCAACTCAACGCCGGTTGCGCCGGCACCAACAATGGCCACTTCCAACTGGCCGGCTTGCAAGGTTTGCGTTTGTGTTTGTGCGCGCACCAGGGCATTGTGCAAACGACGGTGAAAGCGTTCTGCTTGATCTTGGGTGTCCAAGGCGATGGAAAACTCGCTGGCACCTTTGATGCCAAAATCGTTGGTGGTGCTGCCCACCGCTATGATTAAGGTGTCGTAATGGATGGTGCGCCTAGGTATGACTTCAAAGCCATCTTCATCAAAGTAAGGGGAAATGGAAATGGTTTTTTTATCCCTATCCAAGCTGTCCATTTTGCCTAAACGAAAATGAAAATGGTGCCAATGCGCTTGCGCCAAATAGACCAGTTCATGCCGTTCCGGATTCATGCTGCCGGCGGCAATTTCATGCAACAAGGGCTTCCAAACATGCGTTTTCGATTGGTCAACCAAGGTGATGATAGCCTTGCCTTTGCGACCTAGGCTATCGCCCAGTTTGGTTGCTAGTTCCAGCCCGCCGGCTCCACCACCGACGATGACGACATGGTGCAATGTTGCTTTATCTGTACTTTTCAATGGGACCTTTGATTCTATTGGGTGTAAGTGTTAAGAAAGTAAAATTATACAATAGGCATTATTTTTTGCTTCGCCGCTGCAGATTACTAGCCTAGTTGTTAAGCCAGGGTGTTTCACCCCCACCCACATACTGTGTTCTTAGCCAAGCTATAATTTTTAAAATGGTATCGGTATCCAAGCCCTCGCCGGTGTGGCCCGCCACTTGATTGTGCCATATCAGCATGGAGCCCCATTCTGGCGGTGAACCATTGGTCCCACCGGCTATGGTTTCAAACAAGCCTTTATCGCTAATGTGTTTGGCATAGTGCCATTTTGCATCAATCAAACTGGGGCCCATTAAGCCGTTGGCATTACCGCCATGGCATCCGCTGCAACCTTGGTAGGCGTATTGCTTTTTACCCTGCTTAGCCGCCTCGGCATCCTTAGCGTATAGCTTGGTGTAAGGATTGATGCAACTGGCTAGGAATGCCTTGGCATCATCGCTGTCACTAGGCACAGCAGTGATAGCCAATTTACTGTTGTCTTTAGTCGAGACAAATTGGCAGTCGGCAGACGCCGTATCAGTGGCATCGCCCTGCTTATTATTGCCACATGCGGACATTACTAAACCCAGCGCCACTAACAGGTAAAGCGTTTTGTTTGCCATGATTCCTCTCCTCGCGGTTTTA
>ERZ1034363.1953-NODE-1953-length-10638-cov-3.111732_pt1 | contig 10638 bp, 14 predicted proteins | sample MGYA00520616_ERZ1034363 | MGnify/ENA primary metagenome ERZ1034363 (study PRJEB33736, sample SAMEA104284506) | Azolla filiculoides | biome: Urban; feature: Water surface; material: Ditch water | place: Netherlands | collected 2015-10-28 | depth 0-0.1 m ...
GCGGTTCTAACCCCATATTTGATCATCTCAGCACGTAATGTTTCCCAATCTAATTCCGGTGCAAAATCTGCTAGTTCATTAACACCGTTAGCACGTAGTTCCCATGGAAACTTGCCTTGGCCGTAACGGGTCTTGTCGCTATGCAAACACGCACCACGTTCCTTGGCTAGTTCAACACTAGCTTCAGTAAGGTAATACGCTTGATGTTCCATCCAGCTCTTAACTTCTGCAAGAGCATCTGCTTCTCCGTATAGGAAACTACGTTTGGCATGCCAATATGCTAGGTTTGTAACACCGATACCTAGTGGGCGAATTTCGTCATTGCTTAGTTTACTTTGGATTGACAAAAAGTCTTGATAGTCAAGGATGTTATTCAGGCTACGATGTAGAATCCTGCAGGCTCTACGCATATCCTCTGGATTACGGAACGATCCCCAGTTGATAGATCCCAGGGTACATAACGCTATGCGTCCATCTTCGTCGTCTAGTCGTTTAAATGACTTAGTTGGTAATAGGATCTCACAACACAAGTTACTTTGATAAATGGTATGGTACTCAGGATCAAATGGTCCTTGGTTCATAACGTTATCAATAAACACCAAATAGATGCGACCAGTGTCTGTGCGTTCTTTTAGGATACCACCCTTGAACACTTCTTCAGCAGCCATAACCTTCTTACGTAGGTTTTTCTGCTTTTCATATTTTACGTATAACTGTTCAAACAATTCAATATCGCTGTAGAACGCTTCATACAAGTCAGGCACTTCGTTAGGATCAAAGAATGTTATGTTTTCTTTGTTCTTGAATCGTCTCCAGAACAATGCGGACAACACGACTCCGTAGTCCATGTGTCGGACTCTTGTTTCTTCAGTACCTTGATTATTCTTAAGCACAATAAGATCATCAAACTGATGATGCCAGATAGGGTAAAAAACTGTAGCACTAGCATTGCGAATGCCTCCTTGTGAACAACTTCTTAAATCTCCGAACCACTTCTTAAGGAATGGAATCATTCCTGTGTGCATAATCTCGCCACCTCTGATGGGGCTACCTAGTGGGCGTAGTCTTCCTATCTCTAAACCAATACCAGCACGTTTGCTAGCATACTTGGCCATCATTTCCCCAGAGGCAAAAATAGAGTCGAGATCATCATCGCTACGAATAAGAACACAGGAACTAAACTGTTTGGTAGGAGTACCAAGGCCAGCGAGTACAGGAGTAGCAAGAGTAAAAAGACCATCACTCGCAGCATTGTAGTATTCCTTAATTAACTTCATTCGAGCATTATTTGGCTCTTCTTTGTGCATAACTGTTGCTGCTGCAACCATATAACGGATTTGAGGTGTTTCGTAGATTTCTTTAGTAGCACGATTGCGTACTAGATATTTTTCAATGAGTTGCTCAATTGCTGCGTAACTATATTGCTCATCCTTTTCGTGATCGAGCATTTCGTTCATCTTGTTCCAATCGTCTTCTGTGTACCACTGTAACAGCTCGTTGGTGTAAAGTCCTGTAGCAACATTCTTCTTAACTATTTCGTAGAGGTGGGGAACCTGATATGCGCCATATACATCCTTACGTAACATGCTAAGTCTTTGCTTGCCTGCTACGTATTGATAGTTGGTATGTCCTAAATCTGGATTTGATTCTACATCGATTAAGTTTACAATCGCTCGCAACGTAATCTCGTCAACTTCTCTAGTTGTGATTCCGTCGTAGAAGTGTGGTTGTGCTTTAATTTCAATCATTGACTGACTTACGTCTGCAATGCCGCTACACACTTTTGTAATTTGTGTTTGCCATTTTTCTATATGCAATGGCTCTCTGCTTCCGTCTCTTTTTACTACTGTAATGTTAGTCATCTACGCCTCTAGTTTTTCTTATGTAGGATATTTATAGCAGTCCGGAGCCTGCCCATAATATCCTGGTATTCCTCACCTCAGGTAAATTCTCAGTGTTAATAACAGTTTTATATTCCCAGTTAAGTACCCACTTGTTATCTATTACTAGAATAAAACGTGGTTCTCTATCAGTGGGAAGCATAGAACTATGTATCTCACTATGGGTATTCATAAACCGCTGTGTTAATTTTACAGTATAATACATCCCAAGAGCAACACCGAGATCATCATACTTGTCATCTAAAATGAGATGCCAAGGATCAGGCCATGTCTTAGGATTGTCTGGATTTAAGTAACGATTAACGAACGGAGCATTGCCCCAAAAGTCAACGACATCTTGTAATGGATTATCGCTAACTTCTAGTTGTTGTCTAAACTGTCTCCATTCCGTTAATCGTTCGTTGCCGAACGATTTAAACACTGTAAGTTACAGAGTACGAAATTGATCCGGTGTGTCCAGTTAATGTTGGGTTCTCATAGGTAAGAACCAAAGTGTCGGGAGTCGAATCAGTAAGATCGCTAGGGAAGTTGATGCTTAATAAACCGCCAAAGTTAAATTCTGTCATAGATAAGTCTCCTGTGCTATGTTGATAGTTGTCGGAAATTGTAAAAGAGCTTCTGTCTTTATTAACTCCGAGTGTTAGTGTACCCTTTCGAACGTTTGTTCCAATAACTAATGTGTATTCGATTAACGTTGAAGAGTTAAGTGCTGAAAATACAGCAAGTGGTCTATACGAATCTGCCAAGTAGATATCTGTCTCAACACGATCAATAATTTCAACAAGGCCACCACCTCTCACTTCGGTGATGCCAGGTTGTGTAAATGATGAACTAATGCCAGCAGCCGATACTCTATCAAACTTACAGCTTCTAACAATATTCGTTGCGCTTTCGCCGAATTCAATAATGAATACAGCAGGAGTATCTGCGGTGTTTATTCCGTTGCCACATTTTTCAAATGTACATTGAATAACTTGCGTATTAAGACCATACGGTGCTAACAATGCCTGTGCAGCAATTAGTGTAAAATTACAATTACGGATTTCCCAACTGTTGTATTGTCCGCTTACGCCATCGATGTTAATACCGATACCGCAGTTTGAAAACTTACAGAATTCAAACACCATTGTAGTTTCAAATGCATCAACTTGTGTGCAATCGAAAGCAATAGGAATATATTGGAATGTACAATTTCTGTAGATTACATTATTAGTACTTGCACCAGCAATTTCATTTCTCCACACAGTTGTACCTGTGGCAGTTGCAATGCTATCGCCAAGTATGTAATCTGCGCTGATAGTAACAGTATCAAATAATGTATCTGTTAAACCGGAGATATCAAATGTACCCTCGGTAAAATTAAATGTTACATCAGCAATTTTAATTCCTTCTGGGTGATCCGACGAATCGAACGATCCTGCTAGTGTTTCATTTGCTGATTTAAAGAAAATATTATATTCGCCAAAGTTTAAATTAACACTGGCTGGGTTTTCACCCTGAATGTATGCTGTAGACGGGATGTATAAATTTTGACTAAATTTGTAATTGCCCGGAGGAACTAATAGCTTACGTTTGTAAGTTGGGTTAACGTTCAAAAACAATTCGTCTAACGCTGTTTGGAAAGCTACAGTATTATCTGTAACACCATCAGCAACAGCACCGAAGTCTAGTACGCTTACATACTCGTCTAGTTTTTGCTGTAAAGAACGTTGTGCCGTTCCTGTGATAGAAAGATCGCCGTGAGCGAACTGATAACCTGACAACAATTCGATAATGTTATCATGTTCAGTTAGGATCTTTGTATTGCCCACATACGGGGCACCTTCAGCAATACTGCCGTTACCAATGTATAACTCTTGGCTATCTACAGCCCATGCAAATTCTGCAGAGCTAAGTTGCGGCACACCCGTATTGCTGTATTTTTGTCCTCTACGGACTTGGATTTTCGATATCTGTACGACAGCCATATTAATAAATTCCCGTTATAGGGTATTTATCTACTTAAGGCGTAGTACTCCTCTACCTTTGCTAGCCAAGCGTCTTGCCACTTGTTAAAATCCTTTGATTCTAGCGTAAATTGCTGATATTGGAAGTCTCTTGAACACATAAAGATAACACCCTTACGGATATCTGTGCCGTAGACTTCGTTGTGAGCCATAATGTAAGCCATAAGCTGTAAGTAGTAATCTTCTACCCATTCTGCTTTCTTAGGTTTATTTGTTTGCTTATAGTCCATTACAGCAGGTTCGTCTTCGTGTACACCTACTAAGTCTGTGGTTCCTGAAAACAAGCCCGGAAAGTACAATGACTGTTCCATTGCCCATACTTCATTCACTTTGCTCAATCCATTAGCAATAATCACATCAGCCATTGAGTTAGCTTGTACATGTACAGGGTTATTACCTGGTTGACGTTGGATACCTGCAATGAAGCGTTCTAAGTTGGCATGCATCGCAGTACCTACTCCGGCAGCTTCTGTAGTAATTTGTTTAGCTTTGTCCTCGCCTACACGTTTCTTCCATTCATTCAAATGGGTCATATCCTTAGTAGCACTAAGAATTGTTGTTACGCTTGGTAAGGATTCTCCGTCCGGAGTTTGATATACACGCTTACGTGTTACTGGATCATTAACTTGGATGCAGTTTTTGTATTGGAATCTTTCTACAAATGGTGGTGGGGATATAATTTCAGTCATTGTTTATAATAGCATTAAACTACTATATAGTCAAGAACTGATTTGTGATCCTGCAACCTGAGCCGCTTGTTGGGCTACTTGATCCTGTGGTGATTGTTGTTGTGCTGCACCACCTGCGTCTGGTGGATTTGATACGCCGGGTACGTTTAATTCGATACCGTCTGCGCTGAAGTTGGCTACTAAGGATTGGATAGCAGGATTAGAATCGTACATTGTTTTGAACGATTCGTAATCCATAGCTTCTTCACCTACTTTGTGCAAGAGAGAATTTAAACTAGCCCAGTTTAGGTTAGCTGGTGCTTTCTTACTTTGGGCTCTACCGATGAAGTTCTTAAGAACTAACATAAACTTATCGGAATTTTCAAATTCAAAAAATCTCATTTAATTGCTGCCAATTGTTTTTGTAAATCTGCTAGATGGTCTTGAGTCTGCTTGATTTCATCTTGAATCTGTTTCTTTTGATTCTGTCTATCAAGTGCTTGTTGAGCTAGCATTTTAGCCTGGGCTTGCGGATCTTGTTGAATCTGCTGCCCTGGGGCTAAAGTATTTGCACCCGCTACTGGTGCTTGCGTTGGAGCGGCACCTGTAGCAGGAGCGGCTCCCGGGGTTGTTGCACCAAGCATCGGAGCTTCCGCTACGAACCTGGACATTTCTTTTTCAGAAACAATACTTGAAAGTTTCATCTTAGCCTGCTAGTACTCTTAGCAAATTGTTTTGACGTTCGATGCTTTCACGCTTCATACGTCCAGCTTGCTCTAGTCCACCTGCTGCTGGTTCAGCTGCTGCAAATTCGTCAGCTGCTGGTTCTTCAAATCCACCGAACTCACCAGTTGTGTCTAAACCACCTTCTTCTGGTGCGCCATTCATTGCATCTGGCTCAACAGCTAAGTCGCCGCCTTCTGCACCCGGCTCACTGCCGATAATCTCAGCACTTTGTTCTTCGCCAGTTAAACTACGCATACCGCTAGCAAGAATCTCACGAGTCTGCTTTAAGTTTTGTAGAGCTTGTTGAATAGCTGGAGCAACAGCTTCTAAGTATGCCTTAGCTTGCTCTTGACCCATTTCGTCACGAATAGTGTCGCCTAGAGAAATAAGTTGGTCGTTTTCCATACCACTTAGTTCTTCAATCCAACGACCTACTTTGTCAGTCATGTCCTTAGCAACAACAACTGCACCTGCCTTATCGGCAGCACTTTCTCTAATTCTTTTCATATCATTTCCTTGTGTTTGTGATTCAAAACCATAATCTTCATCGCTGCCATGTCCTGCACTTGCTAGGGCATAGCTGTCGTCTGTCTCGCCACCTTCATCATCAACTGATGGGCCGCCTTCTGTGTTATCACGAATCTCGTCCATTGTTGAACCGTATACTTTCTTTACTTCATGTACACACTCTGCTGGATAATCTTCTGCATAGTGATCAAGACCTTTCCATCCGCCTTCGCCATCTTCGTCTTCGCTTTTAAAGTCAACTGTCTTACCAGTATCAATATTAACTACGAAAGAAATCCAACCATCTCGTTCACCACCATCTTGATCTGTATAAAATGAACCTTCAATGTCTTCACCTAGTAGCAAAAGACCTTCTTCAGTTTCTTTAACGTACATTTTATCGCCGTTAACTTCCACTTCAACAACATCGTCTGAATTCCAGTCAATGTCATTTAGTCCAGCTTCTTTAACTGGCACATCACTATGGATAGCACTTTGTTCAAAGCGTTCTGCTAACTCAGCGTTGATGCCATCTAGCATCCATTGAGCTTTTGTGTATGCTTCATTTTCAATAGTTTCGTTGAAAGTGCTGCCGTTACGTACTTGATGGATTTGTGTACGTAATCTATTACGAGCATCCTCTAATTGGGCTACTGTAAAAGTCTCGAGCTTTAGCTTCTGTCCAAACGTTTTTTCAAACGACTCTTTCAGTGCTTTAGCTTTAGTCTTGAATATATCTGTTGTTTTCATTTTAAAGGCATCCAGGATAGTAGTGTATTTATCAAGTCCCTGTCAAAGCTAGAACTTGTTTTTTAGCGTAAGTTGCACGATCTTTAGCTAGTGTATAACGTGCTAGATACATATCTGCCTTATCATGTTCACCGTTTTGACGTGCTCTATGTAAGCGTTCTCTTAGCAACAAACTTTCAAATAGCAAACGTCCGTACTCTTGATCTGCTGTATATAGCTTATCTGTACCAATCGACTTACGATGTTGGCGGGCAAGCATATTGGCTAATTTAATAGCTACTTTGTTAAGCGAAATTCCCGCATAAACAACACTATTATATTGCCATAAGTCTTTAAGTGTATCTCGACTGACAATCTTGACAGAACCGACGACAATCCCCTCGTGGGTTTTAATCGGTAAAATGTCATTTTTTGCGATTAGTGTGTCTAACCGCTGTCTTATATCAGTCATAAAAAAAGGAACCTATGGTTCCTTATTTAACATAGTATATTATCAACCCATCTTTAAAAGGATTGTAACAACTATGGATAGTACTCCTGCAATGATTGTTCCAGCAGTACCAATAATTACTTTAGATAGGCTCTTTTGGCCATCTACAATGTCTTTATGGACACTGTCAACTTTTTCTTCCAATGAAGTAAGGCGTTGATCTAATTGACCATAACGTAATGCACACAAATCAACGTGTGCTTCTAAACTTGTTTTTTCTAGGGCTGTTGTCGGACTTGTCGACATAATAAAAGTTCTCCAAATAACTTACTAATCGAGTTGCGCCTGAATTATGCCTTTGTAATACTATTTATTCCAATTCGGATAATTTATAGACCCACGTATTAATGTTTTTGCCCTCTGTAGAGAATACAGCAGGATCAATGTCTACTGAGTTATTTAGTCCATCGATTATTGGAATATAGTGTAGATCCTTGCGTAGTAATAATGTTTGATCATTACCTTCTAAAAATGTATCATCACGTTCAGTTACAAAGGTCCATCTCCAATATGTAGCTTTACCGCCGATATCTCTCGGAAGGGAACCCGTTTCCTGTATAGGATTTTGGTAGTATTCAAAATTGGATCTAAGTCCAATAGCTTGACACAGCGTATTGAAGTTAGCCTGTTGGGCAAGCCGTAGCTTGTCAGTGTCTGTGCGCTTAGGCTGCGAGCGTGTAATATCGACAAGTGTTATTAATTCGTATGTAGGCATAATGTGCTACTATTTACGCCTAGCGAAACCATAGCCGTAAAAAAGCCTACCGAAGTAGGCTTAGTCTTCCCATCCCTGAGAATTAAACTACGTCTGCGAAATCAGCAACAACAGCTAAAGTGATGTCTGTACCGTAATCGCCAGAGCTAGTACCGATAGTACCTGTACCTTGAACAGCTAAGTAAACTGGATCTGTACCGATAGTACCTGCAATGCCTGCAACAACGAAAGCATCGTTAGTTGCACCAACATCTGTACCTGCTGCAAGTGCTTTGATAACAGCAACTAATTCTGCTTCTGTTGCACTTCCTGTACCCTTGTTTACGCTAACAATGCGTGTACGTGGGCCTAAACCGTTGATAGTTGTAAGTTGCTCGTAGTTAGAATCGCTAACTGCTGGAACGTTTGTATATGACCATGCCATGATATTTTCTCCTTAATCAATGACCTCGCTCAGAGGCCGGCATAGTATTTAGTCTGATTGGAAAAAATGGAGCTCTTAGGCTATTTTTTTGGTTATTCTGGACGGAACGGTGTCCAACGATCACGCGGAACTAGTTTAACGCTGTGTTTGCCATGTACATAGCCCTCACCGCCGGGTTGGCCGCCGGTATTTGCAGTCACAGGGCCGTCTGCTTTATCTAGTTCAGCAATGATTTCGTTCTTCGCTTTCATGATTTCGCGAACAAGGAAAAATAAACTATCCATGGCACCCGGAATACTGTTTGAAAGCTCTGCAATACGTTGTTGCTTAGGAGCACTAACTTTGCTGGTTTTAAGCCATGTAAAAAATACATCGTGATCTAGCCCATCTAGTGCTTTTGCTCTCGACTGTGCATTAACAAAGGTATAGATGATTGTTTGTAAATCACTTAATCCTTTTTGTGGAGTTAACAATTGATTAATAGACGCTTGGCTTTTCTTGGCTTCTTTTTCAATTACAAGAATATTATCTGCATTTACAGCAGGTTGATGGCTAACATAAGTTTGCCCAAATACCATTAAGTCAACTGTTCCGTTAAACTGAGCAAGTTCTTTAAATTCCTCGCCGCCTTTATCACCAAAGTAATCTAGCTTCTTGTGTGCCGCTACAGCAACTTTAGTTTTAATAAGTCTGCGCCCAACTGGACTAGCAACATCCACGCTGTAGGTTGTTTGGTTAGGAGTGAAGTGTATTTTACCACTGTCGCCTGCGTAAGGCTTGCCGGGATGGAACAAAATGTCTCCGTAGATGTAACCTCGAAAATCTGCAGGTGTTGCTGCTTCAAAGATACTCCACATGTCTGCCATTTCAGCAGCAAACTTAGGACGCCAATCTTCACCTTTGCCACGGCTTAGAATAAATTGTTCTAGTTCTTTAGGGCTAGAGCTCTTACCTTCTTCACGTCCCCAGTTGTTCTTGCCAACTAAACGGAAGGTACCATCCTCGTCTCTACCCCAATACACTGTTGGGTTACCGTCCCACTTGATAGCAACATCTTTGCTGTCTTGTGCTAGATCTCTTAGGATGTTTATAGCATTGTTAGCACCATTGGGTTCTGTGAATACAAGATCCTCAAGGTGGTTGAACTCTCTGCCTACTTTTTTAGGAGCAGGTGCATCTTCTTTAATTTTTACGCAAGAGTCCTTGCCGTTCTTAGTACCGTTATAGCGATAGCCCTTCCAGCAGGCTTTGCCATCCTTGCCTTTAATCTTTTCTGTAATAAATTCGTGGGCTCTCATTAGCAGTTCCAACGTTTACGTGCTTTACAGATTGCTTTGTCTGGAGTTTTACTGCAATCAATATTGTGCATTTTCTTTTGACCATCTGATCTAGCACAAAAACTCTTACGGCGCTTACTGTCCTTACTACCTTTCTTTAACTTACTAGGAGGTGTAGTAACTGCTGTCTTTAGCTTGCTACCTGGATTCTCGCGGCGATACGCTTTAACAGCCTTGGAACTCATTCCATCTGTTTTATCTTTCTTATTGGTCTTTTGCCAATCTTCGGTAATAAATTCGTGTGCTCTCATTATTGTCCCTTAGTGCTGGCACGCAACATCCAGCCGTGTTTGCGATGTGCATCCATGCGTTCTGCTAGGAAGTTAGAAAAACCGTGCTCTCCGTGTGTTTCTGCAATATCGTACGCCATCTTTAGTATCTTGACCATTTTTTCGTTGTCTGTTGCTAATTGTAACACCATTTGGTCTTTAGGTAATACTGATGTTTCGTCCTCGACCTGAGTTAGCATGTTAAATCGTGAAAGACTTGCCGGAACATATGTTCCGATGCTTCGAATCTTTTCTGCAAAGTTGTCAATACTTCCGTAGACTTCTTCGTAGATTTTTCCAAATAAGTCGTGGTATTCGAGAAAGTCTGAACCTTCGACATTCCAGTGAAAGTTTTGTGCTTTTAAATAAAAGCTAAAAGTGCTTGCAAATGCTATTTTAGTAGCGTTGTATAAATCATCCATTTTTCTTTCCATACCATAGTTCAAACCAAGCAGGAGTCCCTGGCTTGATATTGTATTTTTTCATATACTCAGATTTGTCATTTCCCGACATAAACCCGTCTTTATTCGTATTGTTATTTATTTCTCGAACTTGCGCTTTATATTCTGCCAATCTCTGTTCGCTGCCCAACCCGCCCATATAACTGGCTATCTTTAATTCGTGAATAGGATCAGTGGGTGCAAGATAACAATCATCCGGACTATCATGTAGAATATCAGCTTTAGTAATACTTTATTGATTCATTTCTTAATTTCTAACAAGTTGATTAATTTAGACATTTGTAAATCAATACATCTATATCCTCTTTTATTACCTCCTGTTGTTGTATTATCAGGAATTTGAGCGAGTATTGATCCTATGCCTTTTGGCTTTAAAGCTATATC
>ERZ1034363.1954-NODE-1954-length-10627-cov-2.809384_pt1 | contig 10627 bp, 14 predicted proteins | sample MGYA00520616_ERZ1034363 | MGnify/ENA primary metagenome ERZ1034363 (study PRJEB33736, sample SAMEA104284506) | Azolla filiculoides | biome: Urban; feature: Water surface; material: Ditch water | place: Netherlands | collected 2015-10-28 | depth 0-0.1 m ...
GTTTGTTAAAAAGCCCTCGAAAGAGGGCTTTTTCTATTGAGGCGTAATGCAACAGTCTACCTAGCTAGTTCTGTAGTAGTGAGATTGCTTCTCGTATTAGTAGGGCGCGATAGCCCATATACATAGCGACACCTACAAAGCCCAGTAGAAATAGCTTGGAAATAATAGCGCCTTCAGCCACTAGTTTTGAATTCAGAAGTCCAATGGCAACGGCTAAAAAGAATAGTGCGCCCAGCCCTAAGACAATCCAATTCTCATGCTTACTCACTTGCTGAGTGAGGTTGGCATAGGCGAGCACCTGAAAGCTATCCCCTTTTTGATATCCGGACACTCTCAGAGTATCGCCATTAATTACCACCATCGGTGTCGAGAATTTAGCTTCAATCGCACGATCACCTAAATTAAATTTGGATACAAAGAATCGCTGGTAATAAACAGAAGAATGATCGTGAGTAGGCTTTTCAGGATTTACATATTCCAGAAGCTCATTATTGAGATTGCTGACTGTTCCAGAAATAGTGCTCACAGAGCTAGTTAGAAAAGAGCTGGGTTTTAGAGTCATGAGTAGAGCCCCCAATACCGCGAAAGAGAAAATAAGAAGTAAAGATAGAAGCGGGTGTTTCACAAATTTAAAATTAGCACACCCTTAGTGAGTAAGCCAATCGCAATCACTAAGGTAAAGATCGAGAAAATGAGCTGGGTATGCGGACCACTTAACTTTTTACCTAAGAGCATCCCAAGCAATAGTCCACCCAATGCGGCAAGCGCAAATGGAGCCGCAACTACAATATTTAAGCCGCCACTAACTGCTGAGAAAATTGCTCCACCTCCAGTGATGATGGCCAGTACCCCAAGTGAAGTAGCGACAATGGATTTGACTGGTAGGTCGGTATAGCGTTTGAGTGCTGGGACGATGATGAATCCACCACCGACACCTAGCAATCCCGATAAAAACCCAGCAAGGCTACCGGCGAACATCAGAGCCCGCGCACAGGGTAGGGTCCACTGAAGTTTTCCTATGGCTGGATTCATTAGGCATGGGGGTGGTTTTCTACTCTCTTCGGGTGCGCCATTGATCTGATTGCGAGCTTGACCCAAGAGGCGTAAAGCAACATACAGGAGGATCAGGCTAAATACGATTTGTAGGGGTGCGTTCGGAATCTGTGGTGCCAGCCAGAGGCCTAAAGGCGAAAGCGCTAAGCCAAAGATCGCCATGAACCCAGCCGCCTTATAGCGCAAGATCTTATTTCTAAGGCCTAGGACGGCCCCAATACTAGAGGCAAGGGCAACGGCGCACAGTGCAATTGGCGCTGCCTCCGCAATAGGCAGCCCCAGGAAAAAGACTAATAGTGGGACCGATAAAATCCCGCCCCCAGCGCCGGTAAGGCCCATAAGAACGCCCACTAGGATTCCTAGCGAGGGGCTGATAAAAATTGAGTAGTCCATTGCAATTTATTTTAGATTAATATAGTATATAAATATATATAATATTTATGCTACCGAGGAAATACTTTGACTGCAAGCCATACCCCCCTGATTAAAGACTTTTTTGATCCAGAGACCTGGACCTATACCTATGTGGTTTATGAGGGTGATGGCAGCCCCTGCGTGATTATTGACTCCGTACTCAATTACGACCCTAAATCAGGCAGAACAACTACGAAGTCTGCTGATGAGGTGATTGGCTTCGTTAAGGCACACCAACTGCAGGTAGCTTGGATTTTGGAGACGCATGCCCATGCAGACCATTTAACAGCAGCCCCCTATTTGCAAAGTCACTTGGGCGGCAAGCTAGTAATTGGAGATCACATCAAAAATGTACAGACGGTATTTAAGGGTGTCTTTAACCTGGATGATCGCTTTAAAGCAGACGGTACTCAATTTGACTACTTGCTAAAAGAGGGAGAGTCACTATCTTTCGGAAATTTATCCCTAAAAGCACTTTTTGTCCCTGGACATACTCCTGCTTGTATGGCCTATGAGATTGGTGATGCAATCTTCGTGGGCGACACCTTATTTATGCCGGATGTCGGCACTGCTCGCTGTGATTTCCCCGGTGGTGATGCGAAGACGCTCTATCGCTCTATCCAAAAAATCTTGTCTTACCCAGGTCAGACCAAGCTATATATGTGCCATGACTATCCACCAAATAATCGCCCTGCAAGTGGTTTGACTACCGTTGCCAATGAGAAGGCAAATAATATTCATGTGCATGATGGTGTGACTGAGGATCAATTTGTGCAGATGCGTACTGCCCGAGATAAAACCTTGGAGATGCCAACATTAATTTTGCCTTCCATTCAGGTCAATATTCGGGCTGGACATTTCCCTGAGCCAGATGCCAATGGCGTCTCTTACCTCAAAATTCCATTAAACGCACTCTGATCGGGGTCACAATGAATATGCCAATCACTAAGTCAGAGTTAAAGAAAATGCAGTCATCAGCAGATGATGCTTGCAAGCTGATGAAGGTTTTATCTAATCGTGACCGCATGATGCTCTTATGTGAAATCGGTCAGGCAGAAAAATGTGTGGGTGAGCTAGAGGCTGCGCTGGATTTACATCAACCAACCTTATCTCAGCAGCTCACCGTATTACGTAAAGAAAAGCTAGTTAAAACACGTAGAGAGGGTAAGCAAATTTACTACTCTCTATCAAGCCAGGTTGCAGTAGCCGTCATGAGCCTGCTTTACAAGCATTACTGCAAAAAGTAATGCCAGAAAATAATCAATCGTTTTTAAAGGGAGTTCAATATGAAATGTAACGTCGGTGGTATCGATCGTATCTTAAGAATCTCAGTTGGAATTGTGCTGGTTGCGCTTGCAGCTAACGATATTGTTGGCTGGTGGGGTTGGCTTGGACTTATTCCCTTGGCTACGGGTATTTTCCGCTTTTGCCCAGCTTACCCATTATTGGGAATCAATTCTTGCGGAACTCCAGATGGAAATGATTCCTGCTGCAAGTAAGTCTTCTGGGATTTGACTAAGGTGTATTGAGGATTAAAACTCAATACACCTTATGTACTTCTGGAGCACCTATTTTTTAGTATAAACACCATGCAATAAAAAGATGGCGAAGAAGGTAAGACCAAGCATCCAGTGGGTTGTGATGACCTGATCTCGAATTTCTTCAGGGCCGTAGTACAACAGGGCGCCTGATATCAATAAAGTAGCTAAAAAAGCTAATTGGCTTAAACCACTCCAAAGCTTCCTCTTGGACTTCAAGCCCGCCTTGAGGTGAAAAGGTAAGACTGAGCCTAAGGCTATCGTAGCAACCATTGCGGAAATGCCGTGCCACATCAATACCGAGTGCTTGCCCATTATTGACTGCCCTACGTGAAACTCATGACCTAGTAGATAGGCGATTCCTGTAAGAGAACAGCTCAACATGCTAGTTAGGACAAACTGTCTTTGCCATATTGGCATCTTGCCGAGGCGGTTGGTGTTTTTCATGCTATGAAGGTGCTAGGAATTTTGATGGCTTGCGCGGAAAAATGACTTAAGCAGGGGTGTTGGTCATTACCAGAAATGCTGACTACCTTTGTTAAGGCATCGGCATAAACGCATTCACTAGCGACTACCGAGTAAGACTCTAAAAACTCAATATGTTCTTGATTGAGCGGGTTGACCATAAAACTTTTGGTTTCAGCATCGCGCCTTGCAAAGTAAAGACTGCTAGTGGCAATTGCGCCCACTTTCATGCCACCAATTTGGATGAGTTCATGAGGTTTTGATGGATTACGGATTTGAATGTCTTGAACGCGATCCCCAAAAACACGCATATCTCCACCGGCATTCACTGATCCAGTATGGATGCCATGATCCACCAAGACCTCTACCGCCTTGTCTACTGCATAGCCTTTTGCAATGCCGCCTAAATCAAGGCATAGCGGCACCTGAGATCGAACGCAATTAGCCTCAATAAACTCCAAGTCTTCAATCCCGCCAAACAAACGTGTATCCATCCTGACATGCCTAGGCAGTAGACCTGCTTCTACTAGGTGATGACCAATGCCGCAATTAAATATGCCTTTAGACTCAATATGAATCTCTTTGGCAATTGTCAGTACCTCGGTAGTCCAGGAGTGAATGCGAATCGGCTCTAAATGGGATCTAGCATTAATTTGAGAAAGCTCGCTGTCAGGATCATGAAAGCCCATCAAAGATTGGACTTGTTCAATGGCATTGAATGCCATCTCTATTGCATGGAGTGAATGCTCTCCATCTTCAGTTGAAATTTCAACAAAGGTGCCTAAGAGTGGTTTGCAGCGAATCATTTTGCTTTGGGCGCTTGGGATTGATTTTTGAGTGCAATGTCATAAAGCACTGCAACACGTTTGACGCCATCAGTGAGATGTTTGCAGGAGAGGGTGGCCCCACCAATATTTTGAATATCTTGATTAAGCTTAATGGGGTCCGCTGCCGTTTTGCCAACAAACTGCTTGCGCCACTGGGCTTCTGCTACTTCGTAGCCATAGGATTCAACGTATTCCAGGATCTCAATGCCAGTTACTGCACCTAACGGACTAAGGGCTACGGCATAGGTAATCATTTCATGTTTACCAACCACCTCATCCACGATGAACCAACTTCCGTCTGACGCCTTCCAAATGCGATCTCCTTGAAAGGGGTGGCGAATACTGGAAGCTGAACGCATTTTGTCTTGAAGTTCATCTGTAATGATGATGGGGTTTTTGACAAGCGGTTTATTGGGTATGAGTATCTTTTGTGCTTGCTCCACAGAGACGTAAATCTTCGCGTGCGCTACGATCGGTGCCATTGTTGCAGCAACGCTGGCTATTAGTAGGGGGTTTAGTTTCCGGTTCATCATCTTTTTCTTTAGTTGAGCGGAAATCCAACTTTGACAATGAATTCATTTACTGAGTGACTATCCCAAACTCGGGCGTTGGAGCACTCAGCTTCACCGCCGCCCATGCAGCTGCCACCCTTCAATTGATAGCGCCAAGCACCGGTAACCCACCAGTCTTTTGCTGCGTAGTGCATATTTGGCCCAACAAAGGTTGCGCGTTGTACTTGATTGCGTAAATTTAATTCTGAATAGTCGTTATGAAACCGTGCCTCAACACCAGCAGACCATTTGGGGGCGAATCGATAGCTAGCGCCCACGAGAAAGTCGAGCATTGATTCTGGTACGTTGCCATTCTCAATAAACTTTAAGCGTTCATTTGCTACGACTACGTTACCAGCCAAGACCAATCGATCGTCAATGAAGTTAGATTGCAAGAGTAGGCGAGCTTCAATTTCATTTTTATTTCTTCCCCAGGTAGGCTCTAAATACAAACCAACGCCAACAGGTGATGTCACTGGATTGGTCAGTCGATAAATGGCCTCCAAGGACCCACCCTCAATGCCACTCTTTCTGTAAGGAGTTGAAGGGTCATGGCCTGATGGCACTCCGTAGCCACCAGTGCAACTTGGGCTATCACCACAAGCTTCTGGATTGGTGTAGTTCTGATTAGCGTTGGTGTAGTAGGAGTTGATGTAACCAGCAATTTGCAAATCATTGGTCAGGCCATATTCCAACTCGGTTCTCGCTGTCCATGCATCGTAGGTACCAGCAGCTTGCTGTTTATTGAGCTGTAAGCGCTGCTCAAACTCAAGCTTTCCTTTTGGCTGTAGATCTAGGGTGTAAATCCATCCAAATGCACCTTCACCCGCATTGGCGAATGAGAAGTGCAAGGCGGTGGCTAATAGGATGCTGAAGGCAACAAGTCTTTTGATGGTCATTTTCATAGTGAGGTGGTTTGGTGAATAAAAGTAAATGAGAATGATTCGCAATATACAGTAAATGAGAATAATTCTCAATTGAGAAAATGACCCTATGTTCTTAGGTGTTGAGATTTGCCTGGAGTGAATGCCAAGCTTGTAAGATCCATAGCTATGGATTCAGAAGCCCTTGTGAAGCTAGTCACAATGAAGATGCCTTATGGCAAGCATGCTGGTCGTGCGCTTGCGGACTTGCCTGGTAATTATTTAGCCTGGTTCGCTCGCGAAGGCTTTCCTAAGGGCGAGCTTGGTCAGCTCCTGGAGCTAATGCATACCCTTGATCACAATGGATTACGAGGTTTGTTGGCGCCCATTCAGCGGGCCCATGGAATTGCTCCCCGCACTCGGGGGTAACAATTTATTTGGTGCGCACTATCGCTATGACGCGATTGCGTTCATAAGTCACATTAGGCGAATCCGGCGGACTGCTTTGCGAGAGTGTGACCAAGATTGAGCTCTGCGCTTCAATCTCTTTCGCTAGGCTTTGAGCCAAATTGAGGTTGCGATCATATTGAAGCTCTATGCTGGCAACCTTTCCTGACTTGATGTTTGAGATCAGTGCTGCCACCTTCTCAGATGAGTATTGGTCAAAAAAGACTGGATACCACCCGCCCATTACCTGCCTAGGTGTTGATGCGCTCTTCGTGGCTGATTTGATTGACTTAGTTTCAGTGGGCTCTACCGCTAGGTGAAAGTCGATACCAGTTTTCTGAATCAATTCAGCGTAGGAGATTGGCGCACTCATTTGCGCATCGTCGGTATTCTCGACCCAATAAGCCCAAGCCAATTTTTTATTGGGGTCATAGACCAACTTATATAAATGGCTCGGAATGGTGACCTTGCTTTTGCCGATGCTGCCTGCATTGCCACCTGATCCCGTAAAGACGTACACATCGCCTTGTGCGCGTTTGACGTACATCCTTGTAGGTTCTTCAACCCGTTTTGCCCAGATACCCTGATTGTTTTGCCTAGCCTGCGGCATCATATTTGCCAAGGAGAATGACTGCGCCATCCCTTTTTCACTTGTCATGTCACCGGCTGGTACGTTGTGGCCGCGGTCAAAGCCACTGCCGCGATAGTCTGCCAGTAGGGCGCGTTCATGAAAAGGCAGCCTTGCCTCTTCATAAAACTGATTGGTTCGGCGTGGGTGCGGGGCTTGGAGCTGCTCACCATTGAGTTTCTCAATGGTGTAGATGGGCTTTTTATCTGAAGGCGAGTAGTAGATCGCAAAATCATCAAAGCAAAGGTCTCGCCCCGCCTGAGTCGTTGTGGGTATTTGCTGGGCTGGGAACAGATCTTTGCATTGATCGAAGAGGGCGAACGCACTTAGAGGTAGCCAAAGCAGGCTAAGTAAGAGGGGTTTAACCAGGAATTTCATTGCATGTCAGTGTAATGAGTGGTGCTGTGAACAAGCAAAAGTTTTTCGTCTATCGGGCATTTAGGTTAGCTCTAGAGCTAGTGTGGAAGAGGCTTTAGAGACGTTTTGCACTGTAGCTTTACGTCGTTGTAAGGTGTAAAAATTGTAAGAGTCTCAGCCGATAGGGGTAACCATCAGAACACTACCGGTAGAAAATCCAGCCCGCTGGAATACTAGATGTATGGGGCGGACGGCTCATTTGAAGTTGAAAAATAGTAAAAAAGTTGGATTTTGAGCACTTTTTTATTATATGAAATAAGTCCCCACTAACTTATTTAAGTCATTGAATTTAAAGGATTAAATAAGAAAATTGGGGACTTAGTTAGGGATCATCCTTATTTCGAGACCTAAAAGTTATGGAAATAGAGTTCTTTATTCTTGACTTGATATAAGAACCTTCTTAGGATGGCTCATGTTTTTTACTTATTGCATCGCAACATAAATCAGAAGTTTGATTTTCGGTGTGCTGCAAGACCATGAATGATTAAATGTTTTTCTGCCAATTCGAGTGACTTACAACTAGCGCAACCAGCAACGGTTAATGCTAAAGAGTTGTTAGCTCACGCACTGTCACCTGTGTATCGGGTGATGAATGGTTTATTGATCGTGACTGTTTTCATGATCGTGGGACTCTGGCTCTCCGGCAATGGAACTCAAGCAGGCGCTTTTGATTTGGCTCGTATCCTGGTTCCCGATGAAGCGCGCCATATGGTGTGGCAAAACGGTTTTGGAATGCTCGATCAGTACCAAGAAGAAACTCCAAAGGCCATTGCCGATAAAGAAATTGCCAATGTGATCTACGGAAAGGCTTCGGTCAGCCCTAACAGCGGTCTCATGAGCGCTAAGCAGCAAACAGTTGCTCTCTTGATGCCTTCAGTGGCTCATGCCCAGGTAAAGCCGATTTCTCATCTATCAGATCGCATCCCCGCTTCAAAAATTGATCCTCAGGCACTCGATTCGAAGTTGATGGTATCGATTCAGAATCAACGTGCAGTTGCTGACTTCTTTGAGAAGAAGTACAAGTTAGATCGTGCCAAGATTGAGGAATACGTTTCCAACACGGTATTGATTGCAAAAGAAGTCAACATTGATCCAGTTTTGTTGCTTGCCGTAATTTCAGTCGAGTCGAACTTTAATCCGCTGACTAAAAGCCAGGCCGGTGCCGAAGGTTTGATGCAGGTGATGACTGCCATTCATAAAGATAAATATGCTTTGTATGGTGGAGCTACTGATGCTGTTAAGCCTGAAGTAAATATTCGCGTAGGCGCTTACATCTTGAAATATTTGATTGCCACTAGTGGTTCATTGCGCAATGGCTTGAAATACTATGTCGGCGCTGCAAATGCAGATAACGATGGTGGCTATACCGATAAGGTAATGGCTGAAAGAAATCGCCTGATTGGTTTGTGTCAGCCAACAACGCAAAATAAATTAACCTTGAACGGAAAAGACTTGCGTTCGTAAGGTCTGCAGTTTTCCTCTGGTAAAAAATAAGGCCACTCATCGAGTGGCCTTATTACTTGCAGATGCTAGCTTGGAATTAATTTACTCCGTGTAGCTCTACGTCAAATACTAAGGTTGCATTTGGTGGGATTACGCCACCAGCACCGCGTGCGCCATAGCCCATCTCAGAAGGAATAATGAGAGTGCGTTTGCCGCCGATCTTCATGCCTTGTACGCCTTGATCCCAGCCCTTGATTACATGGCCGGCACCCAAAGGAAAGCTAAACAGTTGGCCGCGATCCAAGGAGCTATCAAACTTCTGGCCTTTATTGTCTGGCGCTTTGTCATCAAACAACCATCCGGTGTAATGCACGTCTACATGATTGCCGGCAGTCGCTTCTTTGCCATCACCAACAACGGTATCTATTTTTTGGAGTTCGCTCACGTTTATCTTCCTCTTTGGCTGAAATTGAAGGGCTAGTATATTCTGAGCGTAATCTTTTTGTTCGAGCAAACCAACATGACAAACTTCTGGCCACATTCAGCGTATCAAACCCTTGCAGTGGGCTCAGACAATCAATTGCTAGTGACAGATGATTTTCTGCGAACTTACTTATTGCGCCCGGAATTAAACCTCGTCCCGGAGTCTTGCGATGCTGAGCGCGCTCTTCATCAGCGTTTGAGTGAAAACCCCCGAGCAACTATCGCTGATCAAGAAATTACTGCGATGGCAGATCCGGATATTCAGGTGAACTATCAAGTTTGGCTCAGGTATCGAACGAAGCTATTGGCGGCTAGTTCTTTAGAGAACTTCTATATGAGCTTGTTTAAGGGGGATGGCGTGGATGTGCCGCCATTATTTATTGCTCAGTTGGCGCAAATATTTATTCGGCATATCTTGGGCGAGGATTGCGATCCTCTGGATGCTCGCATGGGAGAAATTTTCTTCCGGACCCAAAAGATCACCGTACTGGAAGACGGTGTTGTGATGGGCGCGGATGATGAGGTGGTAACTCGTAATGCGCAAGCCGGTGAGACGGGCAACATTTTAGATCTGCTGAAGAGTAAGTCGATGTCCATGCGCTCGATCGATTTGGATGTGCTGCATGAAGAAAATGCGGATCTGTATTGGGAGAAGAATGAGGATCATGATTTTGCAGTGCAGCTGAACTTTGGTCAGCCACCTATTAATCATTTTTGCCGCGTCCTTGAAAAATGGGTGCAACACTTTTTAGGTGCTCAAGTTCGCGTTACCCCAATGCAGCAAATTACGGACCCCAAATGGTCTTGGCATGTTGGTTTAGATGCTGCGGCAACTGATATCTTGAACAAGCTTTACAACAAAGAGCCGGTAGATTCTGAGGAACTTGAAAAGGTCATTTGCTTGTTCCGTCTGGACTTTATTGATGAGGCTGCTGTCACTCAATCTCAAGCTGGAAAACCAGTTTATTTAGCGATCGCAATGAATGATGAAAAGCAGCTCAAACTGAAGCCGCAAAACTTACTCTTCAATTTGCCCTTAGCTAAAGCATCCTAAGTAGCGGAAGCTGCATTAGTTTTCTTGCGATTGGCGCTCAGCCAAATCAAAGCAGCTGCTGTGACTGCAACAGGAAGCAGTGATCCCAGGTTTAGGATATTCCAGCCCTGCGAGGTGATGAGTGCTCCAGAACCAAAGGAAGTGAAAGCCATCGTGCCGAACACAAAAAAGTTAATGGCAGCCTGAGCTTTGTCACGCTCTTCAGGTCGATAGGCGGTCATCGCAAGAGACGTGGAACCAGTAAATAAAAAGTTCCAGCCAACACCCAATAAAAATAGTGCAATTAAAAATTGGTGAAACTCGACGCCAGTCAGTGCAATCGCAATACATAGGAGATTGAGGATCACTCCAACGCCCATGATCTTGAGTGTGCCAAAGCGCTGAATGAGTGAACCGGTAAAGAAACCAGGCGCGAACCTACCAAAAACATGCCATTCCAGGACC
>ERZ1034363.1956-NODE-1956-length-10610-cov-4.048229_pt1 | contig 10610 bp, 13 predicted proteins | sample MGYA00520616_ERZ1034363 | MGnify/ENA primary metagenome ERZ1034363 (study PRJEB33736, sample SAMEA104284506) | Azolla filiculoides | biome: Urban; feature: Water surface; material: Ditch water | place: Netherlands | collected 2015-10-28 | depth 0-0.1 m ...
GGAGGTGGTGAATTGCCGGCACAATTTAGCATCGTCGCAGCGGTCCCGCGCGCGCGAAACGAGGCGGCGTGCCTCGTCGGGATCAAGCTGGCCGGAGCGGTAGAGAAGCGAGCGGGGATCGGCGGTAAAGGTCATCCCGCCGATATAAGCCACTTAAAGCGCGGCGCAAGGTAAAGCCCCGCGCCGTGGCAGGCCTTAATGCCCGTGGCTGTCCAGCACGAAGCGCTTGTCGCAATAGCCGCAATCGGCAAAGCCCGTTTCGTCGATTTCCAGATAGACGCGCGGGTGGCCAAGGGCTGCGGCGGCATAGCCGCTGCCGCCCCGGATCGCGCCCGCACCGTCGCAGGATACGCGGGTGGTTTCGACCAGGGTGGTTTCAGGTGCGTTGCTGGTGTTTTCCATGGTGTTCGGCCCTAAAGCTCCACCTCGATTCCCGCAATAGCTTGCGCCTCGCCAACCGCCGGCCCTTTATTCCCACCCCTTTACGAAAGCGGGGCGAGGGGGCACATGCACGCCCATGGACCAAGCAGCGATCGAAATCCGTGATCTGGTGAAGGAATATGCCCCGCGTGGAAATGCGCCGGGCAAACGCGCGCTCGGCGGCGTCAGCTTCGATGTGCCGCAGGGCAAGATCTTCGGCCTGCTGGGCCCGAACGGCGCGGGCAAGAGCACGCTGATCAACATCATGGCCGGGCTGGTGAACAAGACCAGCGGCACCGTGCGCATCTGGGGCCACGATATCGATCGCGACCACCGCAACGCGAAGCTGTCCATCGGCATCGTGCCGCAGGAAATCGTGTTCGATCCGTTCTTCACGCCCTTTGAAGTGCTGGAAAACCAGAGCGGCATGTATGGCGTGGCCAAGGCCCTGCGCCGCAGCGAGGAACTGCTGCGCGCGGTCCACTTGGCGGACAAACGCGATGCCTATTCGCGGTCGCTGTCGGGCGGGATGAAGCGGCGCCTGCTGATTGCCAAGGCGATGGTCCACCGCCCGCCCGTGCTGGTGCTGGACGAGCCGACCGCCGGTGTGGACGTGGAATTGCGCCAGACCCTGTGGCAGTTCATCGCCAAGCTCAATCGCGAAGGCCATACCGTCCTGCTTACCACCCATTATCTGGAAGAGGCCGAGGCCCTGTGCGGGCGCATCGCCATGCTCAAGACCGGGCGCATTGTGGCCCTGGACAAGACCAGCGACCTGCTCAAGGCGGCCTCCAGCAATGTGCTGCGATTCAAGTTGGATGCCGAGTTGCCCAAGGAGTTGGCCGACAAGGCGCGCATCACGGGCCGCATTGTGCAGTTCCCTGCCAATGACGCGTTGGAGATTGAGCGCTACCTCGCCGCCGTGCGTGAGGCAGGTTTGCAGGCGCAAGACGTTGAAATTCGCAAAGCCGACTTGGAAGATGTGTTCCTCGATGTGATGCACAAAAGCGAAGAAACAGGAGCACAAGCATGATGACCGGCTGGACCATGCTCTTCTACAAAGAGGTGCTGCGCTTTTGGAAAGTCAGTTTCCAAACGGTGGCTGCGCCCGTGCTCACTGCGGTGATGTATCTGATGATTTTTGGTCACGTGCTCGAAGCGCATGTGCAGGTGTACGACGGGGTGAGCTACACCGCGTTTTTGATTCCGGGCCTCGTGATGATGAGCGTGTTGCAAAACGCGTTTGCCAACAGCTCGTCGTCGATGGTGCAAAGCAAGATCATGGGCAACTTGGTGTTCCTGCTGCTCACGCCACTCTCGCACTGGAGCTGGTTCTTTGCCTACGCGCTTTCTGCCATGGTGCGCGGCTTGTTGGTGGGCGCGGGTGTGTTGCTGGCGGGCGTGCTGTTTGTGTGGCAATCGTCGGTGCTCAATTTTTCGCTCATGCCTACGCAGCCTTTGTGGGTCATCACTTTTGCCGTGCTCGGTGCGCTCATGCTTGGCTCGCTCGGTTTGATCGCGGGCTTGTGGGCCGATAAGTTTGACCAAATGGCCGCTTTCCAAAACTTCATCATCATGCCGATGACGTTTTTGAGCGGCGTGTTTTATTCCATCCACTCACTGCCAAGCTTTTGGCAAAACGTGAGCCACCTCAACCCGTTCTTCTACATGATCGACGGTTTCCGTTTTGGCTTCTTTGGCCAAAGCGATGTGTCGCCTTGGTTGAGCTTGGGTGTGGTGGGTGTGTGCTTAACGCTGGTGTCGGGCATTGCGCTGCACTTGCTGCGCACGGGTTACAAGATTCGAGGATGAAGGTTTTTAAATGACAGCTGACGAACTACAAACCATCATCGCCGCAGGCCTGCCTTGCGAGCATTTGCACGTTGAGGGCGATGGCCGTCATTGGTATGCCACTTTGGTGTCCGCCGAGTTTGAAGGCAAGCGCCTCATCCAACGCCACCAGCAGGTGTACGCCACCTTGGGCGAAAAAATCAAAACCGACGAAGTGCACGCTTTGTCCATGAAAACCTACACGCCTGCCGAGTGGCAAGCTGCTCCTAAAGCTTAAGAAACCCTATGGATAAATTACTCGTTCGCGGCGGCCGCACCCTCAATGGCGAAGTGCTGATTTCTGGCGCTAAAAACGCGGCCCTGCCCGAGCTGTGCGCAGCCTTGTTGACCGACCAGCCTGTCACGTTGCAAAACGTGCCGCAGTTGCAAGACGTGGCCACCATGCTCAAGCTCATCCGCAACATGGGTGTGACGGCCGAGCGTGCAGACGACGGCACAGTCAGCTTAGATGCCGGCGGTTTGAACAACCCAGAAGCCCCTTACGAGTTGGTGAAAACCATGCGCGCTTCGGTGCTGGCACTTGGCCCCTTGTTGGCCCGTTTTGGTCATGCCAAGGTGTCGTTGCCCGGCGGTTGCGCCATTGGCTCACGCCCTGTGGATCAGCACTTGAAAGGCTTGCAAGCCATGGGTGCAGAGATTGATGTGGACCACGGCTACATGGTCGCCAAATTGGGCGGTGGTCGCACACGCCTCAAAGGTGCACGCATCGCCACCGACATGGTGACCGTCACTGGCACAGAAAACTTCCTCATGGCCGCGGCTTTGGCCGACGGTGAAACCGTGTTGGAAAACGCCGCGCAAGAGCCAGAGATTCCAGACTTGGCCGAAATGCTCATTGCCATGGGCGCGAAGATTGAAGGCCACGGCACAAGCCGCATCCACATCCAAGGTGTGGAGCGTTTGCACGGCTGCACCCACAAAGTGGTGGCTGACCGCATTGAAGCCGGCACGTTCTTGTGTGCGGTGGCAGCCACTGGCGGCGACGTGTTTTTGCGTCACGCCCGTGCCGACCATTTGGACGCGGTCATCGACAAGCTGCGCGATGCAGGTGCAACAGTCACTGCCAACGCAGAGGGCATTCGCATCCAAGGCACTGCGCCCGCGTATGAACACCTCAAGGCACAAAACTTCCGCACCACCGAATACCCAGGCTTCCCCACCGACATGCAAGCGCAGTTCATGGTGTTGAACGCCATTGCCAAGGGCGCATCGAAGGTGACCGAAACCATTTTTGAAAACCGCTTCATGCACGTCAACGAGTTGGTGCGCTTGGGCGCACACATCCAAATCGACGGCAAAGTGGCCGTGCTTGAAGGCGTCCAAAAGCTCTCGGGTGCAACCGTCATGGCCACCGACTTGCGCGCTTCTGCCTCGCTGGTGATTGCTGGCTTGGTGGCCGACGGCGAAACCTTGGTGGACCGCATCTACCACTTGGACCGTGGCTACGACAAGATGGAAGCCAAGCTGCGCGCCATTGGCGCAGATATCGAAAGAGTGAAATGAACAACATGTTGACGCTGGCGCTCTCCAAGGGCCGCATCTTTGATGAAACCATGCCGCTGCTCAAAGCCGCAGGCATTGAGGTGCTCGAAGATCCAGAAAAATCTCGCAAGCTCATCTTGCCCACCAACCACGCCAATGTGCGCGTGGTGTTGGTGCGTGCGTCTGACGTGCCCACGTATGTGCAATACGGCGGTGCTGATTTGGGCGTGACGGGCCTCGACACATTGATCGAACACGGCACAGATGGTTTGTACCAACCGCTCGATTTGCAAATCGCCAAATGCCGCATGAGCGTGGCGGTGCGTTCTGATTTCGACTACGCCGCCATGGTCAAACAAGGCGCGCGCTTGAAAGTCGCGACCAAGTACACCACCATCGCGCGTGACTTCTTCGCCACCAAAGGCGTGCACGTCGATTTGGTCAAGCTCTATGGCTCCATGGAATTGGCCCCGCTCACCGGCTTGGCCGATGCCATCGTCGACTTGGTGTCCACCGGCAACACACTCAAAGCCAACCACTTGGTAGAAGTCGAACGCATCATGGACATCAGCTCGCGCTTGGTGGTCAACCAAGCTGCGCTCAAGATGAAGCAGGCCGACATTCGCCGCATCATCGATGCGTTTTCTGCCGCGCTTGCCAAATAAACCTTTCACCACACACGTACACAAGATGGCCAAACCGCTTCGTCTCTCGACCACCAGCCCCACCTTTGAAGCTGATTTCAAAGCGCGTCTGCATTGGTCTGCCGACACCGATGCGGCCATCGAGCAACGCGTGGCCGACATCTTGGCCGACGTGCAAAAGCGTGGCGATGCTGCCGTGCTGGAGTACACCGAGCGCTTTGACGGCCTGAAGGTCGACAGCATGGCCGCGTTGGAGCTGACGCAAACCGAACTCAAAGCCGCGTTCGATGGCTTGCCCGCCGAGCAACGCGACGCCTTGCAAGCCGCCGCCGCACGCGTGCGCAGCTATCACGAGGCGCAAAAGAAAGCCAGCGGCGAAAGCTGGACTTACCGCGATGCCGATGGCACGTTGCTGGGCCAAAAAGTCACGCCGCTCGACCGCGTGGGCATTTATGTGCCCGGTGGCAAAGCCGCTTATCCATCCAGCGTGTTGATGAACGCCATCCCTGCGCACGTCGCGGGTGTGCAAGACATCATCATGGTTGTGCCCACGCCCAAGGGCGAAAAGAACCCACTCGTCTTGGCCGCTGCCTATGTGGCTGGCGTGAGCCGCGCCTTCACCATTGGTGGCGCACAAGCCGTGGCTGCCTTGGCCTATGGCACAGCCACTGTGCCAGCGGTCGACAAAATCACCGGCCCCGGCAACGCCTATGTGGCCGCTGCCAAGCGCCGCGTGTTTGGCACGGTGGGCATTGACATGATTGCAGGCCCCAGCGAAATTTTGGTGTTGGCCGATGGCTCCACGCCCGCCGATTGGGTGGCCATGGATTTGTTCAGCCAAGCCGAGCACGACGAGTTGGCGCAAAGCGTGTTGCTCTGCCCCGATGCCGCGTACATCGACCGCGTGCAAGCCGAGATCGAACGCTTGCTGCCGCAAATGCCGCGCAAAGACATCATCGAAAAGTCCCTCAATGGCCGTGGTGTGCTCATCCACACCCGCAGCATGGAAGAAGCCTGCGCCATCAGCAACCGCATTGCGCCCGAACACTTAGAGGTGTCGAGTAACGAGCCCCACAAGTGGGAGCCGCTGCTCAAGCACGCAGGCGCGATCTTCTTGGGCGCGTTCACCAGCGAAAGCTTGGGCGACTACTGCGCTGGCCCCAACCACGTGTTGCCCACCAGCGGCACGGCGCGTTTCAGCTCGCCCTTGGGCGTGTACGACTTCCAAAAGCGCAGCAGCTTGATCGAGGTGAGCGAGCAGGGCGCACAAACGCTGGGCAAGATTGCCGCGGTGTTGGCCTATGGCGAAGGCTTGCAAGCCCACGCCATGGCGGCTGAGTTCCGTTTGAAGAAAGACTGACCGATATGACGAACGCCCTGCGTTTCATTCGCCCCGACGTCCAAGCCATGCACGCCTATGCCGTGCAGCACTCGGTGGGCATGGTCAAGCTCGACGCGATGGAAAACCCATTCACCCTCTCGCCCGAATTGCAGGCCCAGCTGGGCGCGCGTTTGGGCGCGGTGGAAGTCAACCGCTACCCCGGCGCACGCATCGACGACTTGAAAAACGCACTGGCGAAATACGTTGATTTGCCCGCAGGCTTAGGCCTGATGTTGGGCAACGGCTCTGACGAACTCATCTCTTTGTTGTCGCAAGCTTGCGCCGTCCCCGGCGCTCAAGATCGCGCCAAAGTCGTCGCCCCAGAGCCCGGCTTTGTGATGTACGGCATGAGCGCACAGTTGCAAGGTTTGCAATACATCGGCGTGCCGCTCAAGGCCGACTTTGAGCTGGACGAAGCCGCCATGTCTGCCGCCATCGCGCAGCACGAGCCCGCCATTGTTTACATCGCGTACCCCAACAACCCCACCGCCAATTTGTGGGACGCCGACACCATTCGCCGCCTCATCACACAGGTCAGCGCTTATGGTGGCTTGGTGGTGATGGACGAGGCGTATCAGCCGTTCTCCAGCAAAAGCTGGTTGGATGAAATTCGCCAACACCCAGCGGCCAACGCCAATGTGCTGCTGATGCGCACGCTGTCAAAGTTTGGTTTGGCCGGCATTCGCTTGGGCTACATGATTGCCCCGCAGGCGCTGATCAACGAGGTCGACAAACTGCGCCCACCGTACAACGTGAGCGTGCTCAACGCCGAATGCGCTTTGTTTGCGCTGGAGCACACCGATGTGTTCGCCCAGCAAGCCGCCGTCATTCGCACCGAGCGTGAAGCCTTGTTCAAAGCTTTGCAGCAAATGGCAGGCGTCACGCCCTACGCCAGCGAAGCCAACATGATGGTGCTGCGTTTCAATGGTGAAGCTGATGCCGCCAACCGCGCTTTTGAGGTGCTCAAGGCCCACAAAGTGCTGGTCAAGAACGTTTCTAAAATGCACCCATTGCTTGCCAACTGCTTGCGCTTGACCATCGGCACGCCCGAGGAAAACAAACAACTCTTGGCTGCCCTGCAAGCCGCTCTCTCTTAATCGAAAGTCACACATGACAGCTCGCACCGCCGAAGTCAGCCGCAACACGGCCGAGACCCAAATCACCGTCAAGATCAACCTCGACGGCACGGGCCAATCCAAGCTCTCTACCGGCATTGGTTTCTTTGACCACATGCTCGACCAAATCGCGCGTCATGGTTTGATTGACCTCGACATCCAAGCCAAGGGCGACCTGCACATCGACGGCCACCACACCGTGGAAGACGTGGGCATCACCTTGGGCCAAGCGTTTGCCAAAGCCGTGGGCGACAAAAAAGGCATTCGCCGTTATGGCCACGCCTATGTGCCGCTCGACGAAGCGCTCAGCCGCGTGGTGGTGGATTTCTCTGGCCGCCCAGGCTTGGTCATGCACGTGCCGTTCAAGAGCGGCATGATTGGCGAGTTCGACAGCCAATTGGCGTTTGAATTCTTCCAAGGCTTTGTGAACCACGCCTTCGTGACCCTGCACATCGACAACCTGCGCGGCGAGAACGCGCATCACCAAGCTGAGACTGTGTTCAAAGCGTTTGCTCGCGCTCTGCGTGCCGCTTTGGAGTTGGACCCACGCTCTGCCGGCATGATTCCCTCGACAAAGGGTTCACTTTGAACAACAAAGTCGCAGTCGTTGATTACGGCATGGGCAACCTGCGCTCCGTGGCGCAGGCTGTGATGCATGCTGCTTCAGTGGTGGACCATGCGGAAGTCATCGTCACGTCTGACCCCCAAGTGGTGCGCGACGCGCACCGCGTGGTGTTGCCAGGCCAAGGCGCGATGCCTGACTGCATGCGCGAGTTGCGCGAGTCCGGCATGTTTGACGCGGTGATGGATGCCGCCCACAAAAAGCCATTGTTTGGCGTGTGCGTGGGCATGCAAATGTTGCTCGACCACAGCGCCGAGGGCGACACACCTAGTCTAGGTCTCATTCCTGGCGAAGTGGTGCAGTTTGATCTGGCTGGCCGCACCCAAGCCGATGGCAGCCGCTTCAAAGTGCCGCAAATGGGCTGGAACCAAGTGCAGCCCACACGCCCGCACTTCATGTGGACTGACGTACCCGACGGCAGCTACTTCTATTTCGTGCACAGTTTCTACGCCCGCCCTGCCAATTCCGAGCACAGCGCGGCCCAAACGGACTACGGCGGCCTTTTTACATGCGCCGTGGCCCGCGACAACATTTTTGCGACACAATTTCACCCCGAGAAGAGCGCGGCGCATGGCTTGGCCCTGTACCGCAACTTTCTGCACTGGAACCCTTGAACTTTTAACGCCATCATGTATTTAATTCCCGCCATCGATCTCAAAGACGGACATTGCGTGCGCCTCAAACAAGGTGACATGGAGCAATCCACCACCTTCGGTGAAGACCCAGCGCAAATGGCGCTCAACTGGGTGGCCAAAGGCGCACGTCGCCTGCACTTGGTGGACTTGAACGGCGCTTTCGCCGGCACACCCCAAAACAAAGCGGCCATCAAAGCCATTTTGAAAGCCGTGGGCCACGACATCCCCGTGCAATTGGGTGGCGGCATTCGCGACCTCGACACGATTGAAAAATACATCGACGCTGGCTTGCGCTACGTCATCATCGGCACAGCCGCCGTCAAGAACCCCGGCTTCTTGCGCGATGCGTGCAGCGCCTTTGGCGGCCACATCATCGTCGGCCTCGATGCCAAAGACGGCAAAGTGGCGACCGACGGTTGGAGCAAGCTCACAGGCCACGACGTGGCTGACCTTGGCAAGAAGTTTGAAGACTACGGCGTTGAGTCCATCATCTACACCGACATCGGTCGCGATGGCATGCTGACCGGCATCAACATCGACGCCACCGTCAAACTGGCACAAGCCGTGTCTATCCCAATCATCGCCTCTGGCGGTTTGTCCAACATGGCCGACATCGAACAGTTGTGCGCCGTGGAAGACGAGGGCGTGGAAGGCGTGATCTGCGGTCGCGCCATTTACAGCGGCGATTTGGACTTTGAAAAAGCCCAAGCCCGCGCTGACGAACTCAATGGCTAATGAGCAATACCAAGGTCAAGCCTGCCAGCGCTTGACCTTGCCTTGCGGCGACACCGTGCTGGTGGCCCTGCAAGGCGCGCATGTGTTGTCGTGGGTCAGCCAAGGCCGCGAGCGTTTGTTTTTAAGCCCCGATAACCTGTGGGATGGCAAATCCGCCATCCGTGGCGGCGTGCCGGTGTGCTTCCCCCAGTTCAACCAACGCGGCACATTGCCCAAGCATGGCTTTGCACGCAACATGAACTGGACAGTGGGTGAAGCGGTGGCCAGCGGCGACGCCGCCCACATCGACTTCACCCTCAGCACCAACCCCGACACCCTTGCCATTTGGCAACAAGCCTTTGTGGCCGTGCTGCGCGTGGCGCTTGCACCCGGCCAGCTGACCGTCACGCTGACCGTCAACAACACCGAAGCGCAAAATGAATTGCACTTCACCGGCGCACTGCACACCTACCTAGCGGTAGACGACATCGACCTGACCGAGCTGCGTGGCCTAGGCGGCCGCCCCGAGTGGGACGCTGTGGCCGATGTGCATGGCTTGGCCGACGAGGCGCTGTACTTTGATGGCGAGTTTGACCGCGTGTACGACGCCGCTGCAAACCCACTGCACCTGCAAGACGGCACAAGCACCCTGCAAATTGAACAAAGCCCCTCATGGGCCAACTCAGTGGTGTGGAACCCGGGCGAGGGCAAGTGCGCCGCACTGGCCGACATGCCCGCCCAAGGCTTTGCGCGCATGTTGTGCGTGGAAGCCGCGCAGGTGTTTGACCCCATCTCGATTCCCGCTGGTGGCCAATGGGTTGGCTGGCAGCGTTTGACCGTTTCTTGAAGAACTCTTTGGATCTCTATGCTTGCTAAGCGCATCATTCCTTGCCTCGACGTGACCGGCGGTCGCGTCGTCAAAGGCGTCAACTTTGTCGAGCTGCGCGATGCAGGCGACCCTGTGGAAATCGCGGCACGCTACAACGACCAAGGCGCTGACGAGCTCACCTTCTTGGACATCACCGCCACCAGCGACGCGCGCGATGTGATTCTTCACATCATCGAAGCCGTGGCCAGCCAAGTGTTCATCCCCCTCACCGTGGGCGGTGGTGTGCGCACCGTCGACGACGTGCGCCGCATGCTCAACGCAGGCGCTGACAAAGTGAGCTTTAACTCAGCCGCTATTGCCAACCCACAAGTCATTCGCGACGCCTCGGCCAAATACGGCGCGCAGTGCATCGTGGTGGCCATCGACGCCAAACGCCGCACCGCAGAAGACGAACAACGTGCAGGCGCAAACGGCTTGCCCGTCGGCCCCGGCTGGGATGTGTTCAGCCACGGTGGCCGCAAAAACGTGGGCCTAGATGCCGTGGCGTGGGCCAAGCAAATGGCCGACTACGGCGCAGGCGAAATCTTGCTCACCAGCATGGACCGCGACGGCACAAAGAGCGGCTTTGACTTGCAGCTCACCCGCGCTGTGTCCGACATCGTGCCCGTGCCCGTGATCGCATCGGGCGGCGTGGGCAACCTCGACCACTTGGCTGACGGTGTGCAACAAGGCGGCGCTGACGCTGTGCTGGCTGCGAGCATCTTCCACTACGGCGAATACACCGTGCAGCAGGCGAAAGAGCGGATGCGGGAGCGTGGGATTCCTGTGCGTCTTTGATTACCTGAGAGCTTGGGGCGATAGATTTACCCCGTTAGAAATGTTTTTGTCTCTGCAAAGTACCTAGATTTTTCTATTTA
>ERZ1034363.1957-NODE-1957-length-10604-cov-2.561509_pt1 | contig 10604 bp, 7 predicted proteins | sample MGYA00520616_ERZ1034363 | MGnify/ENA primary metagenome ERZ1034363 (study PRJEB33736, sample SAMEA104284506) | Azolla filiculoides | biome: Urban; feature: Water surface; material: Ditch water | place: Netherlands | collected 2015-10-28 | depth 0-0.1 m ...
AGGCGGTCCAACTGGACCTCAAGGTAACGACGGTCCTACAGGGCCGATAGGGCCCAACGGCTTAGACGGTCGTGATGGTCGTGACGGCTTACAAGGTATTCAAGGTCCAGCAGGAGCAGACGGTCGTGATGGACGTGATGGACCTACTGGTCCAGCAGGTATTCAAGGGCCAACAGGACCTATAGGTCCAACTGGTGCAGGTGGTGGTACAACTTTAGTGTTGTATGCTGAAAACGGAACTCCTGTAAGTGCACCTATTGCAAGCGGTGCTGTTGCTATTGCAATGGGTGATGGTGCTTTGGCCCAAGCACATGGTGCACTAATGCACTCAGCTGGTACATTCAGCAACCCAGGTGACTCACAAGTCGGAAGCTATATTGCAAGGGCAATTACAACGGATGGCAACTTTAGTGAGCTTTATCTTGACGGTACATCTGATAAGCTATTGCTCGGCACTAATATCTCATTAGCCTTTTCAATCACAATCATTGCGCGCCGTACTGATGCTGATGGTGAAGGTGCTGTATATGAAATGCGTGGCGGGATTGACAGATCATCAACAGTTCTATCCACCCGGTTGATTGGTGGGGTAAATAAGATGATAATTTCAGAGGATAGCCCACCATGGGATGTCTTAGCGGAAGCAGATACCTATACCGGCGCATTGCGGTTGAAGGTAAAAGGCGAAAGCGGTAAGACAATTCGCTGGGTTGCACATATTCGAACTGTGGAGGTTACAAACTAATGGATTTCGATTTTCTACTAGAGTCAATTAAACCGACTCAAACAACATCGTTGGTAATTGATGCCACTGGTGCACTGATGATGCCGTCCGGTGATACAGCCGCACGGCCTGGTAGTGCTCCTGCTGGTAGCATGCGCTGGAACACTGATACTGCTGGGATGGAAACCTTCAACGGTTCATCTTGGGTATCATCGACCGGTTCAGGCACAGTTACATCAGTAGCCGTCACTGGCTCAACTGGCCTGACAGTCGGTAGCTCGCCTATCACCACGTCCGGCACGATCACTCTTACTCTGGGTACTGAGCTTCAAGGTCTTTCAGCTCTTGCAGCAAATGGCTCAGTAACACGTACAGCTGCAGGTACTTATGCTGCTCGTACAATGACCGGCACTGCTGGCAATATCACTGTTACTAACGGTGACGGCGTAGCCGGTAATCCGACATTCAACTTGTCGGCTGTCGGTTCAGCAATCACCAACCTGTTCCAAAAGTTCACAACTGATGCATTTGGTCGTGTAACTGCTACCTCAAACGTAGTAGCAGGTGATATTACTGGTGCCCTGGGCTACACACCTATCAACAAGGCTGGTGACACAGGCATCGGTGCATTGACACTGAACTCTGCTGCAAGCATTACCCTTTCTGGTGGCGGTACTGTAACTGGTCTGCCTACTGTTCCAGTTGGTTCTTCGGATGCTGCTTCAAAGGCATACGTTGACTCTGTTGCACAAGGTCTGGATCCTAAGGGTTCTGTTCGTGCGGCTACCACAGCTGCTGGTACCTTGGCCTCTTCCTTCGCTAACGGTTCTGTTATCGATGGCGTGACGCTGGCAACTGGCAACCGTATTTTGGTCAAGAACCAAGCGGCCCCGGCTGAAAACGGCCTCTATACAGTTAATGCTTCTGGTGCACCTACTCGTGTGCTTGACATGGATGCATGGACCGATGTTCCTGGTGCGTTCGTCTTCGTTGAAGAAGGCACAACACTGGCTGACACCGCTTGGGTATGTACTTCCAACTCTGGTGGTACGCTGAACACAACCGCAATCACGTTTGTTCAATTCGGTGGCGCTGGTACTTACACAGCTGGTACAGGCCTGACACTGACAGGTACAACCTTCTCAATCACATCTCCGATTGCAACATCACTCGGTGGTACAGGTCTCGGTTCTATCGGTACAGCAAACCAAATCCTTGGTGTGAACACTGGTGCAACCGGTCTGGAATACAAGACCGTAGCAGCTGGTACAGGCGTGTCGGTAACACCGGCTGCTGGTACAATCACAATTGCCAATACCGGCGTAACATCGAACGTTGCTGGTACAGGCATCTCCGTATCTGGTGCAACAGGTGCTGTAACAATCACCAACACTGGTGTGACATCGATTGCTGGCACAGCTAACCAGATCACAGCATCTGCTGCAACTGGTTCAGTTACACTCAGCGTTCCGACAACCTTTGTTGCTCCAGGTACTGTGCAAGTTACTGGTGGCCTGTTCCAATCAACATCGGCTGCTGTATCTGCTGCAGGTTCCACACAAGGTACCGCAACTGCACTGACCGCTTCTTACAACGTTGTAACAACCGTTGCTGCAAGCTCAGGCGTGGTGCTCCCAGTTCCAGGCACAACCGGCTGGATGATCACCATTGTTAACCGTGGTGCTAACCCACTGAACGTGTACCCGAACTCTGGTGCAGCAATCGACGGCGCTGCTGCTAACGCCGCAATCGTTGTGCCGGTCAATGACACCATTACTGTGCAAAACAGCTCTGGTACACAATGGTTTGCTGTTCACCCAATCAACCTTGCTGGTACTGGTATTAGCGTAACAAACGGCAATGGCATTGCAACCTTCACCAACACAGGCGTAACAAGCATTGTTGCTGGTACAGGTGTTTCGATCTCCGGTGCAACTGGTGCTGTAACAGTGAACAACACTGGCGTGACCTCAGTTGGTCTGTCTCTGCCAGCAATCTTCACAGTTTCTGGCTCGCCAGTTACAACAACCGGCACATTGTCTGCAACGCTGGCAAATCAAACCACTAACCTGGTCTTTGCTTCGCCGAACGGTTCTACAGGTGCACCAACCTTCCGTGGCCTTGCATACGCTGATCTGCCGATCAAGCTGTATGTAGAAAACCCATCCACACCGACAGCTCCTACAGCTGCTGGTACAAATGCGGTTGCTATCGGTTCTGGTTCTTCTGCTTCTGCTGCAGGCTCGGTTGCTATCGGTGACGGTACTAACTCCCGTGTTGCTGGTGGCAAGGCTATTGCAAACGGTAAGTTTGTAACAGCTGGTGATGCACAAGCTGGCATCTATGTTGCTCGCAACATTACGACAAACAACACAGCAACTGAACTGTTCCTTGATGGTTCTGCTGTTCGTTTGGCTCTGCCAGATACAGCATCGTTTTTCTTCAAGATCGACGTTGTTGGTCGTCGCACAGATGCAGCAGGCGGTAACGCAGCATATACCTTCACAGGTATCATTAAGCGTGACGCTGGTGTAGCAACAACAGCATTAGTAGGTTCTGTGTCCAAGACTGTAGTTGCTGAAACAAATACACCTTGGGATGCATCTGTTACAGCTGACACAACAAACGGTTCACTGAAGATCAATGTGACCGGTGAAAATGCTAAGACTGTTCGTTGGGTAGCTAAGATCGAAACGGTCGAAGTAACCAACTAATAAGCTTGCTTAAAGTGTTGTAAATAAAGGGTGACTGATTCAGTCACCCTTTTTTCTTGGATAGAACAAGATGGATTTTGATAATAGCACCGAAACAATTACCCCGGACATTGGAACAGTAATCACCATTGGCGGCGCTGGTGGCTTGGTTATCCCAAAGGGAACAACCGCTGAACGCCCTGCGGATGCAACTGCATTGATGCGTTACAACACGGAAACTAGCACGCTAGAGATTAACTCTGGCTCTGGCTGGTCTTCACCCGGTGGTGGCGGTGGTGGTGCACCTACCGATGCATCATACTTGGTGCTTGCTAATAACGGGACGTTGACACAAGACCGAGCAATTTCCTTTTCGAATGACTTTGAGATAGTTGATGGTGGTGCTAATGGCTCTTATGCTATCAAGAACCGCCGTGGTGGTGAAGATTGGACAGCTGTTACATTACCACAGGCTTATGCATGGCACTCAGCAACATACGGCAAAGGCCGATTTGTTGCTGTATGTTTAAATGCAGCAAACACAAACGCAGCTGTGTCATATGATGGTATGACTTGGATTACAACTACCCTTCCAGCATCAGCCCAATGGACCGATGTTGAGTTTGGTAACGGCGTGTTCGTTGCAATGCAGACATTATCTGGTCAATCAGTAGCTACTTCCACGGACGGTGTAAACTGGACATTACAGTCAGCTGTAATGCCCATTGTCGGCACGTGGTGCATGACATTTGGTCAAGGTACCTTTGTTGCAGCAGCTTATAATTCAACGCAAGCCGCTATTTCAGTAGATGGCGTCTATTGGCAATCGATTACATTGCCATCAACCGCAAACTGGCAAACCGCTGGATATGGTGATGGCACATTTGTGCTCATGGGCTCTAATAGCACAGCAGCATTAACTTCAACAGATGGTGGTCGGACATGGGTTGCACGCACAACACCTGCGGCTAATAGCTGGCGTTCTATTGCTTATGGTAACGGTGTATTTGTTGCTGTTGCTAATAATTCAGGCGGCACCAACTCAGCTACATATTCCACCGATATGGGTGTAACATGGCAGGCTTTAACTCTACCAGCCGTAAATGCTTGGTTTAATGTTTGCTATGGCAACGGTGTGTTTATTGCGCTTGGTAATGACAACACCAATTATGCTTACTCAGCTGACGGTATCAACTGGACATTAGGCACTTTCCCAAGCGGCTCTGCATACCATGCACTGGCATATGGCCAAGGCAAATTTATCACGCTTGGTAAAAGCACGACCGTTGGCTTATACAGCTTAGTTGGTACAGCTGTTGGCCCAGGCAAAACTTCAAATGGCTTGATCTTCAATGACAAGGATACACTAAACACAGCTGTTGCTGTTGGTATTGATAATGATAATCTTTGGCTTGATGAAACAAATGTAACTCAGCCACCAGCAACTGGTGTTACATTTTTTGGTAAGAAGATGGCAGGTCGTGTAATGCCTGCTTTTGTCGGACCATCAGGTATGGACGTAGCAGTACAGCCTTCTTTCTGGCGTCAAAAGATTGCATGGTGGAATCCTCCGGGTAACGGTACTACTATTCCCGGTGTGACTGGTATGGTTGCACCTACTGCATTAGGCACTGCAACTACGCGTGCTGTTGCAACTACTAACATAATGACTAGAACTCGCCGTCTGGGTTATGTCAGTTCAGGAACAGCTGGTAACTTTGCTGGGCATTATGTTACGGCTGCACAGTTTACAACAGGTAATGGTGCCGGCTTAGGTGGATTCTTTTATTCAAGCCGATTTGCCTTTTCAGATGCAGCGGCTGTAGCAGGTGCACGTGCCTTTGTTGGTGTAACATCCATTGTTGCGGCACCGACAAACGTAGAGCCAAGCACATTAACAAACTCTATTGGGCTTGCACAGCTATCAACCACCAACACCCAGCTTTACATTGTTTATGGGGGCTCAGGTGCTCAAACTGCAATTGCATTGGGAACTAACTTCCCACCGATGACCGCGGCAGGTGCAACCAACGGGGTTGTTTACGACTTGTCATTATTCTCACCACCATCTGCCAACGGTGTTGTTTATTATCGTGTTGAGCGTGTAGGAACTCCATTTGTAGCAGAAGGTAAGCTTACACCTACGGTGGTTGGTACACAAACTCCTGCTAGCACAACATTGCTGGCACCTCGTGCTTGGCGATGCAATAATACCACAGCATCTGCTGTAGCAATTGACATTCTTAATGTCTACATTGAAACGGACTACTAACATGTATACCCTCAATCTTTCAACTGGCATAGTGGTGCTAACAGCAACAGGGGTTCAAGTAGCCCCTGCTCAATCCTTGACCGAGCCTTCATATTTGGAATACATGGCTTGGCTAGATGCTGGTAATCATCCGACTGAAATTACTTCAGCTGCAGTACAGCTTCGCCGTATCACAAAGCTTGGATTCAGAAATCGGTTTACTACTACTGAGAAGGTCATGCTTGAGATGGCGTCATTGGACAATCCAAATGTGACGATGCAAGAACGTCAGATGGCTGCAATGCTGCGCGTGTTCTTGAAGGACCTTGACAATGCTGTGTTTATTGACTTAGACCGGCCTGAGATTCAAGGAAGTCTTCAGCAGTTAGTAGCTCTTGGGTTATTGACTACACCTCGAGTAACACAGATCATCAATGATCCAATTTCAGCTGTTGAAGCTTATTGAAACAGGATCATGTTACTGATCATAAAAAATACAGCTTTGCCTATAAATTCATGATCAGCTCTTAGTCTTACCTCATCCTTTCAGAAGCAAAAAATGCCCATGATGTAAAAAATCATGGGCATTTTTCATCTATCCTGTTTACAACGGATCAAAGATGGTTTATAATCCATCTTGTAATTGAATTTGCTTACTGTTCAATTGCATATCCCAAGAGTAAGCGTGAACTAAGGATGAGATCATGGCAAATGAAGATCAAGCCCCTGCAAAGGGCGGATTCCTTCGTGGCGTGCTCGGAGCGTTTGTTGAGCTGGAAGACAGCACACAAGCCGCACCAGTACCTGTGAAGGTTCCAGTCAAAATGGTGGCACCCTCGGCCGTAGCCACCACCCAGCCTGAACACCCCGAGATGCTCGAAGCATTGACCAAGGTGATCACTGGCCGGAAGACGGCTTATACCTCACTGCTCGAAGCAGCAACAAGGCTGGAGTCGGTAATTCCCGATCAAGGCACTCGCTTCAAAGCAGCATTCGTTACCGTCAGCGGTGACGGACAACGTTCCCTCGAAACTATCAACCAAGCAATCGAAGTTCACTTGCGTGACCTGTCCGGTGAGCTTGTTCGTTTCAAGGGTGCTTCTGAGCAACAGCTCACAAGCAAGGTCGGTAACCTTCGTGCAAAGGTTTCCTCACTGACCAACTCGGCTGATGCTGCACAGCAACGCATCGAACAGCTGCGTGCCGAGATCGTTGGCCTCGAACAGCAATCTGCATCTGCTGCTACCGAAGCCGCACAACTCCAGCAAGAAGCTGACCAAGCTGAAGCTGAAGTAAAGGGAGTGGTTCAAGCCTTTGAATCCACTGTCGAAACTGTCAAGGCTGACCTGGTCGAACGCAAGACCGCTCTGGCCGCCCTGCTCGTCTAAGGAGATTCAACATGGCACTACCCACCCTCACGGACAATAGCCAAAAGTCCATCAAGTCTTTCTGGGAACGTCCCGAAGGCACAACTGGCATGCTTACCCTTGCTCTGCTTGGTGTCGGCGGCTTCTTCCTGGCTCAAGCCCTGCTGCCATCGATCCTCGTGGTCTTCGGCATGGCAATCACTGCTGTCGGCCAAGCAATCACCATCACTGTGCTCTGTGCTGTGCTGGCTGCATTGCTGTACGTGCTGACCAACAACCGCTTCCTGACTCTGTGCTCCTTCATGTTCAAAAGCGTGATGCGTGCATTGACCAGTGCAGTGATTGAGATTGACCCTATCGGCATCATGAAGGGCTACATCGAAACGTTGCAGGCCAAAAAGCAAAACCTTGATCAAAACAAGGGCAGCTTGAAAGGTCAAATCCGTGCATGTGATCAGCAAATTGAAGCCAACTCGGTTGAGATCAACAAAGCTACCATGCTTGCACGTGCAGCTGAACAGCAAGGCAATCGTGGCCAACTGTCTGTACATGGCCGCAACATGGAACGCCTTGGTGCGCTGAATGAGCGTATGAAGGGCACCCGTAGCAAGATGGACATGCTCTATCAAATGCTCGGCAAGTACTCTGATGCGACCGACCTTGTGATTCAAGACATGCAGAATGATGTCAAGGCTCGCGAGCAAGAACGCAAGTACTCTCGTACCGCTAACTCGGCAATGCGTTCCGCCATGGCCATCCTCAAGGGTGAAGGCCTTGATCGTGAAATGTACGATGAAGCAATGGAATTTGCACTGACCGACTATGCCAACAAGATGGGTGAGATTGAGGACTTCATGGACTCTACCAAGACCATCATGGATGGCATCGATCTGCAAAACGGTGTATGGGAGCAAGCAGCCCTTGAAAAGCTGAATCAGTTCGAGAACAACACAACGTCTCTGCTGCTCGGTGGTTCCAAGCGTATCATGATCGAAGATATGACTACTGGCAATACCATGCATCTCAACAACACAGCAGCCGTACCGGTCAATGCCGATTACAATCGTTTCTTCAAGTCTTAATAAGTGAGGTAAATCAAATGAAACTCAAAGCTGGTGGCAAATTTGCCCTTATCACCCTTATCGTGGCTGGACTCGGCTACGGTGCAAACGTGGCCGTCAACAAAGGCTACTTCAATAGCAAGGTCTCGGCACCTACTCAAACCATTGGTGCCGTTGATGTGCCAACGGCAGGTAGCACTTCGGTACCGACTGCATCGGCCAATGTCAGCCTGGCACCTGCACAAGGTGACTACACTGCCAAGGTGCTGACCATCCCTTGGAATGCAACCATGGGCCTGCACTACGCAAACGGTGGTGCAACTACTCAAGCTGGCTCGCTCATGGCAAAGCGAGGCGTGAAGGTAGCAATCGAACGTCAAGACATGTATGACCAAATGATTGCCGAACAGGTCAAGTTTGCCGCCGCAGTTGCACACGGTGAAGCCCAACCGAAGGATGGTGCGGCATTCGTGATCATCATGGGTGACGGCTACCCTGCTTACATTGCTGGTGCTCAAGAAGCTCTTGGCAAGCTTGGTCAACAGCTGCAAGTTGTCGGTGCTCTCGGCTACAGCCGCGGTGAAGACAAGTGCATGCTGCCGACCGCTGTCAAGGCTGACCCGCAAAAAGCTCGTGGCTCCCTCATCGGTGCCGTGCTGCGTGACGGTGACTGGAACATCTGTATCAAGTGGGCGGCTGACAACGGCATCCCTGTGAATCCGGATGAAAAGACCTACGATCCGCAAGCCATGAACTTCGTAGCTGTTGACTCCTTCACCAAGGCTGATGACAACTACATTGCAGGCTACTGCGAGACTCGCCCAGTTGTTTCAGCTGGCAAGCCGACCGGTACCAAGCAAAAGGTTTGCCAGAACGGTACCGCAACATGGACTCCAGGTGATGTGAAGATTGCCCAGAAGAAGGGTGGTCTGGTATCGATCGCATCTACCAAGGAATACATGTGGCAAATGCCGGCTACCGTCATCGGTAACAAGCAATGGATGGAGCAAAACCGTGCATTCGTTGAGAACTTCTTGGCCGCTGCATTCGAAGGTGGTGAAGCTGTTCGCTCCAATGACGCTGCGCTGACCAAAGGCTCTGAAGTGTCGGCTGCCGTGTACAAGGAAGAAACTCCAGCTTACTGGAAGAAGTACTTCCACGGTGTGACTGAAGCTGACATCAATGGCCAATCCATCGAGCTGGGCGGTTCCACTACCAACGGTCTTGGTGACAATGCCTACTTGTTCGGCCTCAACGGTAACGACAACCTGTACAAGCGTGTCTACACCGTGTTTGGTAACCTGACATCGAAGCTGTACCCAAATGATTTGCCTGCTGTGATTGACTACAACAAGGTCGTGAATACGTCCTACTTGCAATCACTGCTGGGTAAAGCTCAAGGTTCGGTCGAAGCTGCCAAGCCTGTATTCAACCAAGCCGCTCAAGTGACTGGCACCTTTGCAAAACGTACTTACGCTATCGAGTTTGAGACTGGCAAGGCTACCTTCACTCCGGCCGCTGTGACCACACTGAATGAGCTGTTGGACCAACTGTCTATCTCTGGCCTGACTGTGCAAGTCAACGGTCACACCGACAACATCGGTAACCCGACCGGCAACCTTGAGCTGTCCAAGAAGCGTGCCGAAGCTGTGAAGGGTTGGTTGGCTGCAAATGCATCCTCCTCCTTCCCGACCGATCGTCTGCGTGCTCGTGGCCACGGTGATACACAGCCGACCGCTGCTAACACCGACAATGCCGGCCGCGCTAAGAACCGTCGTGTAGAAGTGCTGCTGCTTACTACCCAGTAAGCCCTAAAGGGAGCAAGGACTTGAACCTCCTTGTTCCCTCCTACTTAAACAAGCACAACTGCAAGAGGCTGAATCATGACAACCAAACATCCAAAGCCGCACATGACCGAGACTATCGAAGATACGATCGTTCATATCAGGAAGATGATCTCCAAAGAAGACCTTCAGCATATCAAGGACATGGCTGAAAAGGATCTGATCAAGCTGCATATGTCCTTCGGAATGTGGATTCGCAATACATTCGGTCTTTGGCAAAACAATGAAAAGCTGTTGGCTGTGACCGGTAAGACTCACCCTGATGATGCATCCTCTGTGATCATCAAAGCCTTATGGGCTGACCTCAATAAGGAAGCATCATGAAACTTGATTTGCTTGAACCATTCAAATCCGGCCCGGTTAAGATGTATGCCATGATGCAAATGGCGGTCTTTGCTGTGATGTGGGTAATCATGCCCAATGATGTGCTACCTGGGCCGTTAGAAGTTCTTATAGCATGGAACAACCTTGCATTGCAGGACGGGTTGCTTATTGAGCTGACCCAAAGTGCCGGTACCATTGCACAAGCATTGCTATACAGCAGCTTGATCTCAGCAGTCCTTGCCTATAGTGCTTCTCTTGCAGTGATGAAGCCATTTACATCAGGTATTGCAACCCTTCGCTTTCTTGGCTTTGCTGGTATAACCTTTGTGTTTACCATGCT
>ERZ1034363.1958-NODE-1958-length-10601-cov-3.254181_pt1 | contig 10601 bp, 7 predicted proteins | sample MGYA00520616_ERZ1034363 | MGnify/ENA primary metagenome ERZ1034363 (study PRJEB33736, sample SAMEA104284506) | Azolla filiculoides | biome: Urban; feature: Water surface; material: Ditch water | place: Netherlands | collected 2015-10-28 | depth 0-0.1 m ...
CCACAAACATAGTATGCAACATCGGTTCATCAAAACCGGTTTGATATTTATTAGCTACGATTAAGATTCTAAATTGAGGCAATTTAAAAGCTTCAGGAATGGCTATTTTTCCTTGCAGCTGATTCATACTTGTTTCAGTATATTCTTCGTTAGTTTCGCTATCTTTAACCGTTCCTGAAAAAGCTACTAAAGCCCCATAAGGCAATTTCATTTCTTGCATAATTTCATCAAACTTACGTTTGAATCGTACCGCATGTAAACGTGATTTTGTTACTACCATTGCACGTGCTTTCCCTTGAATTTCATTTTGAGTTTGACTTACAAAATGCTCAATCATAATTCGGGCTTTACGTTCAATAGCGTGGTCTTGCAAGTCTACATAAGAACCTAATAAACGAACGGTCTTCTTCTTTTCGTATTCTTTATCGTCTATCTCAGAACGCTTAATGATTTTATAATAACGCTTAAACGACATGTAGTTTTTTAACACATCGCGAATGAAACCTTCCTTAATGGCTTGTTCCATAGTATAGGTATCAAAAGCTTTGATTTTACCATCAATTAAACGACCAAATAATTCTTCAGTTTTAGGCTTTGGAGTAGCGGTAAAAGCAAAAAACGAAATATTAGGTTGTTTTCCTTTTCGTTTGATTTCATCTGCAATAATATCATCTAAATCTTCAGATACATCTTCCTTTTCGGCTTCTTCAAGTGAAAGTGATTTTTTTAAATGTCTTGCTGCTTCACCTGATTGCGAACTGTGTGCTTCGTCAATAATAACCGCATATTTTCGCTCTGGCATACTGGCTATTGTTTCAGAAATTACTGGGAATTTTTGAATAGTCGTTATAATAATACGCTTGCCTCCTTCAATTGCTTTTTTAAGGTCTTGGGCGGTTTTGTTTTCATCAACATAGCCTACCATCCCTGGTGTATTATCCAATTGACGAATATTATTTTGAATTTGCTTATCTAAAACTCTTCTGTCAGTTACAACTATTACAGAATCATATAAGGCTTTATCATCGTTTTCATTTTGATAAAATCCCGCCAATCGATAGGCTAACCAAGTAATCGTATTCGATTTACCAGAACCTGCCGAGTGTTGTATTAAATAGTTTTTCCCAACTCCTTCTTCTTTTACAGCATGTAATAAACGTTGCACAGCTCTACGCTGATGAAAACGAGGAAACAACAACTTAGTAGATTTTTTTTCTTTTAATGATTTTGAAGTTGCATCATATTCTTTTTCAACATCAGTTTGAATGTTAATGTAATTTTGAAGCAAATCCAAAAGGGAATCTTTTTTTAATACATCTTCCCATAAATACGATGTAGCAAAACCATCAGAATTGAAGTTATCTAAACCTTGATTGAAAGGTAAAAAGAAAGTTCCTTTTCCTTTTAATTCTGTGGTCATGAAAACTTTTTCTGTTCCCACAGCAAAATGAACCAAACAACGCTTGAATTCTAAAAACGGTTCTCCTTTTGGATCTCTATCTTGAATGTATTGTTTGATGGCATTGTGATGATTTTGACCCGTTAACTCATTTTTAAGCTCTAAGGTAATTACCGGAATACCATTCACAAACAAAACCAAATCAATAGAATTGTTATTTTTAGCAGAATACTTTAACTGACGCACAACTGCTAACCGATTTTTCTTATACCATTCTTGATGTTCTGGCGATTTATCATTAGCGGGTTGAAAATACACCATGTCAAATTGTACGCCTCTATCTTTGACTTTGTTGCGCAACAAATCTAAGGTTTTGTCTTTACTGTCTTTGTAGGTTTTGGCAATATTGGCTACAATTTTTTCATCTACTTTATTGCCGTATTGTTCTAACTTTAATAGGTTATATTTTTCAGGTTGAGTTTCTTGTATAAAGGCAATAGCATCACTAGGAATGAGGCATAATTCTTTATCATAAGCACTGGCAGCCACTTCATGAAAACCACCATGAGTAACTAAATACTTAACAATATGTTCTTCTACATGTATTTCTTTTGTACCGTCTGCCATAACTACTTATTTTTAGGATTGTGCCACGCTCTAACATCTATTTTACCCGTTACCGCTTCTGAAATTAACGATTGACGGTAGGTTTGGAGTTTTTCAATTTGAGATAATATTTTTGATGAAATAGTATCTATAATTTTACAATTATCATCAATGTAATTTAAAATTTCTTTTTGAATTTCTAATTTTGGAGTAACTATACTTAACTCCTTTACAATAGAAGAATTTAAACCAGCCATAATAGAACCAACAGAATTTAGTGCTAATTGTTGAAATACATAATCACTTTGTTCTAAAAGAATTGAAAATAATCTTCCATCAAATAAATCTTCATTAAATCTCAACCTTAATAAATGGGAATCTAAAATACCTTTTTCATATGATGAATTAAATACTTTTGATTTACCTGTTGTACCCATCATAGTTATTAAAATATCACCATCAAGTATTTCATATTGTTTAAAATCTTTCTCGAATCTTTCAGGATCTATATATCTATGTCCTAATGTAAAATCGTCTTTAATAACATTTCCTTGACCATAAATTTTAATTCCCTTGTCTGTTAAAGTATCTAATTTTAATGCACTCCCAAAAGGACCAATTTTAATTCCGTTTTCTGAACTTAAAAGGTATTTAACTTTTTTAACCTCCCAATTATCTGGAATTTCACCCAACCATTCGACACCACTATCTTTCATAGGGGCGTTTGGGTTTAAGCCTTTAGTAACCGCTTCGTTAATAACGGCTTGACGTTTTTCTTTTAATAACTCAATTAAACGCTTTTTCTTTTCAATGGTTGCATCGATTAGATTGGTTTTGTAATCAAGATAGTCTGCGATTTTTATTTGTTCTTCTAGAGAAGGTTTTAATAAATATAAATTTTTAACATCGCTATCATTTATACCTGCTTGAGCACCTCCAGTTTGATGTGTTAATATTTGAGACCTCATATTTAAAAACATATAGTATAAAAATCTACTATTTGCTTTTTCAGGATTTTCATCAATAGCAATAACAGACTGATTTGCACAAGCTTGGAAAGTTAAATATCCAATATTTGCGCATGTTGCTCCTGTTAAAGCTACCAATACTGTATTTGGCTTAATCCACTTTGTTGAACTACCATTTAAGCCTTCTTGTGTTATGAATTTTTCAGCTGATGTTATTTCACAATTTTGTAACTTACCAGAAGGTAACCATGGTATATCTCCATTATGCCAAAAACTATCAACTACTGTAGATGGTGTTCCTCCTGCATATGTATTTGCAATATGTTTTGCTTTACAATAATCCCAATTTTCTGGAATCTCAGGATACCAAACAATTTTTGATGGCTTATATTTCGGATAACTTTTCATTAGTTCAATAATTCATTTAACAAAGAAGCAATTTCTGTTTCTAAGCTTACAATTTCTTGTTTTACTTCGGTAGCAGGTCGTAATCCTTTGTATTCGTAAAAATACTTAGTAAAGTTTATTTCATAACCAATGCGGGTTTTGTCAAAATCAATCCAAGCATCCGGTACATGCGGTAGTACTTCGGTTTCAAAGTATTTTTCAATATCAGCGGTTAACGGCACGTTTTCTTTGTCGCGTTTTTTACTGTCGGGCTTTGGATTCTTGTTTTTATCTAATACCTTTTTCCCCTTTTCATCATACAACGGTTGCTCCACTGTTAATTGGAAATAACCAAAATGCTCGTTATCAAAAATCTTAGAATGTTGGGTTTCTTTAAAATCGGTGTACAATTTCAAAATATCCGAAATGTGTTCTGCAGTAATTTCGTTACGCTTGTTACCTAAACTTTTTTTATTGCTACGGCAATAGTCAATCGCATTAATCAGTTGTACTTTTCCTTTACGTTGCTTTTCTTTTTTGTTGGTTAAAAACCAAATATAGGTATTGATACCCGTGTTATAAAACATGTCTTTCGGCAAGGCAACAATACATTCTAACCAATCATTTTCTATAATCCATTTGCGTATGTCGCTTTCGCCAGAGCCAGCATCACCAGTAAATAAGGGCGAACCATTAGTTACTACACCAATGCGGCTACCTTCACGCTCCATTTTAGAAAGCATGTGTTGTAAAAACAGTAATTGTCCGTCAGAAGTACGAGGCAATCCCGCATAAAAACGCCCAGCAGGGTTTAACGATTCATTTTCAATGAACTTTTGGTCTTTTTTCCAAGTTACTCCATAAGGCGGATTGGCCATCATATAATGAAAATACTTCCCTTGAAACTGGTCTTCCGAAAAAGAGTTACCGTGTTTAATATTGTTAGCTTCTTCTCCTGTAATCAAGGCTTCTGATTTCGCAATAGCATACGACTGTTCGTTTAACTCTTGTCCATACGTTTGAATGGTAGGCTTGTTCTTAGCGTCTTTTAATAAGGTATCTAAAATATAGTTTTTACCCAAATTCACCATACCACCTGTTCCACAGGCAGGGTCAAAAATGGTACGTATGATACCTAGTTGGGCTAACTCTTGTTTTTCATTCACAAATAAAATAGCATTCATCAAACCAATTACATCACGAGGTGTAAAATGTTCTCCTGCTGTTTCGTTTGATTGCTCGTTCGAAATACGAATCAGTTCCTCAAAAACATAGCCCATACCATGGTTATCGATTTTTTCGGTATGCATGTCGATTTTGCATATCGCATCAATCATTTCATACAACAACTTGTTTTTAATCAAACGCGCTACAATTTTATCAAACTGAAAGTTGTCTAAAATGTCACGAACCTCTTGATTAAATCCGTTTAAATAGTTGTTGAAATTGATTTCAATGTTACGGGCATCGTCTTTCAACGAGTATAGCGTATGACGAGAGGTATTGTAAAATTTCAATCCTCCAGCCGCTTTACGAAGAATAGGATCTAATTTGTCTTCGGCTACTTTGTCTTTAAAGTTGTTATATGTATCTCGAACATTTTCATTTACTCCGTCTAAAATACAATCTAAACGACGGATAACCACAAAAGGAAGCACTACATCGCCAATTTCATTTTTCTTAAAGGCATCACGCAATACGTCATCGGTAATTTGCCAAATGAATCCTACTTCTACTTTCGTGTTATTATTTTGGGTACTCATGTTTGTTTTAATTAGTTTGTCAAAGGTAAGGTTTATGTGTGTGGATTTGGTGCGTAGTAATTTTAATAATCTATTTTTTATTGTATTTGTTTGACCTTGTGTGACTTCAACTCCGTTTAAATAGTAACGATAATATCTATTATGTGGACCATTTTTATTTAATTTATCTATACAATCAAATGCTATTTCTTTGAATCTTTTAGAACCATTTTTATGAGATCTGAGATTGGTTTGTGTATCATTAAATGATTCGATTCTGTTAAAAAAACTAACTAAACTAAAACTATCATCATTTCTTGTGCTATTTGCACTTCTTATTTTAAAAGAAGCTAAACTATTTTCAGATTTTCCATATTTGTAATTAGAATAAATTCTTCTATTATGTGTTCGTTCAAAATGGTTAGTACTTCTAAAATAAAATAAAATCTCAATTTCAAAATTGTAATTTCTTAAATTTCTAATCTTTCTATTTAAATCAATGGCTACCTGATCACATTTAGCTTTATTTCTAGTGTCATCTTTTTGCTCTGATAAAATGAGAATATGATAATCCGTTTTTAAATTATGAGGTAGTAAGTTATTAAACATTCTAATCAAATTGTCAATTCCAATATTTTGTATAGTTCCTAAAACTCTTTCTTCATTTGAGAATAAATTTCTATCATTTATAACTAATGTATTTGAGGGAAAATTGTTAAAAGGGTTTAGAATTGAATTCCAGTTATTATTTATTTCTTCATCTGCAAGCCAATCTAAATTAACTCCTTTAGAAAGAATATTATCATCTACAAATTCTTTACAGTTAACAATAACACCAAACTCTTCTTGAAGTTTTTTTGCAGCTTCTTCAGGTATATTTAAGAAATATGCAGCAGAAGGATTTTCAACAATTGTTTCAAGATCTGCATAAAATGTTTGAAAATAAGTATCCAAAGGAATAATATCTATATTTCTAGCGTTTGCTTGTAAAAAAAGAAATAAAAAAGATTCAGGAGTAGCTAATTCATTACTAAGATCAGTTTTATTAATATCTAAGCATACCACAGAATGGTCATTAATTATTTTATTCCAATTTGGATATTGACTAGCATTAGATATTATGTCTTTAAAAATATCTTTATCAGAGTATATTGTAAACATAAATAATCTTATTTTCTTTGTTTTTGAATTAATGCAATAGTACTTTTTGCAGCTTCATCATAAAAACCTTCTCCAAAATTTCTATCAAATTTTCCATTATCAGTAAAAATCATTTGATACGGTCCTTTTTCTAGATCAAAATAATGTACACTAAAAGGATTTGGATTTAAACCTTCTTGATTAGTATATTCATTTTCAACAACCAATAATTGAGTTCTTCTTATAAGATATTCCGAATGAGTTTCAACAATGAAATTAATACCATAATCTTTGTTTACTTCATGGAAAAAAACAGCTAATTTACTTTGTAAAGCTGGATGCAAGTTCAATTCAGGTTCTTCAACAATTACGGTAATATTTTTTGTATTACCTTTTTGAATTCTTAAAATGGTTGCAATTCGTAAAACTAACATCATAGCCTGTAATGATCCCATTCCTTTATCGGCTAAATGTGCTTTAAAATCTTCTTTGTCGATAACATAAAATTCGTAAGCTTCTCCAGCATAAAACTCAATATGAAAATCTACTCCAACTTCAAATTCATTCATCCAATATTTTACAAATTCATTTTCTTTTTCTCCTTTTAGAATTTTAGATTGTTTAAAATCATGAATAGCTTGAGCTAAGTTATTTTGTTTATCTCTGATTGAGAATAAAGCAGATTGTTTACTTGGATTAGCTCCTAAATAATAAATAACAGTATTATTAATAACTTTAATTACTTGACTAATGGAATCTTTAATTTCACTTTTATAATTATCAATATCTACTAATTCCTGAATTTTATCATTTAGCTTTTGAAAATTATCCTCATTATCAGTAGCGTCTTCTTTTTCAAAAAGTTCTTCTATTTTTTTTTCAAAAGTTTCTTTATCTTCAATATTGGCATGAGCATAATTATCTCTTAAATCCTTTAAGTTTCTTAATTCAGCATCATTAATAAAAAATAAATCACTTACAAACTCTTGTATAATAGTATCTTCAGTTTTATTTAATAGATTTGGTTTAAGTGTATAAGTAACATCAAATAAATTACCTCCTTCTTCAATTTCTTTTTCAAATGAATCATAATACACTTGAATTCTAGACTTTAATTTATTAAAATGATCTAACATTCTTAATCCTTCAGGAGATGTTTTTTTGAAATCTGGTTTTTGAATTTCTAAACCAAGTTCTTTGAATTCCAACATAACACTTTCCAATGCATTGGTTTTATTAACTAAACTTTGATTTACCTTCGAAATATTTATTGTTTCATTCAAATAATTAATATCAAAAGTCGTATTTGTTAATGCATCAAAAACTGTAAAACGGGAAACATTAGCACTGGTATCATCATAATTACCATTAATTAAAATTTTAAACGCAAAGCCATCCAATTCTAATTCAAAAATAATTTCATCTCTCTGTTTATTACTTTGATTATTATCTAACTTGTTATTTAAAGCCCTCCCAAATGTAACTATATTGGCATCTTCCAAAGATTTATTAGTAAAAGAAAACTCATTGTATTGTTGATTTTGCAAGTAATCCAAAAACAATAAAAAAGCTTTCACCATTGTTGATTTTCCAGAATTATTTCTTCCAACTATAATCGATATTTTTCCTAATTCTAAAAGAGGAAAATCTTGAAAACGTCTAAAATTACTAAATGCTATTTTTTTCATATTGGCTGCAAAACGATAATTCTACTATTCATTTTTAGTACGTAGAAAATTTAAATTTATTGAATTACAATAATACAAAAAATCTTACCTATAAAAATTAGGAAAACCGTAAAATTGAATATTTTTTAATATACAAAAAAAACACCCCACCATTTCTGGCAGGGCGATTTCCAATAGGTTAATTATTGAACACTAACAAACCCCTATTAAATCAATAACCTCAATAAACCCTATTCACTGATTACTAAAAACCGAACACTGATTACTGAACACTGATTACTGAACACTGATTACTGAACACTGATTACTGAACACTGATTACTGAACACTGAATACTGAACACTACTGCACCTCAAGCAAATTAAGCACATTATAAGCCCCATTATTCAGCAAATACTGTACACCATTCACCTCCTGAAAAAATTCAATCAACAACACATGCATACCAACACCACTGCCATTGGGTACACCACTTGGAGTCAATACAGGTGCAATCATGCCTTGAACTAACGGATAAATTTCTTCAGGACTTACCGTCAAATCAGATTCTCCAGTAGCAAAATCCAAATTCAAATAACCCACCTGTAAACTAAAATGAGTGGCGCCATCAGCAGCGCGTAATTGTTCCATCGGATTAAAAGGAGCAATAGTTACTGTACCAGTAGCCGTGTCAACACTAATAAAAGAATTCAACACACTTCCCAGTGTAGCTCGCGCATTAAAATCAAATCCTTTCAAAAGTAACTTAGCAGCAGCATCCGTTAAGCCAATTGCCACATTGCGCTCACCTCTTGCACTCACACTGTCCAGATTCTTAACCTGTCCCATAACCTTCACAAGCCTACTCGATAACTTAGCATCTTTCGCTTTAAAAACCAACGAACCCAACGAATTGCGCAACAATTTTCCAGAACCCGCAATACTGCTAAATTCCTTCCCATTCTCGCGTGTTCTCACAAACGCAGGATCGTTCATAATTCTGTTTTTGCTAACACCACCTTTGGTGCGCACAAAGTGCCCGTCTGCACTTTTGTAGAAGGTCAAGTTATCTAACGTACCTTCAAACTTAATTAACCCATTCAATCGAGCCATAATTAAAATTTTTAAAATTAATACTGACACAAAAGTAACTGATGCAGCAAGGCTAAAATTTCAACTTTTCCTTTATTGATAGGTATTACCGCATTATGCCACATTATACCAAAGACAGTCATAAAGGTATAAAAAGGTATGTTTTTGCCGAAAAGGTCACTTTTTGCCGTTTTCAAGCATACAGTCAAAAACAAGTGAAAGCCAAAAACAAACGATAAGTAAAAGAAAAAAGCCAAAAACAAACTGTCCTATTTTTTTAAAAACCCTTATTTTACCTTTGTTTCCAGCATAAATGACAAGAAGGATGAAAAAGGAGTAGTGTAAAAAAAATAAGTTTTCACGTGACACTCAATAAAATCAAAACAAAATAAATTTGAAAAAACCAAACAAACTATAAACAAGTTAAAGCAGAGATGGTGTATAGATACTGTATAGATAAAGTATGGATAGTGTATGCAAAGAGTATGCACTAAAACAAAAAGAAACAACAGCTAAAAAGTACTGCTATAACGATAACGAACTTATTAACAATGAAAGTAAAGGAGGGAATTTTCCAAATCAAAAAAGAAACTATAAAACAGCTCAAATAAATCGATAAAATGAAAGAAAAGTACGATGAATAATATGAATTCAGAAACCTTAGTTTAGTGGGAGCAACTGACTGATGCAAAAGCGAATACAGCCGTTAGTTGTTAATAATTTGTTTTTGCATTTAATAAGAGATTTATTATTTTTGAAAATATAAAATCAAAACTAACAATCATGAACAACAATCACAAAACCGAGCGCCACCAATTTAAGAAATTGAGGAATATACACGCCTATGAAGAATATACCATACAGAGTTTGTATCACAACAAAAGACATTGCTAACATAAAAGGATGTAGCGACAGAAATGCCCGTATCTTAATGGGTGATATTAAAGCTTTCTTCAAAAAAGAAGAAAGACATCATTTCATTACGTTTAAAGAATTTTCAGAATACACTAAAATTCCATTAGAAGAATTAGAGCCCTTTAGACAAAGCTAAATCCTTATTCTTCTCTTATTTCATACAAATAAATAAGAAACGTTATTAAATAGAACAATCTTATCCATAATCCCAACAAATGCAAAGCTAAACCCCGCACATTTGCGTCAGCAAACCCGTTTCATCCGCGTTCCAATTCAAGTGCAACATTACATTTATTTAAGGGTATAAAAGATTTTAAAGATTTCTTAAATCTGTGTTTCAAAACTTGAAACTTAAATTCATTTCCATTAGCCTTCGACAAGCTCAGGATGACAATCGTGTCAATATATTTCTTTAAGATTTCCCCCATATAGATTTTAAAAATTTCTAAAATTCCTCCAATCCGTGTTCCTTAAAAATCCGCTACCATTGAAGTGCAACGCCCTCAACACCATCCACATCAAAAATCCGTCACCACCAGCGCTTTGCGTCAGCAAACCCGTTTCATCCGCGTTCCAATTAAAGCGCAACGGTACATTGATTTAAGAGCATAAAAGATTTTAAAGATTTCTTAAATCTGTGTTTCAAAACTTGAAACTTAAATTCATTTCCATTAGCCTTCGACAA
>ERZ1034363.1959-NODE-1959-length-10597-cov-2.556844_pt1 | contig 10597 bp, 8 predicted proteins | sample MGYA00520616_ERZ1034363 | MGnify/ENA primary metagenome ERZ1034363 (study PRJEB33736, sample SAMEA104284506) | Azolla filiculoides | biome: Urban; feature: Water surface; material: Ditch water | place: Netherlands | collected 2015-10-28 | depth 0-0.1 m ...
GGCACGGCTTTGGCGACATGGCGCCGGGCTTCAACCTGCTCGACCCGATCAAGGCGACCATCGTCACGCCGGGCCTGAACATGAAGGGCGACTTCGCCAGCAGCGGCATCCCGGCCAGCATCGTGACCAAGTTCCTGGCCGAGCATGGCGTGGTGGTCGAGAAGACCGGCCTCTACAGCTTCTTCGTGATGTTCACGATCGGCATCACCAAGGGCCGCTGGAACACCTTGCTGACCGCGCTGCAGCAGTTCAAGGACGACTACGATCGCAACCAGCCGATGTGGCGCATCCTGCCCGAGTTCTGCCAGAAGCACCGCCGCTACGAGAAGATGGGCCTGCGTGACCTGTGCCAGTATGTGCACGAGATGTATGCCAAGTACGACATCGCGCGCCTGACCACCGACATGTACCTGAGCGAGCTGCAGCCGGCCATGACGCCGACCGATGCCTTTGCCCAGATCGCGCGCAAGAACACCGACCGGGTGTCGATCGACGACCTGGCAGGCCGGATCACGGTCGGACTGGTCACGCCTTATCCGCCTGGCATTCCGCTGCTGATTCCGGGCGAGGTCTTCAACCAGAAGATCGTCGACTACCTGAAGTTCTCGCGCGAGTTCAACGCCCAGTGTCCGGGTTTCGAGACCGACATCCACGGCCTGGTGGTCGAGGAGGGCGATGATGGCAAGAAACGCTATTTCGCCGACTGCGTGCGGGTTTCTTGAACTAGATCAAAGCAGATTCGGGAAAAAGGCGTGAAAATGACATCTTTTACAGGAGAGCGTCCATGTTTCCCGAATTCCGCGAACTGATCACCCAGCTCAAGACCAGCGACCACCATTTCTCGCGCCTGTTCGACAAGCACAACGAGCTCGATCAGCAGATCAAGAACATGGAGTCGCATGTCGTTCCGGGCACTCAGGTCGAGATCGAGACCCTCAAGAAGGAAAAGCTGGGGCTCAAGGACGAGCTCTACGTGATCCTCAAGAAGGCCTCGCAGGCCTGACGGACTTCCCAGGTCCCGCCATGAAAAAACCCGCCTTGGCGGGTTTTTTCATGGGAGGCGATCGCGGACGGCCCGGGGGCCGTCGCAGCGCGTGCCGATCAGACGATCTGCGCGCTGTCGCGGCTGACGCCGGCGGTCGAGCTGAAGCCGCAGTCGACATAGGAGATCTCGGCGGTCATGCCCGAGGCCAGGTCGGACAGCATGAAGGCGGCGACGTTGCCGACCTCGTCGATCGTGACGTTGCGGCGCAGCGGCGCGGCGGCCGCACCCATGCCGAGCAGCTTGCCGAAGTCCTTGATGCCGCTGGCGGCCAGGGTCTTGATCGGGCCGGCGCTGATGCCGTTGACGCGGATGCTGCGGCCGTCGGGCAGGGTGCCGAGGGCCTCGGCCAGATAGCGCACGCTGGCTTCCAGGCTGGCCTTGGCCAGGCCCATGGTGTTGTAGTGCGGGATCGTGCGCACCGCGCCCAGGTAGGTCAGGGTCAGCAGGGCCGACTTGTGGTTCAGGTAGGGCTTGGCGGCCTTGGCCATGCCCGGGAAGCTGTAGGCGCTGATGTCGTGCGCGATCTTGAACGCTTCGCGGCTCAGGCCTTCGAGGAAGTCGCCCGAGATCGCCTCGCGCGGCGCAAAGCCGATGCTGTGCACGAAGCCGTCGAAAGTCGGCCAGTGGACCGACAGGTCCTTGAACATCTGCTCGATCTGCTCGTCGCTGCCGACGTCGCAGTCGAACACCAGCTTGGAGTCGAATTCGGCCGCGAACTCGTTGATGCGGTCCTTGAAGCGCTCACCGACGTAGCTGAAGGCCAGCTCTGCGCCTTGCGCGTGACAAGCCTTGGCGACGCCATAGGCAATCGAACGGTTGGACAACAAGCCCGTAATCAGCAATTTCTTGCCAGCGAGAAAACCCATGAGTCAATCTCCAGAAAATCTTGGGCAGAATTGTCGCATGCGTTTACCCCTCCCGAGCCTGTGGCTGTCGAGTTTGCTCCTGAGCGCTTTCATGCCGGTGCAGGCGGCACCTGCCTGGGCCCAGTTTGGCGAGCTCAAGTACCCGGCCGGCTTTGCCTGTTTCGACTACGTCGATCCGAAGGCGCCCAAGGGCGGCGAGATCGCGCTGGTGCCGCCCACGCGCGCGAGCCAGTTCGACAAGTTCAACCCCTTCACGCTCAAGGGCCAGGCGCCGCCTGGCCTCAATGCGCTGCTGCTCGAGACCCTGCTGACCGGCTCGCTCGACGAGCCCAACACCGGCTACGGCCTGCTGGCCGATGACGTCAGCGTGGCCGCCGACGGGCTGTCGGCGACCTTCAGGCTCAACCTGAAGGCGCGCTTTCACAACGGCGATCCGGTGCTGGCGGCCGATGTCAAGCATTCCTTCGACAGCCTGACCGGCCCGCAGTCGGCGCCGCAGTTCCGCAGCTATTTCGCCGATGTCCGGCGCGCCACCGTGCTGGGCGAGCGCCTGCTGCGCTTCGATTTCGTGCGCGCCAGCGCCGAGCTGCCGCTGATCGCGGGCAGCCTGCCGGTGTTCAGCCGCCAATGGGGCCTGGTGGATGGGCAGCGCCAGCCACTGGACCAGATCGTGGCTGAGCCGCCGATCGGCTCCGGGCCCTATCAGGTCGAGAGCCGGGGCTTCGGGCGCGATGTCAGCTATCGGCGCGACCCCAACTGGTGGGCGGCCGATCTGAATGTCCGCCGCGGCATGTACAACTTCGACCGCATCACCTACCGGCTCTACCAGGACAGCACGGCCCAGCTCGAGGCATTCAAGGCCGGTGAGTTCGACTACATCCAGGCCTTCATCGCGCGCGAATGGGCCATGGCCTACCGGGGCCGTCCCTTCGAGCGCGGGCTGCTGGTCAAGGAGGAGCTCGCGCATGGCAACGCGGGTGACTTCCAGGGCTTCCTGTTCAACAGTCGGCTGGCGAAGTTCAGCGACCCGCGCGTGCGCGAGGCGATCGGCCTGGCGCTGGACTTCGAGTGGATGAACCGCCAGCTGTTCTTCCAGGCCTATACCCGGGTCCGTGGCTATTTCGTTGCCAGCGATTTCGAGGCCCGAGGCCGGCCCGGCGCCGACGAGCTCGCGCTGCTCACGCCCTGGCGCAGCCGGCTGCCTGCAGCCGTCTTCGAGCAGCCGGTGCCGCTGCCGCCCGTCACCAGCCTCGACCCCGATTCGGGCCAGATGCTGCGCGATCATTTGCGGCGCGCGCGCGACCTGCTGGCGCAGGCTGGCTGGACCTACCGCGACGGCGCGCTGCGCAACCCGCGTGGCGAGCCGTTCACGATCGAGTTCATCGACAACAGCGGCGCGCTCGGGCGGGTCTTCACGCCCTTTGCCAAGAACCTCGAGAAGCTTGGTATCGAGGCCAAACACAAGGTGGTCGATTTCGCGCTGTTGCAAAAACGCCTGGACCGCTTCGACTTCGAGCTGATCAGCAGCCGGATCGTCGGCAGCGAGGCGCCCGGCGCCGAACTGCTCGAGCGCTTTGGCTCGCGCGCGGCCGGCATCGAGGGCTCGGCCAACCTGATGGGGGTGCATGACCCGGTGGTTGACGCGCTGATCGAGCGCGCCATGGCCGCGCGCCGACGCCCGGAGCTGGTCGCGGCGCTGCGTGCACTCGACCGCGTGCTGCGTCACGGCTACTATGCGGTGCCGCACTGGTATGGCAGCGTGCACCGGATCGCCTGGCGCGCGGGCCGCTTCGAGCGTCCGGGCCAGCTGCCGCGCTACTATCAGCCCGAAGCCTGGGTGCTGTCGACCTGGTGGGCCAGTCCGGCCAACCGGGCCGGGCGCTGAGCGGCCACGGAATTTCCTGCCATGTTGAACTACCTGCTCAAGCGCTTGCTGCTGATGGTGCCGACCCTGTTCGGCGTGCTGCTGCTGACCTTCGTCGTGATCCAGTTCGTGCCGGGCGGTCCGGTCGAGCAGATGGTCGCCCAGCTGCAAGGGCGCGACAGCGGCGGCGAGGGCGCGGCGGTGGCCGGCGCGGGCTACCGCGGGCGTCAGGGCGTGGACGCCGAGCGCATCGCCGAGATCGAGCGACTCTACGGCTTCGACAAGCCGGCGCCCGAGCGTTTCCTGCGCATGCTGGGCCAGTTCGCGCGCTTCGACCTGGGCCAGAGCTTCTACCACCACCAGGATGTCTGGACCCTGGTGCGGGCCAAGCTGCCGGTGTCGATCAGCCTCGGGCTCTGGACCTTCTTGCTGACCTACTCGGTCTCGGTGCCGTTGGGCATCGCCAAGGCGGTGCGCGCGGGCAGCCGCTTCGACACCGTCAGCTCTATCCTGGTGCTGGCCGGCTACGCGATTCCCGGCTTCGTGCTCGGCGTCTTGCTGCTGGTGGTGTTCGGCGGCCAGCTGCAGTGGTTTCCGCTGCGCGGGCTGACCTCGTCGAACTGGGAGTCCTTGAGCTGGGGCGCCAAGGTGGTGGACTACCTGTGGCATATCGCGCTGCCGGTGACGGCCAGCGTGCTGGGCGCCTTCGCGGTCACGACCCTGCTGACGCGCAACGCGATGCTCGAGGAGATCGGCAAGCAGTATGTGCTGACCGCGCGCGCCAAGGGCCTGTCAGAGAGCCAGCTGCTGATCCGCCATGTGCTGCGCAACGCGCTGATCCCGATCGTGACCGGATTTCCGGCCGCCTTCGTCGGCGCCTTCTTCACCGGCTCGCTGCTGATCGAGACCCTGTTCTCGCTCGACGGCCTCGGGCTGCTGAGCTACGAGAGCGTGATGCGGCGCGACTATCCGGTCGTGCTCGGCACGCTCTACCTGTTCACGCTGATCGGCCTGCTGACCAAGCTCGTGAGCGACCTCTGCTATCTGTGGGTGGATCCGCGTGTCAAGTTCGACTGATCGGGCCCCGGCCGGCCCCTGGCGCCTGGCCTGGCGCCGCTTCCGTTCCCATCGCCTGGGCTGGTTCAGCCTGCGGCTGTTCGCGCTGATGGTTTTGCTGAGCCTGGGCGCCGAGCTGATCTCGAACGACCGGCCGCTGCTGCTGCGCTATCAAGGGCATTGGTATGCGCCGGTGCTGCAGGACCTGCCCGAGACGACCTTCGGCGGTGATTTCGCGACGCCAACCGATTACCTCGACCCTTTCATCCAACGCCAGCTCGAGCAGCCGGGCAACTGGGTGCTGCATGCGCCGAACCGCTATCACCACGGCACGATCAACTACTTCGCGCGCGAGCCGCATCCGGCGCCGCCCTCGGCCGACAACTGGCTCGGCACCGACGACCGCGGCCGCGACCTGTTCGCGCGCCTGCTGTACGGCTTTCGGCTCTCGGTGCTGTTCGCGCTCGCGCTGACCGCCTCCGGCGTGCTGCTGGGGTTGGCCGCCGGTGCGATCCAGGGCTATTTCGGTGGCGGCACCGATCTGCTGCTGCAGCGGCTGATCGAGGTCTGGAGCGCGTTGCCCGAGCTCTACTTACTGATCATCTTCTCGGCGCTGTTCGAGCCCAGCGTGGGCTTGCTGCTGTTGCTGCTGAGCCTGTTTGGCTGGATGGGCCTGAGCGATTATGTGCGGGCCGAGTTCCTGCGCAACCGCCAGCTCGACTATGTGCGCGCGGCGCGTGCGCTCGGGCTCGGGCCCTGGCAGCTGATCTGGCGCCACCTGCTGCCCAACAGCCTGACCCCGGTCGTGACCTTCCTGCCGTTTCGCATGAGCGCGGCCATCCTGGCGCTGACCTCGCTCGACTTCCTGGGCCTGGGGGTGCCGCCCGGCACGCCTTCGCTCGGCGAGCTGCTGGCCCAGGGCAAGGCCAACCTCGATGCCTGGTGGATCACGCTCTCGACCTTCGCGCTGCTGGTGACCACGCTGCTGCTGCTGACCTTCATGGGCGACGCCTTGCGCGATGCGCTCGATCCGCGCCAGGCCCGCCCATGACAGGTCCCGCCATGAAAGGCCAGTCCGTACCGCCGGTCGTTACGCTGTCAGCGCCACAGGACTTGCTCGAGGTGCGCGAGCTGCGCGTCAGCCTGGGCGGGCGCGAGGTCGTGCACGGCATCGATTTCAACCTGGCCGCGGGCGAGAAGCTGGCCATCGTCGGCGAGTCGGGATCGGGCAAGACGGTTTCCGCGCTGAGCTTGCTGCGCCTGCTGCCGCAGGCCGGCCTGTCGGGTTCGGTCCGACTGCAGGGCCGCGAGCTGCTGACGCTGGCCGAGCCCGAGCTGCGCCTGCTGCGCGGCAGCGCGGTCGCCTATGTGTTCCAGGAGCCGATGAGCGCGCTCAACCCGCTGCTGACCCTGGGTCAGCAGATCGCCGAGGTGCTGCAGCTGCACCGGGGACTGGTGGGAGCGTCGGCGCGTGCACGCGTGCTGGAGCTGCTCGAGTCGGTCGGCTTGCCCGACCCGCTGGCCCAGGCGCGCGCCTACCCGCACCAGCTCAGCGGCGGCCAGCGTCAGCGCGCGCTGATCGCGATGGCGCTGGCGAGCGAGCCCCGGCTGCTGGTGGCCGACGAGCCGACCACCGCGCTCGATGCCAGCTTGCGGCTGCAGATGCTGGCCCTGCTCGACGAGATGCGGCTGCGCCTGGGACTGGCGGTGCTGATCATCACCCATGACCTCAACCTGGTGCGTCATTTTGCCGATCGGGTGCTGGTCATGAAGGACGGCCGGGTGGTCGAGCAGGGCGCGGTCGATGCGGTCTTTGCCGCCCCGCGCCAGGCCTATACCCGGACCCTGCTCGAGAGCCTGCCGCGGCGCGAGCTGCCACCAGCCGACCCTGCGACCAGCCTGGGCCAGCCGGCCTGCCTCGAGGCCGAAGCGCTGCGGGTGTCCTATCCGGTGGCGCTGCCCGGCTGGCGCGGCTGGTTCCGGCGTGGCCGCTACTGGGCGCTTGAAGGGGTGGACCTGCGGCTGCAGGCCGGCCAGACCCTGGGCGTGGTCGGCGAGTCGGGCTCGGGCAAGAGCACGCTGGCGCTGGCGGCACTGGGCCTGCTGCCGCATCAGGGCCGCTTGCGTCTGCTGGGCCAGGACTGGCTCGACTTGCAGCGGCCAGAACAGCGTCGGCTGCGCCGGCGGGTGCAGGTGGTGTTCCAGGACCCCTATGCCTCGCTGTCGCCGCGCCTGACGCTGGAGCAGATCGTCGCCGAAGGCCTGCAGGTGCATGAGCCGGGCTTGTCGCGGGCCGAGCGCCTGGTTCGCGTGCTGGCGGCCCTGCGCGAGGTCGGCCTGCTGGCCGGGCTGGCGCCGGCCGAGCAGCAGGCCTGGCTGCAGCGCTACCCGCACGAGTTCTCGGGCGGCCAGCGCCAGCGGATTGCGATCGCACGCGCGCTGGTCATCGAGCCGCAGCTGATCGTGCTCGACGAGCCGACCAGTGCGCTCGACGTCACGGTGCAGCAACAGGTGATCGCGCTGCTGCTGCGCCTGCAGCGCGAGCGCGGCCTGAGCTATCTGCTGATCACCCACGACATGGCCGTGGTCTGGGCCATGGCGCACCAGGTCACGGTGCTGCGCGCGGGCCAGGTGGTGGAGCAGGGCAGCGCCGAGTCCGTGCTGCGCGCGCCCCGCATGCCCTATACCCGCAGCCTGGTCCAGGCCTCGGGCCTGTGATCCAATCGGGTCTGTCATCCTCTCAAAAAACAATCATCCGATGAACGACAAGCTTGCCCGCGTGACACTGGCTTCCCCCTTGCTCTGGCTGATCCGGGGCTGGCGCGACTTCGTGCGTCACCCCTTGCCGGGTCTGCTCCATGGCCTGAGCGTCAGCCTGTTCGGCGCCTTGCTCTATGCGGTGGCCGACCAGCAGTTCGGGCTGCTGGTGGGGGCTTTCTCCGGCTTCCTGCTGGTCGCGCCGGTGCTGGCTACCGGCTTGTACGCGGTCAGCCGCGAGCTCGAACGCGAGCGGCTCATGAGCTTGGCCGAGCTGGTCGCGCTTTGGCGCGGTCGTGACTCGCGCCTGGTCGGCTTCGGCCTGCTGCTGTGTCTGGCTGGCACCGTCTGGGTCCTGACTTCGGCCAGCCTGATGGTCCTGCTCTCGCCGGCACCGATCAATACCGTGGCCGATTTCCTGCGCCATGTCGTGCTGTCGGGGTCGCCCTGGCTGTTCGAGCTCTGGGTGCTGCTCGGTGGCCTGTTGGCGGCGCCGATCTTTGCTTCCAGCGTCATGACCTTGCCGATGCTGCTCGACCGCGACTGCTCCCCGATGAGTGCCGTGCGTGCGAGTTGGCGCGCCGTGGCCGATCACCCCTTGGTGCTGGCCCTTTGGGCCAGCCTGATCGCCGGTCTGGTGCTGGTGGGGTTGCTGAGCTTCCTGCTCGGCCTGCTGGTCGTGGTACCGCTGCTCGCTCATGCGAGCTGGCATGCTTACCGTGATCTCAGTGCATCGGCATCCGCGGCCTCCAGCGTCAAGGAGCGTTGATGATGGACAACGCATTATTTGGCCTGACCGAGGACCAGATCGCTGAGTTCGGCTTGACCTTCGGCGTCGCAGCCTTCATTCTCTTCATGCTGTTCATCGTGTTCAACCTCGCGCGCGAGTCCAAGGCTGGCAAGTTCGGCACCTTCGTGCTCTTTCTCGTGCTGTCCTTCGGCATGCTGGGCTTCATTGCCAAAAACGTGATTCAATGGTTCATCCATCTCTAAGCGCCATGGCTGGCCTTGGCTTGCATCAAGATGCCAAGCCTGCCGCCCCGTCCGGAGCGTCAGGACCTGACGGCTTCGCCATCGGTCCTGCCCAAGCCTGGAGACAGCTTGCCGCCTGATACCGTCCCGGTCAGCCTGGTCAATGCGGTCCGTGCGACCGGCGAGGATCTGCGTGCCGCGCTCGAGTGGCAGCTCAGGCTCAAGCCGATGCCGATCGGCGAAGCCCTGCTGGCGCTGGCCAAGATCACGCCGGAGCAGTTGTCCGAAGCCCTGCATCGCCAGTCACTGACCCGAGGCGTGCCGCTGGGCCAGATCCTGCTCGACATGGGGCTGGTCACGACCGCCGACCTGCAGCTGGCGCTGGTGACCAAGATGGGCTATCCCTTTGTCGACCTCAAGCTGTTTCCGATCGATATAGCCGCGCTGCGCCGTGTGCCGGTCGCCACCGCGATCAGGTTGCGCGTCCTGCCGCTGATGGAGTGGCAGTCGACCCTGGTGGTGGCGATGACCGATCCGCTGCAGTTCCGCATCCTCGAAGAGCTCGAGTTCACCAGCCAGCGCAAGGTCAGGCCGGTGGTCACGACCAGCGCCGATCTTGCCGCCCAGATCGCCAAGGCCTATCGCGGCATCGGGATGGCCGACAACCTGGCGCTGCAGGAGCCAGCGCCCCGCGTCGAGCGCGAGACGCTGGCGTCCTCCGAGCAGGACGCCTGGATGCTCGCGGCAGAGCTCAGCGGCGGCGATGCCAAGCCGGAGCAGGAGGAAAAGCCGCTCGAGCAGTCGGACAACACCCTGGTGCGGCTGATCAACTCGATGATCACCGAGGCCTATCACCAGCGCGCCTCCGACATCCATATCGAGCCCTATCCCGGGCGCGAGAAGGTGGCGATCCGGTTCCGGATCGATGGCGAGCTGCGTCCCTACCTCGAGCTGCCGCCGAGCTACCGCAACGCGCTGACCGCCCGCATCAAGATCATGTCCGAGCTCGATATCTCGGAGCGACGCAAGCCCCAGGACGGCAAGATCGCCTTCGCGAAGTACGGCGGCCTGCCGCTGGAGCTGCGTGTGGCCACGATTCCGACTGCGCATGGGCTCGAGGACATCGTGATGCGCTTGCTGACCGCTTTCCGGGTGGTGCCGCTGGAGGCACTCGACCTGGCGCCTGAAAAGCTCGAGCTGCTGCAGCAGGTGATCGAGCGCCCCAACGGCTTGTTCCTCTGCGTCGGGCCGACCGGTTCGGGCAAGACCACCACGCTGCACTCGGTACTGCAGCGGCTGAATCGACCCAATCGCAAGATCTGGACTGCCGAGGATCCGGTCGAGATTACCCAGCATGGCCTGCGCCAGATCCAGGTCAATCCCCGCATCGGCTGGACCTTTGCCGCGGCGTTGCGTTCCCTGCTGCGCGCCGATCCCGACGTGATCATGGTCGGCGAGATCCGCGACCCGGAGACCGCCGAAATGGCGATCGAGGCCTCGCTGACCGGCCACTTGGTGCTGTCGACCCTGCACACCAACTCGGCCGCTGACACCATCGTGCGCCTGAACGATCTCGGGGTCGACAGTTTCTCGTTTGCCGATTCACTGCAAGGCATCCTGGCGCAGCGCCTGGTGCGCAAGCTGTGCGCCTCCTGCAAGCAGTCGCGTCCGATGCTGGCGCCGCGCCTGCGCGAAATCACCGAGGACTACCAGCGCGCCTTGCCGCCGGACCACGCGTTGCGCGACACCCAGGCCCTGCATCAGCAGTGGCGGCAACGGTATGCCAAGGGAGGGGTGCTGCAGGACTGCCAGGCCCCTGGCTGCGATCACTGCGGCAACACCGGCTACAGGGGCCGCATGCCCTTGCACGAGCTGCTGGCGGCGACACCGGTCATTCGTCAGCTGGTGCAAAAGCGCGCGCGGCCGGCCGAGATCCTGGCGCTGGCCTTGAGCGAGGGCATGCGCTCGCTGCGCCAGGATGGCATCGAGAAGGTGCTGGCTGGCCAGACCTCGCTGGCCGAGGTCAGGGCTTCGACC
>ERZ1034363.1960-NODE-1960-length-10596-cov-3.539880_pt1 | contig 10596 bp, 9 predicted proteins | sample MGYA00520616_ERZ1034363 | MGnify/ENA primary metagenome ERZ1034363 (study PRJEB33736, sample SAMEA104284506) | Azolla filiculoides | biome: Urban; feature: Water surface; material: Ditch water | place: Netherlands | collected 2015-10-28 | depth 0-0.1 m ...
CGAGCTGAGCGCGTGTCCATTGCACGCCGTGCGGCTTGAATCTCTTGGCAGGTGGCAACACCGCATCAGCGTGTTCTTTGGTGCCGATGCGCCACAGCAAGCTGTCGGTTTTCAAACGTGCACCCGCGCATGTGCCACACGGGGTGTAGCTGCGGTACTTGGACAACAACACACGGATGTGCATCTTGTAGGCCTTGCTCTCCAAGTATTCAAAGAAGCGTTTGATGCCGTACCACTGGTGGTTCCACTTGCCTTTCCACAAAGGCGAGCCGTTGATCACCCAGTCTTTGTGCTCTTGGCTCAGCTTGTACCAAGGTGTGTCACGCGGAATGCCTTCGGCTTCGGCGTGGCGCATGAGGTCTTCTTGCGTTTCTACCCACGCTGGGGTTTGGATGGTTTTGATCGCACCTGCGCGCAACGTGAGCTTGTCGTTGGGAATCACCAGCCCGTAGTCCACGCCGATCACGCGGCCAAAACCCCGGCAGGTTTCGCACGCACCCACGGCAGAGTTGAACGAGAACATCGAGGGGATGGGGTCGCTGTAGCGCAGGTCGCTGTCGGGGCAATGCAGGCCGGTGGAGAAGCGCCACAACTCAGGCGTGGCTTCGGCATCTAAAGACCAATACACATTGAGTCGGCCACCACCACGTTTGATGGCCAGCTCAATCGCTTCCACCACGCGAGCTTGCTCGGTGTTACCCAGCTTGAAGCGGTCAGCCACCACATCCAATAATTTGCGAGGTCCTGTAGGCGTGGCCACTTCGCGCTCAGCGTGAATGCGGGTGAAGCCACTCGCACTGAGCCACTGCTCCACCTCGGCCGCTGTGGTGTTGGCGGGCAACTCCACGGGGAAGGTCATGATGAGGCGCGGGTCTTGCGGTTGTGCTGCGCAGCGGCGTTGCAGCTCGGCGTAAATGGTTTGCGGCGTGTCGTGCTGCACGGGCTGCGCGGTTTGACGGTCAAACAAATGGCCAGCGCGAGCGATGAGCAACTTCAAGTGGTCGTTCAGCTCGGTCATCGTGCCCACGGTGGAACGTGAGCTGCGCACGGGGTTGGTTTGGTCAATCGCAATCGCGGGGGGCACGCCTTCCACCTTGTCCACGGCGGGGCGGTCCATGCGGTCTAAGAACTGACGGGCATAGGCACTGAAGGTTTCCACATAGCGACGCTGGCCTTCGGCGTACAAGGTGTCAAACACCAAACTCGACTTGCCCGAACCACTGGGGCCGGTGACCACGGTGAGCTCGCCCGTGCGAATGTCGAGGTCTAAGTTTTTGAGGTTGTGCTGGCGTGCGCCACGAATGCGGATGGTGCCTGTCATGGCGGGACCTTTTGAAGTGTGGCCAATATTCTAGGGATTCACACAGGTCCTGTTTGGCATCGGGGCATTGCCAACCTTAAGCATTCAATCCGCCAATCTTTGAGTGGCCCGCAGGTCAATACAAAGCAAAACGCCACGGACCAGCCGTGGCGTTTTGACAAGCGAAGTAACGAAAAATTACTTGGCAGCAGAAGCGTCTGCAGATGCCGCTGACGCAGCAACAGAAGCAGCTTCAGCAGGTGCGTGCACCGCATCAGCGCCGTGCTTCTCGCCGCCCATGTCCAAGCTGTCGCCACCTTGCATGATCACGAACATGGCCAAGCCAGCGAAGATCACAAAACCAATAAAAATTTTCAACATGTCATCTCTCCGAAATCAGTAAAAAGCCCTCCACCAGGGAGGGCTTGAATGTAGCACCTAGGTCACCCTAGGTAGCTTACAAGTGCTTAGTCTTCAGCGTAGATGTCCACGTCTTTGGTTTCTTTCACAAAGATCATGCCGATGACGAAAGTCATACCAGCGATGATGATTGGGTACCACAAGCCGTTGTACATATTGCCGGTCTGCGCCACGATCGCGAAGGCTGTGGTTGGCAGCAAGCCGCCGAACCAGCCGTTACCAATGTGGTAGGGCAGAGACATAGATGTGTAGCGAATTTTTGTTGGGAACATTTCCACCAACATCGCAGCGATAGGACCGTAAACCATGGTCACCAAAATCACCAAGTAAGTGAGGATGATGGTGATCTTGACTTTGTCCACTTTGGCTGGGTCAGCTTTGGCTGGGTAGCCAGCAGCTTTCAAAGCCTCAGCGACTGCCTTCTTGAACTCAGCAGACTTAGCCTTGGCTTCGTCAGCTGGCAAGCCTTTAGAGCTGTAGCTAGCGATTTCAACTTCACCAATTTTGATGGTAGCTGGAGCGCCTGCAGGACCTGCAACGTTTTCGTAGCTCACAGAGCTAGAAGCCAACACTTGCTTAGCGATGTCGCATGAGCTGGTGAACTTCACAGTACCTGTGGGGTTGAACTGGAATGAGCACTCGTTGACATCAGATGTCACCACCACTTTGCTAGCTTGTTGTGCAGCGTACAAGTCTGGGTTAGCAGCCTTGGTCAATGCTTCAAACACTGGGAAGTATGTCAACACGGCCAACAAGCAGCCCAACATGATGATTGGCTTACGGCCAATCTTGTCAGACAACGAGCCGAACACGATGAAGAACGGTGTACCGATCAACAAGGACACAGCCACCAAGATGTTGGCAGTTGCGCCGTCCACTTTCAACGCTTGTGTCAAGAAGAACAAAGCGTAGAACTGACCCGAGTACCACACCACAGCTTGACCAGCAGTCAAACCGATCAGGGCCAAGATCACGATCTTCAAGTTTTTCCATTGGCCGAAAGATTCGGTCAAAGGTGCTTTAGAAGTTTTGCCTTCAGCTTTCATTTTTGCGAAAGCAGGTGACTCGTTCATCGACAAACGGATGTAGACCGACACGGCCAACAAAGCGATTGACACGATGAACGGCACACGCCAGCCCCAATCAGCGAAAGCTTCTTCGCCGATGGCAGTACGTGTACCCAAGATCACCATCAACGACAGGAACAAGCCCAAAGTCGCAGTGGTTTGGATCCAAGAGGTGTAAGCGCCGCGCTTGTCGTGAGGAGCGTGCTCAGCCACGTAAGTAGCAGCACCGCCGTACTCGCCGCCCAAAGCCAAGCCTTGGAGCAAACGCAAACAGATCAAGATGACGGGAGCCGCCACACCAATGCTGGCGTAGTTAGGCAAAACGCCCACAACGAATGTGGACAAGCCCATGATCAAAATGGTCACCAAGAAGGTGTACTTACGACCGATCATGTCGCCCAAACGGCCGAAGAAGATCGCGCCGAAAGGACGCACGATGAAGCCGGCAGCAAACGCCAGCAAAGCAAAAATGAACGCAGAGCCTTCATCCAAGCCGCTGAAGAATTGCTTCGCAATAATTGCAGCGAGTGAACCGTAAAGGTAAAAGTCGTACCACTCAAAAACGGTACCCAATGAAGAGGCGAAGATCACCTTCTTCTCTTCCGCCGACATCGGGCGATCTACATCTAGTGTTGCCATATTTATTGTCTCCTTAGACTGTTTTTCCCAGCACCCTGACTAGGTGCCGTGCCGCGCAACTATCTTGGGGGTTGCTGACCGCTTTCTGACTGCACAAGCCTGCGCAAACCCGCATAAATGCTGAAAATCGATTCGCTTAGGTAGTAACCCTTTGCTTTAATTTCTGCATGCGAAAAATAATGACTTTTCGCTCGCAAATCACCAAAAATATCGCCATACAGCGTACGGGTATACACCGAGAAATTTTGTTCATTTTTTAAGCATCTCCCTCTGAAAAACAAGCTCTTAACCATGATGAACGTAAGGACTTGGTCAGTCCTTTTACTCACAATGCGCTGGTCAACGAAGAGGGAACTCTTCTTGCGTCTTTTGAATATTCCAAATGGGAGAAAAACAATGAGTGATCCAGTGGTCGACAAGATCCAGAACCACCCAAAGTACAAAGAACTGCGCGCCAAGCGTGGTGGCTTTGGTTGGTTCCTCGCTGTGTTGATGTTGGTCGTGTACTACGGCTACATCGCACTGATTGCATTTAACAAACCTTTCCTCGCACAACCTATCGGTGCAGGCGTGACCACAGTGGGTATCCCATTGGGCATGGGCGTGATCGTGTTCACCATCGTGATCACGGGCATCTACGTCAACCGCGCTAACAACGAATACGACGCGCTGACCAAGGAAATCTTGGAGGACGCTACAAAATGAAAAAAATCTCCTCACTCCTAGGCGCATTCTTGGCGCTGGCTGCAGGCACTGCCTTCGCAGCAGGTGCAGACTTGGGCGAAACCACCAAGCAAACCACCAACTGGACCGCCATCATCATGTTCGGCGCGTTCGTGATCGCCACCTTGGGCATCACCAAGTGGGCGGCTGCCAAAACCAAATCTGCTGCTGACTTCTACACAGCGGGTGGCGGCATCACCGGTTTCCAAAACGGCTTGGCGATTGCTGGCGACTACATGTCTGCCGCTTCGTTCCTCGGCATTTCCGCTGCTGTGATGGCATCGGGCTATGACGGTTTGATCTACTCCATCGGCTTTTTGGTCGGCTGGCCTGTGATCACCTTCTTGATGGCCGAACGTCTGCGTAACTTGGGCAAATTCACATTTGCTGACGTGGCAGGCTACCGCTTCCAACAAGCACCTATCCGCGCCTTTGCTGCCTCTGGCACTTTGGTGGTGGTGGCTTTCTATTTGATCGCTCAAATGGTTGGCGCTGGTTCATTGATCAAACTGTTGTTCGGTTTGGACTACTGGATCGCCGTGGTGTTGGTCGGTGCATTGATGATGGTGTACGTGTTGTTCGGCGGTATGACTGCTACGACATGGGTGCAAATTATCAAAGCCATCATGCTGCTCGCCGGTGTGACCTTCATGGCCTTCATGGTCTTGGCGCAATTCGGTTTCAGCCCTGAAGCTTTGTTTGCACGTGGCGTTGAAGTGAAAGCAGCTTTGGCTGGTACGGCAAAAGATGCCGCCATTGCCGTTGCAGCCGCTTCTGCTGCTGCCGCAGCGACACCAGAAGCCGCAGCTGCTGCCTCTGCCGCATTGGACAAAGCCAATGCGATTGACCCAGCCAAGGTGGGCATGTCCATCATGGGCCCAGGCGGCTTCATCAAAGACCCCATCTCTGCCATCTCTTTCGGTATGGCTTTGATGTTCGGTACTGCTGGTTTGCCACACATCTTGATGCGCTTCTTCACTGTGCCTGACGCAAAAGAAGCTCGTAAATCTGTGTTCTGGGCAACCACATGGATCGGCTACTTCTACGTGTTGATTTTCATCATCGGTTTCGGCGCGATCACTTTGGTGATGACCAACCCTGAATTGAATGCTCAACTCAAAGCGGGTGGCAACAACATGGCTGCTGTGTTGGTGGCTAAGGCTGTTGGCGGCGACGTGTTCTTCGGCTTCATCTCTGCCGTGGCATTCGCAACCATCTTGGCTGTGGTGGCTGGCTTGACCTTGTCTGGCGCATCTGCTGTGTCACACGACTTGTACGCCACGGTGTTCAAGAAGGGCAATGCTGACAGCGCTTCTGAGTTGCGCGTCTCTCGCATCACCACCTTGGCTCTCGGCGTCATCGCTGTGGCTTTGGGTATTGCGTTCGAGAAGCAAAACATCGCCTTCATGGTGGCCTTGGCTTTCGCGATTGCCGCGTCGGCTAACTTCCCTGTGTTGTTCATGTCTGTGCTGTGGAAAGATTGCACGACCAAAGGCGCCGTCATCGGTGGCTTCTTGGGCCTGATCTCTTCTGTGGTGTTGACCGTGGTGTCACCTTCTGTGTGGGAAGCCACACTGGGCAACCCCAAAGGTTCAGCATGGTTCCCATATGCTTCACCAGCCTTGTTCTCTATGACCATCGGCTTCGTGGGTATCTGGTTGTTCTCCATCTTGGACAACAGCGAACAAGCCAAGAAAGAGCGCGCAGCGTTCGCCGCACAACAAGTGCGTTCGGAAACTGGCTTCGGCGCTTCTGGCGCATCAGGTCACTAAGACCTTTTGCCACTGAGTCCTTCGGGGCTCAGTCCACTGAAAACCGAGCATTCGTGCTCGGTTTTTTTATGCCTGTTTGTTTTTATTGCTTCCGTTGACGCGGGGGTGCGAGGGACATACAGACGCGGCTTACATCGCTTCGCGACGAATGGCGCCGCATCTGTATGTCCCTCACACTTTGTGTTTCGGATGGCTTTAGGCGTCGCAGATGAGTGGCTAAGTTATGCATCTGCACAGGCAGCAAAGCAGGCACGGGGCACTTCACTCGCTCACAAGCGAAAGCGAGGTGAGGTAGGCGAATACGGCGCCATTCGTCGCGCAGCGATGTAAGCCGTGTTCGCCTACCTCACCTCGCACGCCAAAGAAGGGAAGCTAAACCCTCACGCACCCCGCAACTGACGCAACTTAATGAAGGCCATTGCAGCCATCACAGCGTCGTTCAACGCATCGTGCGCATCACGCACCGGCAAGTTCAAATCAGACATCAACGTCGCAAACCGCAAATCAATGTTGGGGTTGGTCTGCTGCTCGTACGGCATCATTTGGCGAAACTTGTAGTCGTAATACATCGCCGAAACCTCAATCTTCGGCTGCGGTAAGCCCTGCCCCAACAGCGGCCAAATCGCGCGGTTGAGCATGGCCACATCGAACTCTAAAAAGTAGCCCACCAACGGGCGGCTGCCGATGAAGTGCATCAACTGCTTCATCGCCTCTTCAGCGGGCAAGCCCTGCGCCACGTCTTGCTCGCGCAAGCGGTGAATGCGCACACTGTCGGCCGACACGCCGCGCTCGGGACGCACGAGCACTTCAAAGCGCTCACTGGTCATGATCTTGTTACCCACGATGCGCACAGCACCAATGGAGATGATTTCATCCGTACCCACATTCAAACCCGTGGTTTCGCAATCGAGCGACACCCATTCATTGGGCGGGGGCTCGTCAAACATGAACCGGAACTCGGGCAGTCCTAGGTGATAGATCAACCACTCGCGCTTGAGCGCAGACCACCAATTCAATGGAGACAGCAGCGATGCCATCAGAGCGCGTCCAACTTGAAGCGACTGCGCAACAAGGTTTTGAAATGTTTCACCACGCCCAAGGCGTCTTTTAGCAAGTCGCGCTCTAGGGTAGAGAGCTTGCTCACATTGACCAAGCCGGACACCGCATGCTGGGTTTCCATCTCTGTCACGCCCGCTTTCAACTTCAAGCCCATCAAGAAGTGCAAGCTCTGCGTGAGGTCTGCGCCCAGCTCTTGCGTGATCACATGTTTACCCACCAAGGTCTCAATGCGAGCCACCGTGCTGGTGTCTTGCAAATGCTCAGCCAAAGCCAAGCTGCGCACACCGTGCACCAAGGGGAAGATGCCTTCTTTCTTGAGATGCAAGCCCTGCTGGTCATCCAAGCCCAGCAAACGGTTCCACCAGCCATGGCTGTTGCCAAAGGCATCAATCGCCGCCGCAAAGCGCGCCAGCATGGCATCGTTGTCGGTCGCAAAACGCATGAGCACCTGCTGTGCGTCTTGCAACAAATGCGCATCGCCGCATACGGCATGCGCATCTAAGAAGATGGCCAAGTTCATCAAGCTATCGGCATCGGGCATGATGAGCCACTGCTTCACCATCTGCCCAAAGTCATACGCGGTTTTGCGCCACATGGGGTTGCTGATCATGATGTGGCCGGGGCACTCGGGGTAGCCAAAAGCAGACAACGCTTGTGAGAACGATTGGCAAATGGCTTCTAAGTTGTCAGGCGGCGTGTAGCCGTCGCGCAAGATCAGGCCGTTGTCTTGGTCGGTCTTGAGCAACTGCTCGCCACGGCCTTCACTGCCCATCACAAACAGGCAGCTGTTGGCCACCAAATCAGCAGGCGCGATAAGCTGCCATGCACGCTCAAACAAACGAGCATTCAAGTCTTGCACCAAACGGGCGATCAAACTCACACGTGTGCCACTGCGATGCAGCGTGGTCACCATGCGGGTGATTTGCGTGGCGGCTTGCGCCAAGCCTTCGATGTCGGTGGCTGCTTCGACCTGCACGGTGATGAGGTGCGAATGGTTAGACAAGAAGCTGAACAAGTCCAAGGCTTCGAGCACGCCCACCACTTGGCTGTCATCCATCACCACCAAGCGGTGCACGCGGTGGCGCTGGAGCAAGGCCAAGGCATCACCCACTTGGTCAGAGGGACGAACGGCGATGAGTTGGAAGTTGGCCAAATCGCCCACTTTTTGCTGATCGAGGGGCGTGCCATTCAAAATGGCGCGCTGCAACGTCGACGCGGTAAACACGCCTAAGCGCTCGGGCGATGTTGAGCGGTCGCGCACCAACACGCACTTGGTACGCTGGGCTTGCAGCACCTTCACCACCGACAACACATCGGCATCCATCTCTACAAAATGCGCTGGGCGCACAAACGCTTCGTCCACACGGGAGAGCGTGAGCGACTGCAATTCATGCTGGCTTTGACGTTGCGAAAGAGCCGTGAGCTTGTTGCTCAAGTCTGAGAACAACAACGCGCCGAAGGTGTCATTACTGGCAATCAACTCGGTGACGGTTTGGCGTGCCAACTGATAGGCCACCACCTCTTCTTGCGCCACAAATTTGTTGCTGGTTTTGCCAGCCACCAAGCCACGACCGTCAAAGGTGTCGTCAGGCCCGTAGGTGGTGATGACTTCGTCGCCGTCGTACTGCGTGACAAAGCCTTTGATGATGACAAACAGGTGCGTGGGCGCGGTACCCACCTCCAAAATCACGTCCCCTTCGGGGTAATAGACCACGTCCACACTGTCGCGCACCAAGCGCTGTTGGTCGGGCGTTAAGCAGTCAAACGGGGATGCAGAAAAGTTAAAAGCGTTGGGCATAAGGCATTGTCATGGCAATGCCTCTATTCAACGCTTCACGCCTTGCTGGATGCTTGCGGCGGCATCCCATGATTGATCAAACCATTGATCTCCATCAAGGTAGTCGCGCATCATGGGCAAAGCATCCAAACCCCAAAACACTTTGTCGTCCACGCAGAAGGTGGGCACACCAAACACACCGCGCGCAATGGCCTCTTCGGTGTTGGCTTTGAGTTGGTTTTTCACCTCGGGCGCGTCGACAGAGCGCTGAGGGGCTAGTTGCTGCGTGAGTGTCTGCAAACGTGCAGCATCGTCGGCGGCTGCACCGCCCTGCCACACATGGTGGAAGATGGTTTCGCACACATAGCGATTGGGCTCGCCATCAGCGCTGCAGGCAACAGCCAAACGCAACAAGGCCAGCGGATTGAAAGGATGCGATTGAGGCATGTCCATCGCCACGCCCATGTGCTTGGCTTGCCACAGCACTTGGCGATACGTCCACTCACGCTTGCCTGGAATTTCAGCGGGTCCAAGTTGTCCGTTGTGTTTGAGCATCGCTGCAAACAACACCGGCTTGTAGACCACGCGATGACTCACCCCCATCAAGCTTTTGGGCAAAGCTTCAAACGCGAGGTAGGCGTAGGGCGAGATGAAGTCGAGGTAGCAGGTGATGGTTTTCATGATGTGCATCGTTCAAGGGTTTGCCGCTGAATACGCAGCCAAACGCTCGCCAATCAGTTGCCAAACTTCACGCTTGTCGTTGGCACTGCGTTGCCCCCAGCCACCTATTTCATCTAGCGTGCGCCAGCAACCTTCGCAATACGTGGTGTCGTCTGACATGCGGCAAATCGAAATGCAAGGCGACGGCGGCACGTCATCGCTTTGCAGCACGCGCTTGGCAAGCGCTGCCAAGCGCACATCAGCAGGCGTGAGGCCTTGAGGTTTGGGGGTGAGTTCGCTTCCACACATGGCTTGCATTGTCAGCGAACGACTTGCCTCAAGCTGCGCGCTTGTTCAAAACCGCGCGTGACACGAGGGAATTGGGTTGGCGACCCAAAGCCTCGCTGATGAACACACCTGCGTCAATCAACTGATCGAGGTCAATGCCGGTCTCAATGCCCATGCCGTGCATCATGTAGACCACATCTTCGGTGGCCACATTGCCCGTGGCGCCTTTGGCGTAGGGACAGCCACCAAGGCCTGCCACTGATGACTGGAAATTCCACACGCCCATTTGCAAGGCGGCCAAAGTGTTAACCAAGGCTTGGCCATAGGTGTCATGGAAGTGGCCCGACACATCGTTGAGGGCATAGTGCTTGAGCGTGGCCTCCATGGCGGCTTGCACTTTGCGTGGCGTGCCCACACCAATGGTGTCGGCCACATCCACACGTTGAATGCCTATGCCTTTCATCAACCCCGCTAGATAGCTCACACGCTCGGGGGCGATGTCACCTTCATACGGACAGCCCACGGTGCAGCTCATGGCGCCACGCACAGCAATGCCAGCGTCACGCGCGGCTTTGACCACCGGTGCGAATCGCTCAATGCTTTCAGCGATCGAGCAATTGATGTTCTTTTGGCTGAAGGCTTCGCTGGCTGCGCCAAACACCACGATCTCGTCGGGCCGTGTTTTGAGAGCTGCTTCAAAACCTTGCGCATTGGGCGTGAGCACCGAGTAGCGCACGCCTGCCTGGCGCTGGATGCCGTTCATGACCTCGGCGTTGTCGGCCATTTGCGGCACCCACTTCGGGGACACAAAACTGGTGACTTCGATCTCGGTCAGGCCGGCAGCTTGCAGGCGGTGCACCAGCTCGATCTTGACCGCGGCGGGCACAGGCT
>ERZ1034363.1962-NODE-1962-length-10588-cov-1.945105_pt1 | contig 10588 bp, 12 predicted proteins | sample MGYA00520616_ERZ1034363 | MGnify/ENA primary metagenome ERZ1034363 (study PRJEB33736, sample SAMEA104284506) | Azolla filiculoides | biome: Urban; feature: Water surface; material: Ditch water | place: Netherlands | collected 2015-10-28 | depth 0-0.1 m ...
CCCCGCCCAATCATCATTCCTGTGCTTCGTGCCGGTCTCGGCATGCTCGAGGGAATGGTCAAGTTGTTGCCGACTGCCGAGGTTGGTTTCTTGGGTATCAAGCGCAACGAGGAAACCCTTGAGCCTTACACCTACGCCAACCGCCTGCCAGATGATTTGACTGGCCGCCAGGTTTTCATCATCGACCCAATGTTGGCCACCGGCGGAACTCTTATGGACAGCATCGATTACGTTTTTGAGCGCGGTGCCACTGACGTGACTTGTGTTTGCCTGCTTGGTGCGCCCGAGGGCTTGGCTGCGGTTGAGGCGCACGTTGCTGGTAAAGACGTCAAGGTTGTGCTTGGTGCACTAGACGAGAAGCTCAATGAAAAGGGCTACATCGTGCCTGGCCTTGGGGATGCTGGTGACCGCCTTTACGGTGTTGCCCAGTAGCCGCTAAACTTTTGGCTATGTCAAAAACCCTTTGCACAATGTGCATGCGAATGTGCCGCTAATTAGCCGCCCCATTTTTCGCATACCCACACAAAGGATTTTCAAATGACAAACTCAAACAACACCCCAGAACAAAACTCAAACCAAAACCTAGAAACCGAAGCCCGCGGCTTTGCGCTGTACGTTGGCGTTGATGAAGCAACTGCGGTTGCCGCCGGTGTATCACTCTCAGAACTTGTAACCGCACTTCGCAAAACCGTAGCCGAACTAATACCGGCAGCCGCAGGCGAAACCTATGCAGCTGTAGCGCTGGCGCCAAAAGGAATTGGCGGCAAGCCTATCGATGTGGTTAGAACCGCACTTCGCGACCCACGTGCACTAGACAAACTAACTGCCGCCAAAGAAGAGCACGATCCGCTTGAATCGCCAAAGGGAATTGTGGTTGACCCAAGCCGCAAGAAGGTATTTGCCGACGGTGAAAACGCAGACCTAACCTACAAAGAATTTGAACTGCTGCAGTACCTGATTGAGCATGAGGGTTCAACTATTTCCCGTCGCGAGATTATCGATGTGATTTGGAATGAAGGCGAAGGCGAGATTCCGAACGATAGAACCATTGACGTACACATTCGTCGTTTGCGCGCAAAGATTGCGGGCTATGAAGACATTATTCGCACGGTGCGCGGTGGGGGTTACCGCTTTGATAAGCACCCTGAAGTAATTTACGAAATCTAATGAACGACATTGCGGCTGCAGCTGGGGCGCCGGCGGGCTCCTGGCACGAACTGGCCGAAAAAATAGCTGCGCAAGTTCTTGAACTTGTAGACCGCGGAAACTCGATGCCGATTGTTTTGATTGATGGGCGCAGTAACTCGGGCAAAAGCACACTTGCCGCCGAGGTGCAGAATCTGATTTTCAAAAACGGTGAGTCAGCGCCGCGCGTGGTACACATGGACGATCTATACCTGGGCTGGAGCGGGCTGCAAGCAGGTGCCGACTACCTAAACCGATTTATTTTGAAACCACTATCGGATTCCTATATTGCCCAGTGGCGTGAGTTTGATTGGGCTAACCCAGGTGAGCTGGGTTACGAAGCTCGCAATGGTGAGTGGCGTGAGTTTGCCGGTGGTACTCCCCTGATTATTGAGGGCTGTGGGGCGCTGAACCAACTAAGCGCCCAGGTAGCCAATATTAAGATTTGGCTTGAGGTGCCCCAAGAAATTCGCCACCAGCGCTGGTTAGAGCGTGAAGGATCGGCCGAGCACTGGGCCGAATGGGCCGCGCAAGAAGAAGAGTTTTATGCCCGCGAAAAATCTAGCGAGCTTGCTGATTAATTGTGAGCTTGCCGACTGATTAAGCGGTGCGGCGGTTTTTGAACCAAGCACGAATGCCCGCAACAAGCGAAGCAAGAATAAAAAAGATTGCGATTGCGTAAGAAGCATTCTTGACTGCCGGAATAGTTGCGGCGTAGTAGCCGGCAACGGTAAGCCCGGTTCCCCAAGCAAGTGCACCAACGGCGTTGGCACTAAAGAATTTGTAGTAGTTCATGTGTGAGATACCCGCGATGGCCGGAACCAAAACACGAGCCCAAGGCATAAAGCGGGCAATCACAACAGCCCACCAACCCCAAGACGCGTAAAACTTTTCAGACTTAGCAATTGCATTGCGAAGCCACTGGCCCTTGCGCTTGTCGAGGTAAGGGCGGCCGTAGTGACGGCCAAGCGTGTAACCAACCTGATCACCCAGCCAGGCAGCAATGCCAACACCAATCGCCATTGGCCAAATGTTTACCTGCGAGCCAGCAGTTGCCGCAACCAAACCGGCAGCAAAAACCAATGAGTCACCGGTGATAAACGGAACAAAGGCGCCAATAAATAAACCGGTGCCGGCAAAAACCAAAGCCCAAACCACGCCATAGAAAAGCCATGGCCCAATTTGGTCATACCAACCACTGATCTGGTCAGAGATGGCGAGGTGAATTACCGGATTCATAAAAAAGTGATTACTTGTTCAAACCGTGCAGAACAATTTCATCAAGCTCAAGGCGAGTGCGCGGTGCAAGTTCGCGGTCGCGAGCTGGCCCCTCTAGTTCGTCGGCAGGGGCAACCTTGCCAATGGCAACAACAACCAGCACAGCAAGGTTTTCTGGGTAACCAAGTTCGGCAGCCAGCGCTGCGTGCTCAATGCCACCCATTACGTGTGCGTGCAAACCAAGTGCGTGCGCCTGAATAACCAACTGCGATGTAGCAAGACCCGCATCAAACTGAGTGGTGGTGCCGTGCTCGACATCGTTTCCATTTACAAAAGCTGAAACCACAACGTAGGCAGCAGACTTAGGTGACCAAGCAGCGTTGAAATCACGTAGGTGGGCGGCAATCTTGCCAAACACATCTGTGCCGCGCTTACCAACACTGAATCTCCACGGCTGCACGTTCATGGCTGAAGGGGCCCATCGGGCTGCCTCAAGAATGCTCAGAACATCGCTGTCGGCTAGTTCGTAAGTGCCGTCAAAAGATCTTGGGCTCCAGCGTTCTTGTAGTACTTCGAAAATTGGCACGGCAGTAATTGCTGGTTTTGAGGTCATACCTCTATCCAACCAGACCGCCGGGGGTTTATTCCTAGCTGGCGGTTATTTCACTCATTTGGCGGGGTGCCGAGTGCTCTAGCGAATAAGGGTCAATCACCACTATCCACGGGTCATCGCCCGGATCAATCGAAACGCCAGGGTCACTGAAGTAGGTCTTTAGCATTACCTCGCTGTTGAAGAAGCTGGGCACCAAGTTAGAAACCGCGCCAAGATCTGTGGCCGCATCAAGAACCGCCTCATTAGAAGACAAAACAATCACCAGGTCAACACCGGTTTCAGCCTTGGATTCGTGGGCTGAGTGCACTGCTCGCTCGAGGGCGGTTTTGCCATCTGCCTTTTGAAGTATTTTGTCCCACCGGTCTTCGGCCGAAACGTGATCAGGGATTACTGCGAATACAAATTCATCGTCGTGCATGTTGCCCCCTTCGGTTGCCGGCGCTCACCGGCCAAGTTAGCCCCATTGCTAACCCGTGCGAGCAATGCTACGCCTGTGACTTGGAAAACGGTAGATGCGCCAACAACACAGTTTGGTCACGGTTTTTATCAACCGATAACTGCCAATCAACCGTTAGTTCATCAAGCATGGCTGCCCCTAAGCCCTTGCGCATGCGACTAGTTGGGTGGAAGCCATCGTTAATCACCTCAAGCTGAATCAACGCCGAACTAAAGGCCGTAAGACTGATAGTTGCGTTTTGGGCGTCACCGTGCCGAACGGCATTTGAAACCGCCTCTTTCACAATCTCGTTTACGCACATGCTTAGTCGCGCATCTTTAGCAATTATCTTTTTGAGCTCTGGGCTAACTTCAAATTCAACATCGCATACCCCCTGCCAGGTTGCAATTAGCTCTTTAATTGACTGCGCAAGTTTTGGTTCCGAGGTTGGCGGTTTAGTTAGCGCAGCTATTGCGCGCTCAAGATCTTTCTTGGCAAGATCTAAAGTTTTCTGATTAGCATCGGCTGCATTCAACCTAGTGAGTGCAGCAGTGAGCGCCGCCTGCACAGTTCCGTGCACAATCAAAGACCAACTTTTTCGAGCCGCCCAAACCTGTTGCTCAAAAAGTGTTATCTCAGCAGAGAGCTCAAGGTTTTGCTCAATTAGAAGTTCGCGATAAGCCCTACTGCCGTAATCAAAAGAATCAAGAAGTGCCAAAGTTAAGAACACAATTAGAGATAAAAATGAAAGCGTAGAACCATACAGGGCTGCCTGTTGAGTATTCGGATACAAAATCAACGCAGTCACATATGCCGGCAGAACCGGAAGCAACGCAAAGATGACAAGTAGTGGAACCCCCAGCCAAGCGTTTATCGGCGGCCAAGCAGCGGTTATTTTCTTCAACCAAAACAAAATTAGGTAATAAGGCAGGATCATGAGGCCCGAGATTAATGTCCAACTTTGATCAAGAATCCAAAGCGGGGCTGAAACAAATCCAAGCAGGATGGTGAGTGAAGTTACGGTTGGAAAAATGGAATTGGTTACCGAGAAAGACTTGGGAATTGAAAGTACCGAGGCCACGTGACTAGGTGCCTTTGGCGCTGGGCGAACCAACGACCTGGCCGATTGGCGAAGCGATTCAGAGAGCGGCCGCACCTGGTTGTAGATAAGGCCCTTCAGCTCGTGGGCTACTCCCCAACGGCTCGACATCTCAAGGTTTCCTTGGTCAATGGCATCTTCAATCAACTGAATCTGAGGCAAGAGGCTATCGCGGGTTAGTTGTTGAAGTTTCTCTTGCTCTTCGGCCAATATTTCTTCGGCATTTTCGCGATAACCAAGAATTGCGTTTTTGGTCTGGTTAAGTTCGCGCACAATTTTGTGGTGCTCACGAAAGGCGCCGTTTACGTTGGCCCAAACGGCAACCATCACTAACTCAAAGAGCGCACCGGTTGTCAGCTGCAGATACCAATCAATGCCAGGGTCTAGCCCCACAGCTATACCAAGGCTGGTGGTAATAAAGGTTCGTGCCGCCCCAATCAATAGGGTGCTGGCAGCAACCAACCAAGGTGGGGTGGAATTTATGAACTTTTTGGCCAGGTAGTAAATGCCAAAAATGAATGCGTGTTCAATAACCAGAACCCCAAACCAAAAATCAAAGTGGCTGAAGAAAGATTCCGAGTTTAGAAACACCCGCATCATGAACATTGAGAACAGGTGATAGGCAAAATAGCCCCAAGTGAACAAATAAACATCTGCCAAGCGATTCCAGAACAACTGCTTGATTAATTTCGTTTTCAAAATTTACCTGCCGCAATTACAGAGATCGGAAGTAGGGCGTCAAGGTCTACCCGAACAGTGGCGCGATTATTGGTTAGCGACCAAGACAGGGTGAGTTCATCAAACATTGCACTGCCAACACCGTTTCGAATCTTTGCATCAAGCAGTCTGCCGTTATTAGAAATCTTTAGCACCAAAAGTTCGTTTGCATCGCGGTCAATTTCTACCAGCACCTCAGTTGCCTCACCGTGGCGAACGGCATTTGACACTGCTTCTTTGCAAATTTCGTTTACGCACATGCGCGCACTGGCGTCACGCTGCAGCGCCCGGGTGGCTCGTTCAGAGATTTGAAACTTCACTTGGCAAATGCCATCCCAGGTTGATGCAAGGTTTGGCAGGGCTACGCCTAAATCAACATCAATTTCTGGGGTTTTAGAAAGGGCCTCTTTGGCGCGGTTTAGATCTTGCATTGCCATATCTACTTGGTATTGCTCAAGTTCTTCGCCGCTACTTAGTCTGGTGATTGCTGCGGTTAGGGCAGCCTGCACTGTTCCGTGCACTACAAAGCTCCAGTTGCGGCGGGCTATCCACATTTGCTGTTCGAATAGCGCTACTTCGCGGGCAAGAGAATCGTTGTCTCTTTGCATTTGGTTTACCGCTTCAATGCGGTCTATCTCAAAGCTGCGTGAGTAGGCAAAACCAACCACACAAAAAATCACATTTAGAACCACCAGCAGTAGCAATAGGTCTTGCTCTAGGTTGTGGCTGAATTCTTTGAGAGGCCAATAGGTTGGGTTGGCGGCGGCAAAACCAATCAGCACCAATAGGCCAATGCCGGGGCCACGCTTTACTTTGAAGCTGGCCGGAATCATGGCCTTGACGGCAATAATCACCGCCCAACTGGCTAGCGAATAAACCAGGCTCCAGATGGCTGCGTCTATTCCAAGAATGATGAAGGTTAGAAACCAGTTACCTGCCATGAACAGCAGAAACATAGAGCCTGGGCGAATTAGCGGCTTGATCAAGAACGAGTTCTGCAGCATTCTTGCCTGCGGTTTTTTGGGCCCCTTTGGGGGCTCTGCAACAGTAAGGGTTTGGGCTGCGCTGCTAAGCGATTCACTCAGCGGGCGAACCTGATTTTGAATTAGATCGCGCAGGGCCTCAATGGTTGCAACGCGTTGCACGCTTGAACTTAGGGCTTCGCGAATTTGCTCTAGGCGAGGCAATAGAACTTGCCTAGCTTGCTTTAGCAGTGACTGGCGTTCAGCAAGCAACATTGATTCGGCTTGTGAGCGGTGAGTGATTAATCGCTCACGGGCAGATTCAAGCTGAGCCATGCTGGCGTTGTGATCAACTCTTGAACCAAGTATGTAAACGAAACCCATCAGCACACCAATGGCTAGGCCGGCGCCGCCGTAAACCCTGAATAGCCAGTCGGCTGATTCAACTAGGCCAAAGAATATTGATAGCTCGCCAACCAAAACATTTTTTAAGGCACCAATCACAGCAATGGCAAAAAGATTAATTAATGACGCGTTGCGATTTTTGAAGAAGCGATCAACGATAAAGAATTTCACGGCAATGCCAAGTGCGGTTACTGCGGCATAAGAGATTATGGCAATCCATAGCCATTCGATTTTCCAGCTTTGGGCTAGAAATACGTCGAAGAAGAATGAGAGTAGGAAATAGACCGGTAGAGCAAACCAAAATAGGGGCCAGCTCCAAATCTCTTTGCGGCCAAAGGCCCTAAGAGATTTACCTACCATGCGGCATGCCGGCGACTTTAATGAATTCGCGAGCTGCGGTTACGCGCGGATTGCTGCTGGTTTCAACATCAATTCCGGCTGCTTCAAAGGCGCGCTTCACTAGGTTTTCAACAGCGCGAACTGTGGTGCCGCGCTCGGCCGCGATTTGCTGGTTAGACATACCAAGGGCAACCATTTGCAATACAGAAAGTTGCGAGCGTGAAACCTCAGATAGTTTGTGCTCAACATTTTTGTCGTCACGAAAATCTTTAGAGACGCGGTCTCTTACTGCTGCCTCAATTGCCTTTAGTAAGACACCCGGGTCTGCCATGCGGTCTTTAACCAGGTATGCAGCGTTGCGCGGAATTGAGCGGTTATCAATACCAACCACTCTTGGTTCAGGAATGTGGGTTAGAAATACCAGTGCAATCTCTGGGTGCTTGCGGCGAAGAATCAACGCCAGGTCAACACCGGTTGGGCCATCGCCAAGTTCAATATCTAGAACGGCAATGTCTGGGTCAAAGTCGTCGGCAACCTTGCGAGCCTCGGCGGTTGAACCGGCTGCTCTAACCACAAAGCCGTCTGCCTCAAGGTTGGCTGAAATCAAACCACGGATAAGTGGTTCGTCTTCAACGACTAAAACCTTGCGGTCAAAAATTCCCATGGGTCAAGTGTGCCAAAGACCGGACAACCGGCACAAGGAAGTTTCGCTGGGGCGAACTAATGGGGGTCGTGAGCCTGCGTGCGGCGCCGCGGGGCGCGAGGCGCGAGGCGTGGGCTGCGTCTAGCCGGGGCGCGGGCTCCGTCTAGCCGGGGCGCGTCTAGAGGGAGGTTGTGTTGGGTGCTTCCATTTGCGGGTGCATATTGGCGTTGTATGCGGAGAAAAAGGTGGGTTTGCACCGCAGATTGGCAGATTGCGGTTTTTCGACAGCATTGTGAGGTTGTAATGCGGAGTTGCTGAGATTGCAATTCGGTTCTGGTGAAACTGCTGAGTGGTCAACAATATGAAATTTAGAAGGGTGGTGTGATGGATTCTAGGTATCGGGGTGGGTATAAATCTAAATATTTGGCGGGGTTGGCAAACATAATGCGGTCAGATTTTGGGGTTCTTAACCCGGTAGCTGAGGGAATTGCGCTGAGTGGAATTGGTAGATCCTGAATCAGTGCAAAATGATGCAGGTTGATATAAACAAATTTTTTGCCGAACTTGATTCTGCGGAGCAAGTTGGCAGTTACCGCCTTGTTTAGCCATCTGGTTGCGGTGTCGTTGGATACGTCACATAAGACTTCTAGCCGGTGGGCGGTGATTGCGGTTTCACTGGTGAGGGCGGCGGCGAAATCGCTCGCTCGCGTGCCGGGCATAAAATTACAATGCAGCAAAGTTTGCAAAGTGGCCTCGTAAGTTTTGAGAACCGTGTGGGCCAGCTTCACGTGGGCAAGTAGTCGTGCTGATTCTGCGGCGGCGGCCGATGCGGCGCCTGACGCGCTTGACGACGCGGCCGATGCGGCACCTGACGTATCGGTGACCCCTGGCACCCCAGCACTATTTATTGATTTGGGGCGATAGGGAAGATCGGAAAATTCGAAGAGGAATAGTTCGGTGAGTGAGTATCGGGCTCCACGGGGTGAGGCGGCAGTGCTGAGCATTAGATCGGCTACGCGCTGAATATTTTTTATTGCCCTAGAAACAGAATCAGAAAGTAAAGGCTGCATGTGGAAAAATTATGTGCCGCCACCGCTGGAATCAGTGCCCAGAAAAATTCTGTGGAAAACCCACGCTGTGGAAAACCAACGCTGTGGAAAACCCAAACTAGAAAAGTCGCGGGCGCCCATCATCAATGCCGCGCATGGCATCGTAATCAAGCACCAGGCATTCAATGCCGCGGTCTTCGGCCAACTTGCGGGCCTGAGGCTTAATCTCTTGAGCCGCAAAAACTCCGCGCACCGGCGCCAATAGTGGGTCGCGATTTAGCAGCTCTAGGTATCGGGTTAGCTGTTCAACACCGTCAATGTCGCCACGGCGCTTTAGCTCAATGGCAACTGTGCTGCCGGCCGCATCGCGCATCAAAATATCAACCGGGCCAATGGCGGTGAAATATTCGCGCCGCACCAAACTAGACCCCTCGGCAACCAGGTGCAACTGATCGGCCAGCAACTCTTGCAGGTGCTTCTCGACCCCGTCTTTGATTAGCCCCGGGTCTTCGCCCAGCTCGTGCGAGACCTCACTTAGCACCTCAAAAATGCTGATCATCAAAACGTCCTCAGTTTTGGCCTGCTGCACCTGCCAAACCTGCAGCACTCCAACCTGGGCCTGATCGGCAGTTGGCTCTAACACCGATACCGTGCAAGGCGGGTTCATCCAATTGAGCGGCTTATACGAACCAGAATCTGAGTGCACCAAAACCGATCCATCGGCCTTCATTACCAATAGGCGCTTGGCCCGCGGCAGGTGAGCTGAAAGCCGGCCCGCATAGTCAACAGAGCATTCGGCAATGATTAGGCGCATCATCCAAATCTACTTGTGGTTTGTCAGAGGCCGGTTTTTTGCTCCAAGTGACCTTTCCTGTGAATAGTCGGGAATCCCCATAATTCTCTTGGTCCCCCACAAACAGGGGACTATGCTCAAAATAGGGGACAGCACCCCCCCCCCGACCATTTCAGAAAAGATGTCCCCCATGCATAACGAGATAGAGCAAACCACAAACTTTGCCCTGCTCGAAGCAGCCCTAGACATCATTTTGCAAAGTGACACCCTAGAAGAGCTCTGCCAGCGGGCCGTAACCGCCCCAGAAACCAATAACGCCTTCACCGGTGCCCATGTGCTGCTAAACACAGATGGCCGCCTCAGCTACGACTCAGGCTTTGGTGCCCACCTGCCAATCAATCACCTAGAGATCGCCAAGTCGGCAGTTGCCAGCAGCACCATTGAGTTTCGCGCCGAATCAGATTCAACCCCGGCCCAAATAGCCGTGCCTTTCTTGCGCAACAACTACGCCGAGGCAATTGGCATTCTTATCTTGGCCCCGGGCATTAACGAAAACTACCTGGCTGGCCAGCTTGAGCCAATTCTTACCAAGCTCACCGGTTTCTACCTTGAAACCAAATACGGCCTGGGTCACTAAAACTTATTTACCCAGTTGCTTGCGCAGCTTCTCTAGCTCTGCATCTTGATGGCTTAGGTGCTGTTGCAACTGTTGAACCTCGTGTAGCAATGCGGTGGCATCTTTATAGGTTGCCTCGGCTCGCCTTTCGGCAGCAGCATTCATTTGGTTCTGCCCCACAATAACCACCGATACCAGCACCAGCTGCAAAAACGTTTGCGCTACCCAGTCAACTATTACCCGCACATCTCCGGTGCCAAGGGCAGCCGGCAAACTAATCAGAGCCAACCCGGCAAACAAATACGCCGCCCACATGCTGCCCACAAACTTGGTTATCCAAACCCCAACCCGATTATTAAACCCTTGGGTTTCAGCAAAGGCTTTCCTATGCTCACGGGTTTGGGTGTGCGGGTGTTGCTGATAGTTGTACTTGGCCATGTCTCTAATTTAGACCCCGGTTAACTAGAAATCCCCCAGGCCGAAGCCTGGGGGATTTCCATTGGTTAGCTAATG
>ERZ1034363.1963-NODE-1963-length-10587-cov-3.741294_pt1 | contig 10587 bp, 9 predicted proteins | sample MGYA00520616_ERZ1034363 | MGnify/ENA primary metagenome ERZ1034363 (study PRJEB33736, sample SAMEA104284506) | Azolla filiculoides | biome: Urban; feature: Water surface; material: Ditch water | place: Netherlands | collected 2015-10-28 | depth 0-0.1 m ...
AGACCAAGCTTGTTGTAGATCTCGGTCAGGTGGTTGCGCAAGGTGTGCTCGCTCATGAACAGGCTGCTGGCAATGGCCTTGTTGCGCCCCCCGGGGATCAAGGCCATCGTCTGGATGATTTCGAGTTCCTTCGGGGTCAGTCTTGAAATCCGGCTGAGGTTTGAATCTTCACAGGGCGGTGCCATCGGAGCACTCATGGTCTTCAGCAAGCGACTGGTAGTGCCACGATCGAGCCAGACCTCACCGGCATGTACGCGACGGATCGCCCGCAGAATGACATCGGCACTTTCACTCTTCAGCACCAGGCCACTGGCGCCTGCCAGGATTGCCCGCTGGTGTACGGCAGGATCCTGCAAGGCTGTCAGCACCAGAACCTGGGCCTGCGACTGGCGCAAAATTTCGTCAAGAAAATCGAGGCTGCTTTCGCCGTTCAGGTCCAGGTCCAGCAAAATGATGTCGGGTCTCGCATGGGGCAGCAGTTCAAACAATTCCTTGCGGCTGCTGGCCTTGCCCACCAGCTGCATGCCCGGCTGCTCTCCCTCGATCAGTCGCTCCAATCCCCACAACAGGCTTTTATGGTCATCCACGAGAAAAACGCGAATGGCCAATTCGAGTTCAACTGTATTCAGCATAGCGTGCTTCCTTGTATTGGAGGGGTATCCTGGCAGTAACCACCGTCCGGCCATCGGCCAGCCGTTCGACATTGACGCACCCGCCAAGGTAGGAGACGCGCTCTGAAATGGAGCGCGGCTGGAACAGCATGGAAATTTTCGTGACGTCATCCGGATTGATGACCTGGACAGTGATCTCCCCGCCCGCCGTGCTCAGGTTGATGGCCGCCTGGCTGGCATTGGTATGTCGCCGGATATTGCTCAGGGCTTCGCAAACCATCTGGTAGATGGCTGCGGCAAGCCGGTCGTGAAGCTGCAGGTCGGGACTGGCGTTGATGGACACTTCGATCCCGTAGCTGTTCTGGTATTTTTCCACCACATGCTTGATCGCCGGTATCAAGGGCTCCTTGAGGTGCGCCTTGAGAACGCCCACATACTGGCGCAACTCGCCGATACTCTCCGCTGTCATGTCCACCAGATCATCCACATCGGCAGCGATGGCATCACTCACTGAGATCTTTCGGCGCAGTGCTTCCAGACCCAGCTTGAGCCCGATATACGGTTGTATCGTCGAGTCATGCAGATCAAGCGATATCTGCCGGCGGATGGTGGTGGTGGCTGCGACGGCGATATTGTCCAGCAAATGGATATTCTCTATGAACGGAGCTATCTGATTAATGACCTGCTGCAGGAAACTGATGTCCGACACCTTCAGATATTCATAGCAATTGGTGATGTAGATGCGCCCGATATCCTGGCCATGAAGCAGCAGAGGCACGCTGATGAAGCGGTCTGCTTCGAGCAACTGGGCAATCGCTTCACCACAGTCAGACGGGTCTTTCGTCACCCGGCCAGCCGGCCCGTAGACCTTGGTTGAAGACAGCCACAGGCGGGATTGTGCCTTGTAGGAGACAACTCTTTCCGGCTCAAGGGCCAGCAAAATGGAGACAATGGCCCCATCCAGGGGCTGGCCCAGCATTCTGGGCTTGGCCGCGTCACGGTCGACCCGGAAGATTGAATAACCGGCATCCGGCATTTTCATGATGGCAATACAGGCACCGGCCGCGTAAAAGTTCCGGATGTGCTCCAGAGACTCTCCCATCGCCTGCTCCGCACTCAAGTGCGGGTCAGGCAGGCGATTGATGTCGTTCAGGAGCAAGAGTTGCCGCTTCTGGATGACCTCGACGCCCCCCCAATTGGCAATGAGATAGCCCAACAGCAACAAGGTGGCCGTATTTTCCAGTGCCGGGAACAAGGGCCCCTCCACCGGGGAAATCGGGAAAAAATGAATGAGGGCGGAGAGCAAGGCGCAGGCAATGGTAACCCGGAGCCCTTCGCCCGAACCGAAGCGAAACGAGGCGACCAGGATGGTAAAGAACAGAAACGGAAAGAACTGGCTTTCCTGACCACCACTCAGAACGATCAGCGTGACATAGGCGCAGAAATCCACCCAGTGCAACCAGGCATAGCGCACGGCTTTGGCCATGGCCACTGGAAAGGCATAGACCAGTAGCGTGTAGAAGGTGTACGCACAGGCGAAATAGACGGTGAATGCCTGATAGCCATCCTTGGGCTGAAAATAGAAGGACGCATTGAGCGTCACGAATAGCGCCAGGACGAGCCGCATCAAGGCGATCGTCTTGGCGCTTACCCCGACGCCGGTAGATTGCTGGGTATTGTCGTCGAGCGGCTGGGCAACATCCATCGAAGGGCTATCCTTGAATTCGGGATTCATCTGACCAGAGGAATCAATTCCTTCCAGGCAATCGATACTTAGTTCATCCAAATCCGGACGAAGTTCAAATCCGCCGAAGAAATGAAAGCCCGCAAATGCCGGGCTATGGCGGGCGCCATACGCCCCCATCTAAACCAAAGTCTAATAGTCACCCATCTTCATTCCCCCTATCTTTGGCGCATACGGAATCTCGATATTTTCGATTGGCCGTGTGCCCTTGGCGACAGAGATCGCTTTGATTTGGGAATGGCAGGATCTCCATTCCCGCCACAAAGGAGACATAGATGGCTTTACTCAACAGAATGGACTGGTATGACCTGGCCAGGACGACGAACTGGACGCCCACGTATGTGACGGAGGACGAACTGTTTCCGCCGCTCATGTCGGGTGATTTCGGCTTGCCCCAGGATGCCTGGGAAAAATACGACGAACCGTACAAGCAGACCTACCCGGAATACGTCAAAGTCCAGCGCGACAAGGATGCCGGCGCTTATTCGGTGAAGGCTGCCCTGGAACGCAGCCGCATCTTCGAAAATGCCGATCCGGGCTGGAAATCGGTCATGAAGGCCCACTACGGCGCCATCGCCCGCGGCGAATACGCTGCCGCCAGCGCCGAGGCCCGCATGATGCGTTTCTCCAAGGCACCGGGCATGCGCAACATGTCTACGCTGGGTTGTCTGGACGAAATCCGCCATGGCCAGATGCAGCTTTACTTCCCGCATGAGCATGTTTCCAAGGATCGCCAGATGGACTGGGCCTTCAAGGCCTACGACACCAACGAATGGGGCATGATCGCGGCGCGTCACTTCTTCGACGACATCATGATGACCCGGGATGCGATCAGCGTCTCCATCATGCTGACCTTCAGCTTCGAGACCGGCTTCACCAACATGCAGTTCCTCGGTCTGGCAGCCGACGCTGCCGAGGCCGGCGACCATACCTTCGCCAACCTGATTTCGAGCATCCAGACCGACGAATCACGCCACGCCCAGATCGGCGGTCCGGCGCTCAAGATACTGATCGCCAACGGTCAGAAGGCTGAAGCCCAGAAACGCGTCGACATCGCCGTCTGGGGCGCCTGGAAGTTGTTCTCCGTGCTAACCGGTCCGATCATGGACTACTACACGCCGCTTGAGCACCGCAAGCAATCCTTCAAGGAATTCATGGAGGAATGGATCGTCGCCCAGTTCGAGCGTTCGCTCACCGACATGGGTCTGGACCTGCCCTGGTACTGGGATATTTTCCTCAAGGAACTGAGCGAAACCCACCATGGCATGCACATGGGTTCCTATTTCTGGCGTCCGACCGTCTGGTGGAATCCGGCCGCCGGCGTGACCCCTGACGAACGGGCCTGGCTGGAAGAGAAATACCCCGGCTGGAACGACACCTGGGGCCAGTGCTGGGACGTCATCATCGACAACGTCGTCGACGGCAACATGGCCATGGCCTACCCGGAAACCCTGCCCTACGTCTGCAACATGTGCCAGCTGCCGATTCTCGGCACGCCGGGCAAGGGCTGGAACGTCAAGGACTACCCGTGGGAATACAACGGCCGCCTCTATCACTTCGGTTCGGAAGTGGACCGCTGGTGCTTCCAGCAGGAGCCCGAGCGCTATGCCGGCCACCTGAGCATTGTCGACCGCTTCCTGGCCGGCATGATCCAGCCAATGGACCTCGGCGGCGCACTGAACTACATGGGCCTGGCCCCCGGCGAATGTGGCGACGATGCCCATAACTACGCCTGGGCCGAAGTTTACCGCGCCCTGCGGGCAGAGAAAAAGGCCAGCTGATCACGGCAGCCGTGCAAGCCGGCGCCTGCGGGCGCCGCTTCCAACCTACACAGGAGATTCAAAGATGGCGTTGTTTCCATTGACATCCAACTTCGAGGGCGACTTCGTTCTGCAACTGGTCGCAGTCGACAGCGAGAACACCATGGACGAGGTGGCTGCTGCTGCCGCCGTGCATTCGGTTGGCCGACGTGTCCGGGCCCGTCCCGGTCAGATCCTGCGCGTGCGTCGGCAGGGCGTTGCCGACTTTTTGCCACGTGCCATGCGCGTTTCCGAATCCGGCCTGAAGCCGACGGAAACCATCGAAATCATCTGGCAGGCGCCGCAGCACTGAGTGCAGCGGCAGCGCCAACAAGCAAAACAGGAACGGGAATGAGTTTTCAAAAGGTATGCACGCTCGACGACCTCTGGGAAGGGGAAATGGAGTCGTACACCGTCGATGGCCAGGAAATTCTTCTGGTCTGCGCCGAAGGGGGCGACATCAAGGCGTTTCAGGGGATCTGTCCGCACCAGGACATTCCGCTGGTCGAAGGCAAGTTCGACGGCACCAAGGTGATCTGCCGCGCCCACTTGTGGCAGTTCGATGCCTGCACGGGCAAGGGGATCAATCCCGACGACTGCGCCCTGGCCGAATACCCGGTCAGGATCGAGGGCGACGATGTGCTGGTCCGGACCGAGGGCATTGAGCCCCTGTTCGCCCACACCTGATCGATTCACGGCAGCAATGGCCAAGGGAAAAGTGACATGGGGATTCTGAAATGGATAGGGGCTTTACTGCGCGGCGCTGAGGCCGAGCCGCAGTTGGCATGCCCGGCCGGACTGGCCAGCCAGCTGGCTGAACCAGACTTGAAAAAAAACGAGGAGAAAGCAATGAGTGGCACCCATTCTGCACAGCAGGCATATCACAACAATATGGTCGGACCGGTCATGCGTGCTGGCGATCTGGCCATGGCGGTGATTGAGGCAGCCAAGGTCGACAACCCCGGCAAGGAAGTCTTTGTCGACGACAAGCGGGCCTATATCCGCATCCACACCGAACACGAGATGGTGCTTCATCGCGCCACCATCGAGGACGAGCTCGGACGCCCGTTCAAGATGAACGATCTCGAAGTCGACCTGAGTTCGTTCGCCGGCCAGATTGAAAGCGGCGACAACTCGATCCGCTTCTACTTTACGAAAAAAGTTTAGGCAGCCCGGCCCCATCGCCAGCCCGCCCATACCAAAAATCAAGGAGACAAGAATGTCAGAACCACAAGTACTGAAGCCGCTCAAGACCTGGAGCCATCTCGCTGCCCGCCGTCGCAAGCCGAGCGAATACGAAATCGTCAGCGCCAACCTGCACTACAACGACAAGCGCCCGGACTCGCCCTACGAGCTGGCTCCCGACATGTTCATGAATACCTGGTACAAGAAGAACACCTTCGGAACCGCGCTCAAGCATGCCGACTGGAATGCCTTCCGCGACCCGGAGGAAGTCGTCTACCGCACCTACAACATGATGCAGGACGGCCAGGAAAATTATGTCTTTGGCCTCTTCGACCAGTTCAACCAGCGTGAGCATGACCTTGCCCTTGATCCGCGCTGGGCAGGCACCCTGGCCCGCTTCTACACGCCGTCGCGCTACCTGTTCCATACGCTTCAGATGGCCTCGGCCTATGTTGGGCAGGTCTCGCCGGCGAGCACCATCACCAACTGCCATTATTTCCAGATGGCCGACAGCTTCCGCTGGCTCAGCCACACCGCCTACCGCACCAAGGAACTCTCCCTGGCTTTCTCCGACAAGGGTTTTGCCGTCGATGAGCGCATGTACTGGGAAACCGATCCGGTCTGGCAGGGCTTCCGTGAACTCATGGAAAAGGCCATGACGGTATGGGATTGGGGCGAGGCCATCGTCGTCCTCAACCTCGTCGCCAAACCGGCCATTGATGAAGCCGTTCTGCGCAAGCTGGGCGAATCGGCCCGCCACAACGGCGACACCCTGCTCGGTCTGGTCACCGATGCCCAGTTGATCGATGCCGCCCGCCACCGCCGCTGGATTTCCGCGCTGGTCAAGATGGCCCTCGAAACACCGGGCAACCTGGAACTGATGCAGGGCTGGATTGCCAAGTGGGAGCCCCTGGCCGACAAGGCGATTGATGCCTATTGCGCGACCTTGCCCGACCTTGCAGGCGGTGCTCAGGCCGCCAAGTCGGCAACGCGCGATTTCCGCCGTTCCCTCGGCCTGTAATCATTACGCAAGGCGAGTTTGGCCCGGGCCGTCAGGCCCTGGCCAAACTCGACCTGGACATTGGGTTGCCATGATCAAAACAACAATCCGCAACGACAAAGACGGCTCGGCCTGCCAGCAAGGCGAAGGCGACACCATCCTGCGTGCCGCCTTGCGCGCCGGACTCGGCTATTCGTACGAGTGCAATTCCGGCGGCTGCGGCGGCTGCAAATTCGAGCTCATGGATGGCGAAATCGAGACGCTATGGCCCGAGGCCCCCGGTCTCACCGAGCGCGACCGCAAACGCGGCCGCCACCTGGCCTGCCAGTGCAAGGCGAAAGGGGACGTGACCATCAAGGTGGCGACGGCACCCGAATATCAGCCAAAAATCCTGCCCAAGCGCCAGCGCGCCCATTTGATCGGAACGCGGGATATCACGCACGACATCCGCGAGTTCCGCTTCCGCTCCGAAGACGATGCCGAGTTCCTGCCCGGCCAGTTCGCCATGCTCGATTTGCCCGGCCTGGCCGCCTCACGCGCCTATTCCCTATCCAATATCGCCAATGAAAAGCGGGAATGGCATTTCCAGATTCGCCGCGTGCTGCATGGCCAGGGCACGCATGCACTGTTCGAAAAGCTTTCAGAAGGGTCGGAAATCGGTCTTGATGGCCCCTATGGCGTGGCCTACCTGCGCACCGATTCACCGCGCGACATCGTTTGCGTGGCCGGGGGATCCGGCTTGGCACCGATGATTTCGGTTGCCCGGGGCGCTGCCGAGGCCGGCCTTCTGGCAGACCGCAAGCTCTATTTTTTCTACGGCGCCCGCACCCCCCGCGATGTCTGCGGCGAGGAAATGTTGCGTCCGCTGGCCGGTTTCGGTGAGCGGATTGTTTACATCCCGGTGGTCTCGCTGCCCGGTGAGCACGGTGACTGGCATGGCGAAGCCGGCTACGTTCATGACGCGGTGGCGCGCGCCTTGCCCGCCGCCCTGGCGGGCTACGAGTTCTACTTCGCCGGGCCGCCACCGATGACCCAGGCCTTGCAGGAACTGCTCATGGTCGGCCATCAGGTGCCCTTTGAGCAGATTCATTTCGACCGTTTCTTTTGAAACGCGCATGACCCAGGCAGCACAACAAATTCAGATGTTTTATCGATTCCAATAACAGAGGAGATGACGGGGATGACAACAAGGAAAATCATGGCATTGGCAGTCGCTTCGGCGCTGGCCGGTGGCACCCAGATGGCCCAGGCGACCGATGTATTTCGCCTGGAAGGTTACGGCGCGATTTCGCGCGGCATGGGTGGCACGGCGGTCGCCCATGACGTCGGCCCGGCCGGCATGATGACCAATCCGGCCACCCTTTCGCTGATGGCTGAAGGCGATCAGGCGATGATCGGGCTGGATCTGGTAACGACCGATATCACGGTCAGGAACAAGACGACCGGGGAAACGGTGTCTTCCGACACCCATTCGAATAACCGCGGCCCCTATGTCGCACCAGAGGCAGCATTTACCAAACGGGTCGGCGCCCTGTCCTTCGGCGTCGGTGCCTTCGCCCAAGGTGGTCTGGGAACCGAATATGGCAATGGCAGCTTCCTGTCCAGTGCTTCCGGCAATCTCGCCACTGGACTCGACAACTCCAGTCGCTTGCTGGTGCTCAACATTCCCTTCGCCGCCAGCTTTCAGGTCAATGACAAATTGACCGTTGGCGGCAGCGTCGATGCCATGTGGCAGGGTCTGAATCTCGATCTGTTGCTCACGACGCCGCAGGTAGGGAGTCTGTATGCCAACGGTCGGGCAAGCGGCTCGCTGGTTGATAATGTGCTACTCCCGAACCTGGCTCATATTACCGGTGCCCATTTTAGTCTGACCAAGGACAAGTTCCTGGCCAGCGGCGTCGATTCCTGGGGCTACGGCGGCAAGCTCGGCATGCTCTACAAGGCGACCCCGGAAACGACCTTTGGTGCTTCCTATACTTTCAAGAGCCAGATGAACGACATGGAGGGCGGCGCCACACTGACCGCAGTAACCACCGGTGGCTCGGTGCCGCTGACCGGCAAGATCAAGATCCAGGATTTCCAGATGCCGGCCCATGCCGACCTCGGTATCAGTCAGCGCCTGACGTCGCAGTGGACGGTTGCCGCAGACGTATCGCGGGTCTTCTGGAAAAACGTGATGAAAGACATCAAGGTCGCCTTTGTCGCCAATAACGGCCTCGATATCAACATTCTCCTGCCGCAAGACTACAAGGATCAGACCATTCTCTCGCTCGGTACGTCCTACGCCGTGAACGACAGCCTGACCCTGCGCGGCGGTTTCCGCTTTGCCACTCAAGCTCTGCGCTCCTCGACCTTGTTCGCGGTGATACCGGCAACGCCGAGAAAGCATTTGTCGGCCGGCCTGACCTATGCCCTCTCGAAGCAGGCCAAGCTTGATTTCGCCTATTCCCACGCCTTCAAGGAAACCATGGACAACACAAGTCTGCCCAATACGTCGGAACCGATCGAGGTCGCGCACGCCCAGAACAACGCGACCATCGCCTTCCGCTACAATTTTTAACCGGTTTCCTCCATCATCCGATGGTTAGGCGAGTCGAGCACTCGCCTTTTTTTACTCGTATAGTCGCACTGGAAAGTGATCCTGCGTAAGGTGGTGTTTCTCATGGATTGCTCTCAGGGCGAAGGCGCGCGCTGGCACGATGCCTGCGCAAGCTGCAGTGGAGTTATGGCGTGGTGACGACAACGGAAATCCGCATGCCGGACAAGGAATGGCAGGCCTCGGTCAGGGGCGTGGCACTGGCGCCCGGCGACGACACGGAAGTCCGTCGCCAGAAGCTGGCACGCATCATTCTCGATGCAATGTACCAGTTCCTCGGGCTGCTCGATGTCGATGGCACCGTTCTCGAGATCAATCAGGCGGCGCTCGACGGGGCCGGTATCTGCCTCGCCGAGGTCGCCGGGCGGCCGTTCTGGGAGGCGCGCTGGTGGGCGGTCTCGGAAGAGACGCGGCAGCGCGTGCGCGGCATGGTCGAGCAGGCCAGGCGCGGCGAGTTCGTGCGCTGCGACATCGAGATTTTCGGCGAGCTGGAGGGCAACAAGACCATTTTTGTCGAAGCCGACTACATGGCCAAGATGGTTGCGCCCAGCAGCTTCACCAACGAAGCGCGTGAAGCGATGTCCAACGCTTACAACAGCTTCAAGAAGGGCAAGTAAGCACCGGACGCTTTCGAGCGACGCCTGAACCGGGCTGTTCGTACCCTGCGTATGAACAGCCCTTTTTGTTTCTGAATCTCCAAACAACGAGGGGTCTCCCATGGCAGCAGCCGGCACGCAAGAAGGCTATCTGGTCACGGAAAAACTGGTCAAACGCTTCGACGAGGCGGTGGCCGTCGACGAGGTGTCGCTGTCCATCGGCACGCTGCGCATGTGGCCGGCCACTTCTTCCAGCGCCACGTGATCCACGCCGTTGAGGCCCAGCGCCACCATGACGCCGCTGTGACCTTCGTCCAGCGCTCGCACCGCAGCGGCGCCAAAACGCAGCGCGGCCAGGCGGTCAAAGCTGGTCGGGCTGCCCCCGCGCAGCAGGTGGCCCAGCACCACCACCCGGGTTTCCTTGCCGGTGCGTTCGGCCAGCGCCCGCGCCACCAGTTCGCCCATGCCGCCCAGCCGTTCGGCATGGCCGATTTCGGCCGGCGCCAGCAGTTCGCGCTGGCCGTCCAGCGGTTGCGCGCCTTCAGCCACCATCACCAGCGAATACAGCCGCCCTTCGGCGTCGCGCGCACGGATCTTGGCCGCCACCTTGTCCAGGTCGAACGGGATTTCCGGAATCAATATCGCATGGGCGTTGCCCGAGATGCCGGCGTGCAGCGCAATCCAGCCAGCGTAGCGGCCCATCACCTCGACCACCATCACGCGCTGGTGGCTCTCGGCGGTGCTGTGCAGGCGGTCCAGGCATTCGGTGGCAAAACCTACCGCGGTGTCAAAGCCGAAGGTGGTGTAGGTCTTGTCCAGGTCGTTGTCGATGGTTTTGGGCACGCCCACCACGCGCAAGCCTTTTTGATGCAGGGCGTTGGCAATGGTGAGGGAGCCATCGCCGCCAATGGACACCAGCGCGTCGATCTCATGGGTGCCGAAGTAGGCCAGGATTTCGCCGGAGCGGTCAATCTCGCGCACGCTGCCGTCGGGCATGTTGACCGGGAAATGCAGCGGATTGCCCTTGTTGGTGGTGCCCAGGATGGTGCCGCCCAA
>ERZ1034363.1964-NODE-1964-length-10586-cov-4.489676_pt1 | contig 10586 bp, 12 predicted proteins | sample MGYA00520616_ERZ1034363 | MGnify/ENA primary metagenome ERZ1034363 (study PRJEB33736, sample SAMEA104284506) | Azolla filiculoides | biome: Urban; feature: Water surface; material: Ditch water | place: Netherlands | collected 2015-10-28 | depth 0-0.1 m ...
GTCTTTACCTGACTTTTCATGTCTCTATCCAGGAGGAGAAAATGCTTTCCATTCAGGATGTTATTGACTATTGTGATCTCGAGCGCGGCGAGATTGAAGCGATTGCCGAGCATGAGCATATCCCGGTCACCGTGGCCGCAGAGATGAGCGAGGTCTTGCTCTGCTCGCCCGACGGCGTCTGCCGTCTGCACACGATGATTATCGAAAACATGCAGCATGCGCTTGATGCCGGCCATTACGAACATGTGAAGGACCTGGCGCAAACCTACGAGCACCTGCAACGGACCCACCCCATGCCGTCGCAATACCGTTCCGCCGCATAACTCAGGCGCCATCAACGCAAAACCCCGACCATCGAGGTCGAGGTTTTGTTTTAAAAAGCGCCGGACTATAGCGACTCAGGCGTGGCGCGTCTGTCCGTAGCCATGTTCGACGGCGAAAAGCGCCACCTGGACGCGGCTGCTCATGTTCAGTTTCTTGAATATGTTCTGGACGTGAATCTTGACCGTGCTCTCGGCCAGATCTAGCTTGCGGGCGATTTCCTTGTTGCTTTCACCGTGCGCCAGCGCGGCCAAAATATCGCGTTCGCGTGGCGAGAAACGATCCCGATCGCTCCCTGCCGCGTCCGCTTTGGGCGGATTGCGTACGCCCTGGATCAGCTTTGCCGTCATTTGCTGCGAAACGACAGACTCACCCTGGGCGGCGCGACGAATGGCATCGATCAGGGCGTCGGTCTCGATATTTTTCAGCAGATAGCCGCTGGCCCCGCCGCGCAGGGCATCGACCAGATCCTGCGCATCTTCCGAGACGGTCAGCATGAGCACGCTGATTTCCGGCATTTCCTCGGCGATGACCTTGACGGCTTCCAGCCCGGAAACACCGGGCATGTGGAGATCAAGCAGGACAACGTCCGGTTTCAGCGAGCGTGCGCGCTTGATCCCTTCGAGGCCATCGCCGGCCTCGCCGATCACCTCGAAGTCGTCATTGCGTTGCAGCAGCGACTTGATGCCGCTACGAAACAGCGTGTGATCATCGACCAGCAGGACACGGATTTTTTCGCTCATTTTCAGACAACCTTTTCACGGGGCAGGGTCAATGTAACGCGGGAACCATGACCGGGTTTCGATGATATACGGCATTCGCCACCGATACGATGCGCACGTTCGCGCATGATCTTCAGGCCGACATGGCGGTCGGACAGGCAGTTGGGATCGGACTCCGGATCGAAGCCGACCCCGTCATCCTCGACATCGATGGCAATCCGCCCGACTTCCCGCCTGACGACGACCTTCACCTGAGCAGCCTTGGCGTGCTTGCGGATATTGGAGAGTGACTCCTGAACGATGTGCATGATCTGGATTTCATCGGTCGGCACCAGTGACGTTCCCGTGCCGATACGCTCAAATTCCGTCGCAATACCGGTCTGGCCCTCGAATTTCTCCAACGTGGACTGGATCGCCGTATCGAGATCGGACTGATGCACACGCGTCCGGAAATGAACCAGCAACTCACGCACGTCGTCGTAGCTTTCCTGGACGCCCTCGCGCAACTGGCCGGCCGTCTGCATGGCCTCGTCCGTCTTTCCCTTGCGCAGCGAATCCTGCAGCAACTGGACCTGGATGTTGAGGAAGGCGAGGCCCTGGGCGATGGAATCGTGCAACTCCTGGGCGAGCAGGTTGCGTTCTTCGGAAACGGCCAGTTCCTTCTCCCGCGATTTCAGGCGCTGGTTTTCAATGGCCACGCCGAGATGGTGGCCGAGCGTTTCGAGCAGATGGATTTCCTGCTCGGAGAGCGCCTGCGGACGCCAGAAATACAGGTTGTAGACGCCGAGCTTCTGCTTGTCGTAAAGAATGCTGAAAGCCGTTGCCGTGGCAAAACCTTCGCGGATGCAGGTGCGCAGCTTCATGCCCTCGGGTGGATTGACCGTGGCAAAGGCGGCCGAGCCGCCACTCTGGAATACCTCGCCGCACAGACAGTCGCCGCAATCCATTTCTCCCTCGCGGTCGAGAAAGGTCTCGGACAAGCCTTCCGAGGTGATCAGGTACAACTTGTTCGACTGCGCCTCGTACATGCGGACCGCCCCGGCATCGGCCCCAAGCGCGCTCATGATCCGCTCGAGAAAACCCTCGCTCATCGCTTCGACAGGTGCCGGCTCACTGAGAAACGAGGTGACCGAGTAGAGGATGCCCAGTTCATGATTGCGCTGGGCCAGGCGCCGGGTCTCTGCCTCGACGCGCTGTTCGAGCGTGCCATAGGCATCCTGCAGATGCTCGGCCATCTGGTTGAAGCCGTGGGCCAAGCCACCGAGTTCGTCGTCGGAAGCGACCGGCAGGCGAACCGTCAGGTCATTGCCCGTCATGCGCTGCATGCCGGCATGCAGGACGCCAACCGGCCGAATGACCAGCCGCGAGAAATAGCGGATCAGGATATACGTACCAATGATGGCGAGGAGAACCAGCGCCGCCTGCACAGTACGCAGCAGATTGGTGTCGGAGGCGTAGGTGCGCTCCATCGACAGGACCAGTTCATTGATCGTGCTGACAAAGGGTTCGAGTGTGCTGTCGAATTGATCGAGCGCTGCCTCGCGCTCAGCCCGAACGCCGCCCAGATATTTGGCGACCAGAGGCTGCATCGTTTCCTGCCAGATTTTTTCAACCGCCTGCAGGCGCTGCTGGATTTCGACATTACGCGGCGGCGAGAGCGGGCGAACCGGATCACCCAACTGCAGATCACGCAGCACCCTGTCGAACTGCGCCCGCTCCTCGCCCAGCACCTGAGCCGCGGTTGTCTCCTGCGTCATCGACTCGAGGCCACGCGCCATCAGATGTGCCATGCGGTAGGTGCGCATGCGCTGGCTGCCGGCATCATTGATCGCGGCAGCAACCCCTTCCAGCTGCCAGGAGATGAGCAAGGTCAGGCCAATGGCCGTCGCAGCCACGAGAAAAAAGGCCACCAGCATGCCGATGATCTTGCGTGACAGCCGGCCCGGGTTCGCTAGCATCAATACTTGTCCGAAACTGAATGCCCGAACCTTAGCCCCCTGGCCGCCTGAATGCAAAGGAGATGCATCAAGAAAAATGCCCGCCAGTTTGACCCGGCGGGCAAATGTCGCTGCGCTGAACGCCTGGCGACGATACTTCGACTGAAGTCTTCAGGCCGCCTGCTTCTCGACGTGCGCCTGCTTTTCGTAGAGGAACTCGAGCACAGCAGCGCGGTAGCCGATGTAGGCCGGATCGTGCGCCAGAGTCAGACGGTTGCGCGGACGCGGCAGATTGACCTCAAGAATCTCGCCGATGGTGGCCGCCGGACCGTTGGTCATCATGACGATCTTGTCCGAGAGCAGTACGGCCTCGTCGACATCGTGGGTGACCATGACCGTCGTCGCCTTGGTCGCCTCGCAGATTCTCATGAGCTCGTCCTGCAGCTTGGCGCGGGTCAGGGCGTCGAGGGCGCCGAACGGCTCGTCCATGAGCAGCACCTTGGGTTCCATGGAGAGAGCCCTGGCGATGCCGACGCGCTGCTTCATGCCGCCGGAGATTTCATTCGGATACTTGCTGCTGGCGTGGTCGAGGCCGACCAGACTGATGGCGGCAGCCGTGCGCTCACGCAGCTTCTGTTTGCCCTCCTTGGTCCCGAAAACCCGCTCAACGGCGAGATAGACGTTCTCAAAGCAGGTCAGCCAGGGCAGCAGGCTGTGGTTCTGGAAAACCACGGCGCGTTCCGGGCCGGGGCCGGCGATTTCTCGGTCTTCAAGCAGGAGCACGCCATCGGTCGGTTTGGTCAGACCAGCAATCAGGTTGAGGAGCGTCGATTTGCCGCAACCGGAGTGGCCGATCAACGCGATGAACTCGCCTTGCTTGATGGTCAGGTTGATATCGCGCAGGGCGACGAACTTGCCCTTCTTGGTATCGAAAGTCTGGCCGACGGTTTGGACCTGGACGAATTTTTCCATGTTGTGCACTCCGCTCATGATGATTCCTTGGTCAGCTTCTTGGCCAGCATGATCAGGCTCTGTTCGAGGATCAGGCCGACGATGCCGATGACGAAGATGGCGATGATGATGTGTTCGACCTTGAGATTGTTCCACTCGTCCCACACCCAGAAGCCGATACCGACGCCACCGGTGAGCATTTCAGCGGCGACGATGACCAGCCAGGCGGTGCCGATGGACAAGCGAATGCCGGTCAGGATGTAGGGCAGCACGGCGGGCAGCAGGATCTTGGTGACGACCTTCCACTCCGACAGGGCGAGCACGCGGGCGACGTTGAGGTAGTCCTGCGGCACACGCTGGACGCCCTGCGCCGTGTTCATGATCATCGGCCAGATCGAGCAGATGAAGATGGTGTAGGTCGCCGCCGGGTCGGCACGCTTGAAGACGAGCAGGCCGATGGGCAGCCAGGCGAGCGGCGAAACCGGACGCAGCAGGCTGATGATCGGGTTGATCATGGCCGACAGGAAGGCCGAGCGACCGAGGATGAAACCGAGCGGAATGCCGACTACGGCGGCAAAGCCGAAGCCGATGCCGACGCGTTGCAGCGAAGACAGGATGTTCCAGCCTATGCCCTGATCGTTCGGACCGTTGCGATAGAACGGGTCGGCGAACAGGGTGGTGGCTGCATCCCAGGTCTGCAACGGGCCGGGAATGCTGCCGCCCTTCATGGTGGCGATGTACCAGATGCCGATCAGCACAACCATGCCAAGCAGGGGCGGCAGGATGGCACGACCAAGATTGGCCAGGGTTTCGGCGAAGGGTGTGCCCGGTTCGGCCGGCACGCTTGCTGTTTTTTCCATTTTCTTTTCCTTGGCGGGCTCGGCTGCGACTTGCGCTACCGGCGGGCTGCTTGTGCTTCGGTCGACTGGCTTGGCAAGGCCAAAATCACCGCTTATCGTGATTGCACTCATCGGATTCTCCTTGGTGTGGGGGAAACGTCATTTCCGCTTTGGCTCGAATGACGTTTCCCGGCTTGCCTTAAGCTTTAACCTTGAAACCGTCCGCATACTTGGCCGGATCCTTGCCGTCCCAGACCACGCCGTCGATCAGCTTGTGGCTGCGCATGTCGCTCTTCGGCAAGGCAACGCCGGCGGCGGTGGCTCCCTGCTTGTAGATGTCGATGCGATTGACCTGCTTGGCGATGGCCAGGTAATCCGGATGGCTCTTGAGCAAGCCCCAGCGCTTGTGCTGGGTCATGAACCACATGCCATCGCTGAGGTACGGATAGTTGACCGCACCATCGTTGAAGAACTTCATGCAGTTCTTGTCATCCCAGCTCTTGCCCAGACCGTTCTGGTAACGGCCGAGCATGCGGGCGACGATGACTTCGGTGTCGGTATTGACGTAGGCCTTTTGGGCGATGGTTTCGGCCGTCTTCTGCTTGTTGGCGATCGAGGCGTCGATCCACTTGCTGGCGTCGAGAATTGCTGCGACGACGGCACGCGCCGTGTTCGGGTTCTGCTTGACCCAGTCGGCCGTCGTGCCGAGCACCTTTTCCGGGTGATCGGTCCAGATATCTTGGGTCGTCGTTGCCGTGAAACCGATGTTGTCCATGATGGCGCGGTTGTTCCACGGTTCGCCGACGCAGAAGCCATCCATGTTGCCGACGCGCATGTTGGCGACCATTTGCGGCGGCGGCACGGTAATCGTCTTGACGTCCTTCATCGGATTGATGCCCTGCGCCGCCAGCCAGTAGTAAAGCCACATGGCGTGGGTGCCGGTCGGGAAAGTCTGGGCGAAGGTGTATTCCTTCTCCTTCTTGGCGACCAGCTTGGCCAGGCTGGTGCCATCGGTGGCGCCCTTGTCCTTTAGCTGGTTGGAGAGCGTGATGGCCTGACCGTTGTTGTTCAGACTCATCAATACCGCCATGTCCTTCTTGGGGCCGCCGACCCCGAGCTGGACGCCGTAGATCAGGCCGTACAGGACATGGGCGGCATCGAGCTCGCCATTGACCAGCTTGTCGCGCACGGAAGCCCACGAGGCTTCCTTGGTCGGGATGATCTTGATGCCGTACTTCTCATCGAACTTCATGACCGACGCCATGACGACGGAGGCGCAATCGGTGAGCGGGATGAAGCCGATACGGACTTCCTTTTTTTCGGGGGCATCCGAACCAGCGGCCCAGGCACCGCTGCGAACGCCGGGAGGGACCATGGCCATCAGAGAGGCTCCCAAGGCTGTTGAGACGAAATCACGACGTGAAAAGGAGGGTTTGTCATTTACGACATCCGCTACGGCCAGTTTCTTGTCTTCCATTGCTTGCTCCTTGATTGCGAGAATCTAAAAACAAAATGGGCGTCACATCCTGGCCGCCGGGTGGCAGCTCGGATGGACGCCCTTGTCCTTGAATCGGTATTACTCGACTCTCGCCCGGCCGCCATTGACCGTGCGCTTTGAGAGGACTATTGCAATGGCCGTGCCAGGACTGGTTATTTAGAAGCACATACTTAATATTGTTTTGTTTTCAGTTACTTGGCTGCAAAATCTTTAGTGCCGCAGCCCCGGACCCGATGCACTATTGCAGTGCAACATACGTTCCGCCCGCACAGCTTTAGAGCAGCACCCGCGCCAAGTCGATAACGTCGCGCGCCACTTTGGCCATCGACTGGCCGCGCTCCATGGCCAGCTTGCGCATGGCGTGGTAAGCCGCATCCTCATCGAGGCCACGCGCTTTCATGAGAACGCCCTTGGCCTTGTCGACCAGCTTGCGGTCGCTCAGCTTTTGCGAAACCTCGTCGAGTTCGCGGCGCAGGGCCTGCGTATCGTCGAAACGGGCGCGTGCCACCTCGAGGATGGGCTTGATGCGTTTCGGGTCCAGACCATCGACGATATAGGCCGAAACCCCAGCTTTGACGGCATCCCGGATCGTTTCCTGGCCGTCTTCCTGGGTAAAGATGATGACTGGACGCGGCATGTCCTTGTTCATCGCCGCCAGGTTTTCGAGCGTATCGCGGCTCGGGCTGTCGGTATCGATCAGGATGACGTCGGGCTGCAGGCGCTCGACTTCGGCGGTCAGATTTTCAGAACCGGCCAAAATGGCCGCAACCTGATAACCGGCCAGCGCCAGTCCGGCGCAGATTTCGCCGGCACGGGAACGGGATTCATCAATAACAAGTACGGTAAGCATGGCCTTTACTTAGCAAGCTACAGGCCAGCCACCTCCAGCGCCGCGGTTGCCATGGCCTGAACGACCAGTTCGTGTTCGCCGATGGCGTTGCCCAAGGAAAATTCGACCTGCGGGTAGGTCGCGCGCAGGGCGGCGAGCATCTCCGGCGTCTCCTTCTTCAAATGCCCACCCCGTGCGACGAACATCGGCATCACGACGATCTTGTCCGCACCCTGCGCAATGAGTTCAGCAGCGCATTCCGGCAAGGTCGGCGCCATGAACTCGAGGAAGGCCAGTTCGACCGGCACGTTCGTCATGCGCTGGCGAATGACGGCCTGGACACGGCGCATGGGATTGGCCCATTCCGGGTCGCGGGCACCGTGGGCGAAGAGGATAAGGGCAGTGGTCATGGTTCGAGTCTCGTTGAATTCGGCGGATTATCCGACGTATTGCGCCAGGCCAGCAAAAGCAATGTCAGCAGACAGAATGCAGCCCCGGCATAAAAGGTGAACGCCGCGCCGTAAATATCCCACAGCAAGCCAGCGCAGACGCTGGCCAGCAACATGGCCAACCCGCTGATCAGATTGAAAAACCCGTAGGCAGTTCCGCGCAAATCGGCTGGTGCCGTATCAGCCACCATCGTTGCCAGCAGGCCCTGCGTCATGCCGAGATGGAAGCCCCACAGCGCCACCCCTGCCAATACAACGCTCCAATGCGCGCTACTCGCCAGCACAAGATCGGCGGCGATCAATACGAGCAAGCCAATGACTAGCAGTCTGGTATGGCTGACGCGGTCCGACAGCTTGCCAAAGGGATAGGCCGACAGCGAATAAACGACATTCATGGCGACCATGACCAGCGGAATGAGGGCCAGCGCGATCCCGCCCTGCTCCGCCCGCAACACCAGAAAAGCCTCGCTGAAACGGGCCAGCGTAAACAATGCGCCGACCGCCACCACCCACCAGTAGGGCGAGCCGAGTCTCACCAGGTTGGCCCGGCTGATCGGATTGCGCCGCGCCGTGCCGGCCGGCCGATCCGGCTCATGGACACCGAACACCAGCAGCGCGACAGCAAGCAGGCCAGGTATCACCGCCACCCAGAAGACGGCACGAAAATCGTCCTGCCACAGCAGCATCAGCCCGACCGCCAGCAGCGGCCCGAGAAAGGCACCGACCGTATCGAGCGACTGGCGCAATCCGAACGCCGCCCCACGCAGTTCCGGCGGCGCAATATCGGCAACCAGCGCATCACGCGGCGCGCCCCGGATGCCCTTGCCGATACGATCACTCAGCCGGGCGGCAAGAACAACGCCGGTACTCGAGGCCAACGCAAAGACCGGCTTGCTTAAAGCCCCCAGCGCGTAGCCAACCACAGCCAGCCCCTTGCGTTTGCCCAGATAATCACTCAACGCCCCGGAAAACACCTTGACGATGAGTGCCGTCGCCTCGGCCAGACCTTCAATGACACCGACCATCAGGGCACTGGCACCCAGCGTACCGACCATGAACAGTGGCAGCAGGCTGTGGATCATCTCGGATGAAATATCCATGAGCAGGCTGACGAAACCGAGCATCCAGATGCCGCGCGGCAATTTGGTAGAAATCGACGTACTGCCCTGTGTGTCGCGCATGACTGGCGGAATCGCAGAGAGATGGAACGCCAGCTTAAGCGATCCCCAGCCAGGCGGCTATGACTTCAATTAGGGTCAAAGCTTCCGGTTGGCCGTAGGAGAACCCACAGCGAAAGATTTTGCAGGAAATCTGCGAGCAGACAAGAATCGGGGCTCATGCATAACGACTAAGGCACCATGAAAACCACGCCATCTCCATGCCAGAACAAGGCGCTGGACCCGAGGCAATCTGCCGAAGAAATCCAGCAAAAATTCATCACCCGCAGCCTGCGCTCACGCGATGATGCCCGCCAGAGAGGCCTATAAATCAGCACCAATGTCGTTCTCGAACGACTGGAGAAAATGCAGTTGAATGGAAACCGACTCCGCCCCAAATGACCGTCTTTTGCGACAACGTGAATGCCTTTGAACTGCGCTGCACACCAGCCAAAATATCCATTTTAGATATAATGCTTATGCAAATTTAGGCGCTCGAGTCAATAATGACTATTGTTGTCCGCAGGAGACTTTGTTGTTTTCATTCATCAAGCACTGGTACATAGGCCGCCTCGTTCCCCGCGAAGATTTGGGATATTCGATAACCAGCGGGCGTATCGAGCGCACGTACTCAATGGAAAGACGCTACCACGGGTCCGCCAAGGCAGCGCGCGCGTTTGTCGGATTCTGCGGCAAGCACATCAATACCCTTATCGGCATCAGTAGCATCGCTGTGGCTATTCTTACCCTTCTCTAATAGATCGCAGCTTATGAGGCACCTGCGTTCACTTACGCAGCCGCCTTGACCGCCTCTGGATTCTGCGAGGCGATGCGCAGCAAGGTTTTCGCGGCGCCGGAGGGTTCGCGGCGGCCCTGCTCCCAGTCCTGCAACGTACGGACCGACACTCCGAGCAGTTTGGCGAATTCGCTTTGCGACATGCCGACACGGTTGCGCGCTTCCGTCGCTGCCGACACTTCGACGGCGGTTACCCGCGCTGCCTTGCCCGTTTTCATCTGGCGAACTGATGCTAGAAGATCGTTCTGAAATTGTTCCATTTCTTTATCCACGTTCCACCTCGGCTTTCAATCTGGATAGAAACTCGGCTGGCAGCTTGTCAAACTTGGCCTTTGCGTAAGCAATCAGCAACCAGATTCGCCCATCTGTCACATTGGAGTAAATCACCCGCGCACCGCCACGCTTACCCATTCCGGTGCGGCTCCATCTCACTTTTCGGCAACCCCCTGACCCAGGAATGACATCGCCAGCCAGCGGATTTGCGGCAATCCACTCGACAAACTCGAGACGCTCGCTTTCGGACCAGATGGAGGCAGCGTAACGCTGGAATATCTCGGTTTCGGCAACGGTATGCATGGGCACATGATACGGCATTGCCGTATCATGTCAATATTTCAGCCTGAGACTCAAACCGCCAGCAGCACCTGGCCGTTTTCCAGCTTCACTTCAAACTTGCTGCAGCCGCCGACATCCGGCGCAACAGCCAGGCCGTCGTCGAGACCGATATTCCAGCCGTGCAGCGGACAGGTCACGCGCTTGCCGTGGACGATGCCCTGCGACAGTGGGCCACCCTTGTGCGGGCATTTGTCGTGCAGGGCGAAGACTTGGTCATCGGAAGTACGGAAGATGGCGATGTCACCGCCCTTCTCCGGGCGCACGATGCGTGAGCCGAGTTGGGGAATGTCTTCCAGTTTGCAGATCAGTTTCCAGTTGCTCATTTTTCTGTCCTTGGTATTCAGGCTTCGACCATGATCGGAATGAATTGCTTGATCGCTTGCGGCTCGCGCGAGGTGGCCCACGGGTCCTTGGCGTCCTTCAGCGAATCGAGCAGCTCGGCGTAGAGCGCCTTGCGGCCTTCTTCATCCTC
>ERZ1034363.1965-NODE-1965-length-10584-cov-11.257067_pt1 | contig 10584 bp, 7 predicted proteins | sample MGYA00520616_ERZ1034363 | MGnify/ENA primary metagenome ERZ1034363 (study PRJEB33736, sample SAMEA104284506) | Azolla filiculoides | biome: Urban; feature: Water surface; material: Ditch water | place: Netherlands | collected 2015-10-28 | depth 0-0.1 m ...
CGCCCAGGCCGGCAACGATTGCAGCCAGGACGGCTTGCTTAGCAGAAATACGCATGGTCATTCCTCATTCGTGTTGTAGATAATTAACAGCAGGAACGGGCACTCCTTTGTTTGAGCACACCTAACCTCTGAATCGATTTTCCCACGTTTTGGCTTTGGCGTATATCTCTCCGTGAGAAATTTCCGTGAGGTGTTTCTTTTTTACAACACATTGGCCGTCGACCCAAACGTGCGTGACATGCTCACGACCTGCCGCATGAATGATCTGAGATGCCGGGTCGAATACGGGTAGCGTGGTGGCGTTGTCCAGGGCAATGGCACATAGATCGGCACGTTTGCCGATGGTGAGCGAACCGATCTGATCCTGAAGCCCGAGGGCGCGGGCACCACCCAGTGTTGCCATATATATAAGACTATGGGCAGGAAAAAGTCCCGGATCCTGCTGCGTGCCTTTGGCGAGCAAGCCCGCAAGACGTGTTTCCGAGAGTAGATCCAGCCGGTTATTACCGGCGGCACCATCAGTACCGATACCTATATTAATACCGGCGGCATTTAAAGCAGTGGTTCTGGCGATGCCAGACCCTAGCTTCAGGTTGGCGACCGGGCAATGGGCTACCTGAACGTTATGCTTTGCCATCAAAGTAATGTCGGCGTCATTGAGTGCAACCGCGTGCACTGCCAGGGTTTGTGGACCCAGAATGCCTAGGCGTTCCAGGCGTTCTAGCGGGCGCTCACCATATTGATGCAGGCTATCGTCCACCTCGTGCTGTGTTTCGTGAGCGTGTATATGAATGCCCAATCCGGTTTGGGCGGCCAGTGTAGCCACTTTGTCGAACGTAGCATCCGAAACTGTATACGGGGCATGCGGTGCCAGCATAAAGCTGAGACGTGGGTGGTTGCGCAGCGCATCACGTGTGGCGAGCCCTCGGGTTAAATAGTCATCGGCACCATGCCCGTAGGCTGTAGGGACATCAAAGGCCAGAATGCCCAAGCTGGCACGAATGCCCGATTGGTCAACAGCTTCGGCGGCCGCTTCCGGGAAGAAATACATATCATTAAATGTGGTCACCCCGGATAACAGCATCTCGGCACAGGCGAGCAGGGTGCCATCGCGCACCATTTCGGTGCTAACCCAGCGGCTTTCCAGCGGCCAAATCCACTCTTCTAGCCAGGTTTTAAGCGGTTGGTCATCGGCAATGCCCCGCATCAGGGTCATGCCGGCGTGGGTATGGGTGTTAATCAGACCGGGAATCAGGACATGCTCGGGCAAAGTCTCAATGGTGTCTGCAACGTAGCGTTGGGCAGCGGCTTCCCGGGGGAGTAGGTCGACAATCTCGCCGCTATTAATAATGAGGGCGTGATCTTCTAGGACGACCCCGGCGGGTTCGACCGGAATAATCCAGCGTGGGCAGACCATCAGGTCGGCTTTAATAGGGGTTATCGAAGGTGCGTGGTTAGGCATGCTCTGCATGTTAAACTTGAACAATTTTTCCGGATACCGGTTTCTGACAGTTTTGCTGTCTTAGAACCCGATTTTTGCCGGAAAGTTTCTGAACCGTACCATTTTTGCCCCGTCACGAAAGTTTTATGGACAATTTCGCCAAAGAAACACTGCCAATTAGCCTCGAAGACGAAATGCGACGCTCGTATCTCGATTACGCCATGAGCGTGATCGTGGGGCGCGCCTTGCCAGATGTGCGAGATGGCCTTAAGCCGGTGCACCGTCGTGTGTTGTTTGCGATGCACGAGCTATCCAATGACTGGAACAAGCCTTATAAGAAATCGGCCCGTGTGGTTGGTGACGTCATCGGTAAGTACCACCCGCATGGTGATACCGCCGTTTATGACACCATCGTTCGTATGGCGCAGGATTTCTCGCTGCGTTATATGCTGGTGGATGGGCAGGGTAACTTCGGTTCGGTAGATGGTGATAACGCCGCTGCGATGCGTTATACGGAAGTTCGTATGGCCAAGATTGGTCACGAACTGCTGGCCGACATCGAGAAAGAAACCGTTGACTTCGGCCCGAACTACGATGGATCCGAACATGAGCCGCTGATCCTGCCAGCACGTATCCCGAATCTGCTGATCAATGGTTCGTCGGGTATTGCTGTGGGTATGGCCACGAACATTCCGCCGCACAATCTATCTGAAGTGATTGCCGCCTGTCTGGCGCTGCTGGCAAACCCGGATCTGACGATTGATCAACTGATCGATATCATTCCGGCACCAGACTTCCCAACGGCCGGCATTATTTATGGCATCTCGGGTGTGCGCGATGGTTATCGCACTGGCCGTGGCCGTGTGGTCATGCGTGCAAAGACGCACTTTGAAGATCTGGACAAATCGGGTAGCCGTCAGTCGATCATCGTTGATGAACTGCCATACCAAGTCAATAAGCGCACCCTGCTCGAAAAGATTGCCGAGCTGGTCAACGAAAAGCGTATTGAAGGCATTTCGGAAATCCGCGATGAGTCGGATAAGTCCGGCATGCGTGTGGTGATTGAGCTCAAGCGAGGCGAAATTCCCGACATCATCTTGAACAACCTGTACAAGATGACGCAACTGCAAGACACCTTCGGTATGAACATGGTGGCGCTGGTCGATGGCCAGCCGCGCCTGCTCAACCTGAAGCAGATGCTGGAATGCTTCCTGGCGCACCGTCGTGAAGTTGTAACGCGTCGTAACGTATTCGAACTGCGCAAAGCGCGTGATCGTGGCCATATCCTCGAAGGCCTGGCCGTTGCGCTGTCAAACGTGGACGAGATCATTGCACTGATCAAGGCAGCGCCGACCCCGGCAGATGCCAAGGTCGGCCTGATGTCGCGTACCTGGACGAGTCCGGTCGTTGAAGAGATGCTCAAGCGCGCTGCTGCTGAAGCTTCGCGTCCTGAAGGTCTGGCACCGGAATTCGGTATGTCGGCCAAGGGCTATCGCCTGTCGGATATTCAGGCACAAGCCATTCTGGAACTGCGTCTGCAACGCCTGACAGGTCTGGAGCAGGACAAGATCGTTAGCGAATACCGCGAAGTGATGGAAAAGATTGCCGACCTACTCGACATTCTGTCGAACCCGGCACGGGTGACTGAAATCATTGCGCAAGAACTAAACGATGTGCGCGAGCAGTTCGCTGTCGGCACCAAGGACAAACGTCGTTCCGAAATCGTGACGCATACGCAGGATCTGGGTGTTGAAGATCTGATCGCGCCGCAAGACATGGTTGTGACCCTGTCGCACACCGGTTATATCAAGAGCCAGCCGCTTACCGACTATCGCGCACAGCGTCGTGGTGGCCGTGGCAAGCAAGCTGCTGCAATCAAGGACGACGATTTTGTCGAACACTTGTTCGTGGCCAATACGCACGATTACATCCTGTGCTTCAGCAACCGTGGCCGTTGTTACTGGCTGAAGGTTTATGAAGTACCGCAGGGTTCGCGTATTTCGCGTGGTAAGCCGATTGTGAACATGTTCCCGCTGGATGAAGGCGAAAAGATCAACGCCATTCTGCCGGTGAAGGAATTTGCCGAAGACCGTTATGTATTCATGGCGACCTCGCAGGGTACCGTCAAGAAGACACCATTGTCTGATTTCTCCAATCCGCGTAAGGCCGGCATCATCGCTGTCGCGCTGGATGAGAATGATTTCCTGATTGGCGCACTGTTAACTTCGGGTAACAACGACATCATGCTGGTATCGGATGCTGGTAAGGCCGTCTGGTTTGATGAAGAAGATGTGCGCCCGATGGGTCGTCCGGCCCGTGGTGTGCGCGGTATGAAGCTGCAGAAGGATCAGAACGTGCTGTCGTTGCTGGTGGCGCATGATGATGCCGAAACCGTGCTGGTGGCTACCGAGAATGGCTTCGGTAAGCGCACAGCGCTGGCCGACTTCCGTCACTCGGGTCGTGGCACGCAGGGCGTGAAGGCGATTGCCGACAGCGCCCGTAACGGTCGTGTGGTTGCTGCCAAGCTGGTCAGCGATGAAGACGAAATCATGCTCATCACCACCGGTGGTGTGCTGATCCGTACGCGCGTTAAGGAAATCCGCGAGCTGGGTCGCGCCACACAAGGCGTCACGCTGATCTCGCTGGATGAAGGTGAGAAGCTGGCTGGTCTGGAAAAGATCGTTGAAACTGACGACGACGAAGAAAATTAATTCATCGGACTAAACAAGATGCGTCACTGGAATTTCGCTGCAGGCCCCGCCACCATTCCGTTGGCGGTACTTGAGCAGGTGCGGGAAGAGTTGCCCGACTGGCACGGTGCCGGTTGTGGCGTGATGGAAATGAGTCACCGTGGCAAGATCTACACGGGTATCTATGAGCAGGTGATTGCAGATCTACGCAAGCTCATGGATATTCCTGAGGACTACGCCATCCTGTTCTTGCAGGGCGGTGCCACACTCCAGTTCTCGCAGATTCCGATGAACATTCTGGACGGTGGTTCGGCAGATTATCTGACCACCGGTGCCTGGTCGGAAAAAGCCGTCAAGGCGGGCCAACGCCTCTATGGCGATGCAATTTGCGAAGTCGGCACCAGTGCCGATAGCGCATTTACCCGTCTGGTTGATCCGGCCACAATGACGCTTAACCCCAAGGCCAAGTACCTGCATTTCTGCAGTAACGAAACTATTGGTGGTGTCGAGGTTTTCGACCTCAACCAACTGGGTGCCGCTATACAGCCCGGAGTGCCGTTGGTTGCCGATATGTCATCCAACATTCTGTCGCGCCCGATCAATGTGCGTGACTATGGTCTGATCTATGCAGGAGCCCAGAAGAACATCGGCCCTGCTGGGGTGACGCTTGTCATCGTGCGTAAGGATCTACTAGGAAAAGCCTCCAAAGCTATTCCGGCGTTAATGGATTATGCCGAGCAGGAAAAGAACACCTCCATGCTCAATACACCACCAACGTTCGGCATTTATATGTCGGGTCTGGTATTCCAGTGGCTGCTCAAGCAGGGTGGTTTGCCGGCTATTGCCAAGATCAATCAGGCTAAGGCCGAGCTGCTCTATAAGACCATTGATGGCAGTGGTGGTTTCTATACGAACAACATCGCCACCGATTGCCGTTCATGGATGAATGTGCCATTTACGTTGAAAGATAAGGCGCTGGATCCGATCTTCCTGGAAGAGTCGGACAAAGCAGGTTTGCTGGCGCTGAAGGGTCACAAGCTCGTGGGCGGTATGCGTGCTTCGATCTACAACGCCATGCCGATGGAAGGTGTACAGGCGCTCGTGACTTTCATGAACGACTTCATGCGTCGCCACGGCTAAAATTTATTTATTCACCAGCAGTCAGCAAGGAGAGGGTGATGTCATCAGATAAGAATTCGGGGCAGACGATCCAGGAAGCGCTGGCCGTTGTGCGTCAGCAGATTGATGGCATTGATGGCACGCTCCTGGAGCTGCTGAATCGTCGCGCGCAATGTGCACGTGAAGTCGGTGAGATCAAAGCACGCTTTGGTGATGATGGATTTATCTATCGTCCGGAACGCGAGGCGCAAGTGTTGCGTCGTTTACAGGATCTGAATCAGGGGCCGCTGGCCGATGAAACGATTACCCGTCTCTTCCGTGAGGTGATGTCCGCCTGTCTGGCCCTGGAACAACCCATTGGTGTAGCTTTCCTCGGACCATTAGGCACTTTCTCTGAAGCGGCTGCTGTTAAACAGTTCGGTCATGCCGTACGTTTGTTGCCACAAGCATCGATTGACGATGTATTTCGTGATGTTGAAGCAGGCCATGCTGATTACGCCGTAGTGCCCGTTGAGAATTCGACCGAAGGTGCCATTGGCCGCACGCTGGATCTGCTGTTGGGTACCTCGCTCAAAATCTGTGGTGAAGTTGTGGTTCGTATTCACCAGAACCTGTTGTCCCGTGCCTCGGGGTTGGGTGAGATTAAACAAGTGCTGTCGCATGCACAGTCACTGGCACAGTGCCATGAATGGCTTAACCGCAATCTGCCGGATGTGCCGCGTGTACCTGTGGCCAGCAATGCCGAAGCAGCACGCCGTGCAGCAGAAGATCCAAGCATTGCAGCCATCGCGGGTGAAGCCGCTGCAGAGCGTTATCAGTTGCCGCATCTATCCAGCAATATTGAAGACGAACCGAACAACACCACGCGTTTCCTGGTGTTGGGTCGCTTTGCTGCGGGCGTCTCGGGTCAGGATAAAACCTCCCTGATTCTGTCGACGCCAAACCGCACGGGTGCATTGCAATCACTGCTCTCACCCTTAGCGCAGGCCGGTGTGTCGATGACTCGACTAGAGTCACGTCCTGCACGCCATGCGCTATGGGAATATGTCTTCTTTGTTGATATCGAAGGCCATGCGGATGCGGAGCCAGTAAAAGGTGCGCTGGAAAAGCTGGCAGCGGAAGCGGCTTACCTCAAGGTGCTGGGCTCTTATCCGATTGCTGTTTACTAGTTCACATCACTTAACTGATTGCACGTCATGAGCCTGCTCGACCACGCTTTATCGAACATCAAGAAGATTGCGCCCTATCAGCCTGGTAAGCCGATTACCGAAGTGGCACGTGAGCTGGGTTTGCCGGTTGAATCAATCATCAAGCTGGCTTCGAATGAGAATCCGCTGGGCATGAGCCCCAAGGCGCGGGTAGCCATTCAGGACGCAATTGATGGCCTGGCACGTTACCCGGATGACTTTGAACTCAAGGCAGCGCTGGCGAAACACAATGGCGTTGATGCCAACCAGATCGTTCTCGGTAATGGCTCCAATGACGTGCTGGAACTGATTGCTCAGGTGTTTCTGGCGCCGGGCCGTTCGGCAGTTTTTTCGGCACATGCTTTTGCAGTGTACCCACTTGCCACCATGGGTGTCGGCGGTGAATGTATCGCTGCTGCCGCTAAAGACTATGCGCATGATCTGCCAGTAATGCGCGCTGCGGTGCGCGAAGATACCCGCATTGTCTGGATCGCCAATCCGAATAATCCAACCGGCACCTTTCTGCCTTACGCAGAACTCAAAGCCTTTATCGCTAGCCTGCCACGCGACATCATCGTGGTGCTGGATGAGGCCTATAACGAATATCTGGCACCGGCGCATCGTGTCGATACCACCGAATGGCTCAAGGAATTCGATCATCTGGTGATCACGCGTACCTTCTCCAAAATTTACGGTATGGCTGGTTTGCGTATCGGTTATGCCTTGGCTAGCGCAGCAGTGGCTGACTTGATGAACCGTGTGCGTCAGCCATTCAACTGCAATAATCTGGCGTTAGCCGGTGCGATTGCGGCGCTGGAGGATGGTGAGTTTCTGGCACAGAGCTTTGAACTCAATCAGTCTGGTATGAAGCAGATTAACGCCGGGCTGGATGCGTTAGGTCTGAAGTATCTGCCGTCTCACGCTAATTTCGCCACCTTTCACGTGGCTGATGCAGCGGGTGTGAACCAGCGTCTGCTCAAGCAGGGTGTGATTGTGCGGCCCCTCGCCGGTTATGCCATGCACGATTGGCTGCGTGTGACCATTGGTACGCAAGCTGAAAACGCCCGCTTCCTTGAAGCACTCACTATCGCCCTTCAACAAGCAAGCGCCTAAGAGACCATTCCTATGCACTTCGGCAAGGTTCTGATATTCGGTGTGGGGCTGATTGGGGCATCATTTGCCCGTGGCCTTAAAGCTGCTAAGGCTGCCGATGAGATTATCGGTTTTGGCCGTACACCTAAAAGCCTGAAGGCCGCGTATGACCTTGGCATCATCGACGAAGTCGGCATTAACCCGGGTGCGGATGTCCGAGAAGCAGATCTGATTCTGGTAGCAACACCAGTGGGTCAGATGCCGGAGATTTTTCAGCGCATTGCACCCTATCTAAGCGCACATACGATTGTGACGGACGCCGGTAGCACCAAGAGTGATGTCGTTGAGGCGGCACGTGTTGCCTTCGGCGATAAGATAGGTCAGTTTGTGCCGGGGCATCCGATTGCCGGTGCAGAAACCAGCGGTGCCGCGGCTTCCAAAGCCGATTTGTACCAGGGGCGCAAAGTCGTGCTGACACCGCTATTGGAAAACGCAGTCGCAGACATCGACAAAGTGAAACGCGCCTGGGAACTCTGCGGCGCCGATGTGCGTATTCTGGATGCAGATACGCATGACCGTGTTTTTGCCGCGGTGAGCCATTTGCCGCATTTGCTGGCCTATGCGCTGGTCGATGAATTTGCCCGTCGTCCCAATGCCGATCAATTGTTTGATTATGCTGCAGCGGGCTTCCGGGATTTCACCCGCATTGCCGCGAGCCACCCGGAAATGTGGCGCGATATTTCGCTCGCCAACCGCACCGCGCTGTTGGCTGAACTGGACCGTTACGGCGCTGCACTCATGCGCATCCGGCAGGCACTGGTCAATAGCGATGGCGAAGCGCTTGCTTCGATTTATGCCAACGCGCGGGATGCGCGTCAGAACTGGTCTCACTAATGAATCATTTGTCTTTCCTGGATTTGCCGGCCATTCTGTCGGCGGGCGGTACCGTGCGTCTGCCGGGTTCCAAAAGTCTTTCTAATCGCATTCTCTTACTTGCCGCATTGGCGGAAGGCGAAACTGAAGTCCGTGATCTGCTGAAGTCGGACGATACCGATCGTATGCTAGAGGCGCTAACCCAGTTAGGCATTCGTGTCACACCGGCAGGCGAGGGTGCTATAAAGGTGCAAGGCTGCGGCGGCAAGATTCCGGTTAAAGAGGCGCAGTTATTTCTCGGTAATGCTGGGACGGCTTTTCGCCCACTAACTGCAGCGCTGGCGCTTGCGGGCGGCTCGTACCACTTGTCGGGTGTGCCGCGTATGCACGAACGTCCGATCGGCGATCTGGTCGATGCGCTACGTCACCTGGGGGCAGACATTGAGTGTCTGGCGAATGAAGGCTATCCACCGCTACAGATCCGTCCTGCGGCATTGAATGGCACTGCTGCCACAGTGCCGGTGAAGGGCAATGTGTCGAGCCAGTTCCTGACTGGGCTCTTGATGGCTTTACCGTTACTGGATCGCACCGTCACCGTGGAAGTCGTCGGCGAACTGATCTCCAAGCCTTATATCGAAATTACCCTCGCCACTATGCGCCGCTTTGGTGTGGACGTGCTGCGCGAGGGGTGGCAGAAGTTTACGGTGCAGGGCGGCTCGCGCTATAAATCGCCCGGCGTGATTTACGTCGAAGGTGATGCCTCATCCGCCTCGTACTTCCTTGGCTTGGGCGCCATTGCTGGCGGCCCGGTGCGCGTAGAAGGGGTGGGTGCCGATTCGGTACAGGGCGATATCCGCTTTGCCGATGCGCTGGCCGCGATGGGCGCGCGCATTACCATGGGCCCTAACTGGATTGAAGCAGCGCCACCGCATAGTGGTGGCCTTAAAGGGATTGAGCAGGATTGTCTGGCCATTCCCGATGCAGCGATGACGCTGGTCCCGGTGGCGGTATTTGCCAAAGGCCCGACCAAATTGACAGGTATTGCCAGCTGGCGAGTGAAAGAAACTGACCGCATTGACGCCATGGCCAACGAACTGCGCAAATTGGGTGGGAAGGTTGAAACAACCGCCGACACACTTACCGTGTACCCGCCAGCCAGCCTGGATGAATTGCATTGCGCCGAGATCGAAACCTATGACGATCACCGCATTGCCATGTGCTTCTCGTTGATGACGTTGGCTACACCGCTGCGTATTCTGGATCCGGGCTGCACGGCCAAAACCTTCCCGGATTATTTCGACCGCTTTGCCGAAGTCACCACGGCGGTACCAGTGATTGCCATTGACGGCCCTTCGGCCTCGGGTAAGGGCACCGTCACGCAACGCGTAGCCGATGCCCTGGGTTGGCATTATCTGGATTCAGGTGCGTTGTACCGTTTAACAGCCTTGGCTGCCCGTAAAGCAGGTGTGGATTGGAACGATGAAGCCGCGGTGGCCAACATTGCCGCCCATCTGCCGGTTAGATTTGCCGGTGGGCAGACATTTCTGGGTGATGAAGTGGTTGATGACCAGATGCGTACTGAAGAAATGGGTATCGGTGCCTCTACGGTTGGCGCGTTACCTGCGGTGCGCGAAGCCTTACTGTTGCGCCAGCGCGCATTTCGTCAGGCACCCGGCCTGGTGGCTGATGGACGCGATATGGGGTCGGTGGTCTTTCCCGATGCCCAAACCAAGGTCTTTCTAACAGCGACCGCGGCTGTACGTGCCGATAGACGCTACAAGCAGTTGATCGAAAAAGGTTTTTCCGCTAAAATTCAAGACATTCTGCAGGATTTGGAAGATCGGGATGCCCGCGATGCGGCGCGAACCGTGGCACCACTCCGGCAAGAAGCCGATGCCAAGCTTCTGGAAACGTCAAACCTAACGATTGCGCAAGCGGTTGATCAGGTTCTGGTTTGGTCCGGAAATAAGGCGTCATAACCCCACGGTAAACGGGTTGTATCCCAGTACCTAACCGGTACCAGGGTCAGCTTTTTTGCTAATTCTTAACCTTAACAAGGTGAGCAGTTGCCGTACATACGGTGCTGTTCTTGTCAGGAAATCCCTCTCTCATGTCTCAAGCCGATACGTTCGAAAGTTTTGCCGCCCTATTTGAAGAAAGCCTTGCCCGCCAGGATATGCGC
>ERZ1034363.1967-NODE-1967-length-10583-cov-4.776128_pt1 | contig 10583 bp, 13 predicted proteins | sample MGYA00520616_ERZ1034363 | MGnify/ENA primary metagenome ERZ1034363 (study PRJEB33736, sample SAMEA104284506) | Azolla filiculoides | biome: Urban; feature: Water surface; material: Ditch water | place: Netherlands | collected 2015-10-28 | depth 0-0.1 m ...
CGCAGAAGATCGAAAAGTTCATTGGTTTTTGCAGCGGCGCTCACGGGACTATCCTTTCAATCAGGCTTTGTCGTGGCAAGTGCCGCGACGGCCAAATGGCTGCCATGAGGATACGCCATTCGGGTCAAGTATTGGACTTGGTCTTGCGAGTGCGTTCGTCTCAGCCGACGGACAGCGCTCCGGTGCCTCTGCTAAAATCGCCGGCTCAAAATTTGTCGCTTGCGGAGAAACCCCAATGTACCAATCCCCCCTCATCCAGGATCTGCACGATCGCGGCCTGATCGCCCAGATCACCGACGCCCAGGCGCTCGACAAGCTGCTGACTGAGGAATCGGTAACGCTCTATTGCGGCTTCGACCCGACGGCGGACAGCCTGCACCTCGGCCACCTGGTGCCGGTGCTCATCCTCAAGCGCTTCCAGGAAGCCGGCCACAAGCCGATTGCCCTGGTCGGCGGTGCTACCGGCATGATCGGCGACCCGAGTTTCAAGGCGACCGAGCGCAAGCTCAACACACCGGATGTGATCGCCACCTGGGTGGACAAGATCCGCGGCCAGGTCGCCCCTTTCCTGAACTTTGACGGCGCCAACGCGGCCATCATGGCCAACAATTACGACTGGTTCGGCGGCATGAACTGCCTCGAATTCCTGCGCGACATCGGCAAGCACTTTTCGGTCAATGCCATGATCAAGAAGGAATCAGTCCAACAACGCCTGACCCGCGAAGATCAGGGCATTTCCTACACCGAGTTTTCCTACAGCCTGCTCCAGGGCTACGACTTCGCCGAGCTGTACAAGCGCCACGGCTGCGTCCTGCAGATCGGCGGCTCCGACCAGTGGGGCAATATCGTCGCCGGCACCGACCTGACCCGCCGCCTGCACCAGAAGCAGGTCTATGGCCTGACCCTGCCGCTGATCACCAAGGCGGACGGCACGAAGTTCGGCAAGACCGAATCGGGCGCCATCTGGCTCGACCCGAAAAAGACCTCGCCCTACGCCTTCTACCAGTTCTGGCTCAACACCAGCGACGCCGACGTCTACAAGTTCCTGCGCTACTTCACCTTCCTCCCTGTCAACCGCATCGCCGAGATCGAGGCGGCCGACCAGGCCAGCGGCGGCAAGCCGGAAGCCCAGCGCATCCTGGCCGAGGAAGCGACCCGCCTGGTGCATGGCGAAGTCGCCCTGATGGCCGCCCGGCGCATTACCGAATGCCTGTTCTCCGGCCAACTCGCCGATCTCACCGAAAACGACCTCGAGCAACTGGCCCAGGACGGCATGCCCGGCATCCAGCTCGACAAGGCCAACGGCAGCCTGATCGACGCTCTGGTCGCGGCCAATCTCGCCAAGTCGAAATCCGAAGCCCGCACGTTTATCCAGAGCGGCAGCGTCGCCATCAATGGCGCCAAGGCCGAGGGACTCGACCACCAGATCGTCGATGCCGAGCGCCTGTACGGCCGCTTCACCATCCTGCGCCGTGGCAAGAAGAACTACGGTTTGGTCAGCTGGCAGTAAATCGCTTTTGTAGGCGCGCTGTAGCAAGGTGTTACAGCGCGTAAATAGCCTCAACCTCAAGCATTTCCGGCCGTTAACTGACTTACGGAAGCCAATTTCCGTAGCGAGTCAGCCAAGGAGATGCACCATGTCCTACTTAAGCCAAACCCAGATCAGTTCCCTTGCCACCACGGCTGCGACTGCGGCGGCCTATCTGGACACCTGCGACAGCGGCGCCCGCTTTGCCCGACTCGATCCCGCCTACTACCAGGCCTGCGCCCGGCTCCTGACCACCATCTTTTCAGTCCTTGATGCAAAAGAAGCCTTTCCCGACCTGCTGAGCCAGTCCCCGGCCGCCCAAAACACCCTGGAATGCCTGCAGATGGAACGCCAGATCCGCAGCAGCTGCGCTGGCTATTACCCGCAACTGGCCGTAATTCTCAAACGCGCGGCCGTATAAAAGACCAAGACGCCAGCAAGCAACCGCGATCCCGAGGACTGGCGCCGCCTTAATGCGGCCTCAGCCCGGGGACAAATGCTAGAATCGCGGCCCCAGTTTCATTCCCTTTCCCCGATGCGCCAGCTGATTCTCGACCTGCTGCCCGAAAGCCCGCCCACGCTCGATAACTTCGTCGCTGGCGGCAATGCCGAGACCCTGGCCCTGTTTACCGAATGGCTGGCCGGCACGCGCACCGACACCTCGTTCTGCCTGTGGGGCGAAGCCGGCTCCGGGTGCTCGCACTTGCTGCAGGCGAGCGGTTTTTCCTATATCGACGCCGGCCTCGACCCGGCCCTGAACAGCGCCTCGGCAGCCGAACAACTGGCTGTAGATCACGTCGAAAACCTTGATGAAACGGGGCAGATCGCCCTCTTCAATCACTTCAACCGCCTGAAAATGTCCGGCGGCATGTTATTGACCGCGACCAGCCAGCCACCGGCCCATCTCGCCCTGCGCGAAGACCTGCGCACCCGCCTCGGCTCCGGCCTGATCTGCCGCCTGCAGCCGCTCTCCGATGCCGAAAAGGCGGAAGCACTGGCCACCCAGGCTAAAGAACGTGCCTTGAAACTGACGCCGGAACTCATCGATTACCTGATGCGCCACGCCCCGCGCGACATGCGTACGCTGTCGTCGGTCATCGTCGCCCTTGACCAATACACGCTGGAGCAGAAGCGCGCCGTCACCCTGCCGCTGCTGCGCGAACTGCTCAACCAGGATGCCAACGCATGAACCTCGCACTTTTCGACCTCGACAACACCCTCCTCACCGGCGACTCCGACTTCGAGTGGGCGCAATTCCTGATCAGCAAGGGCGTTGTCGACCGCGAAGTGCAGGAGGCGAAAAACCTCCAGTTCTACGAGCAGTACAAGGCCGGCACACTCGACATCCATGAATTCCTCGCCTTCCAGCTCGCTCCGCTGACCCGCCACCCACGCGCCGAACTCGATGCCTGGCATGGCGAATACATGGCCCGCCACATCCAGCCCATCATCGGCCAGCCGGCGCTGGCCCTGGTCAAGCAACACCTGGCCGCCGGCGACCTGTGCGCCATCGTCACCGCCACCAACAGCTTCGTCACTGGCCCGATTGCCCGCGCCTTCGGCATTCCGCACCTGATCGGCACGGTGCCGGCGGTGGATGTCAAAACTGGCGCCTTTTCCGGCGGTCCGCAGGGCACGCCTTCCTTCCGCGACGGCAAGATCGAGCGCGTCGAAGCCTGGCTTGAATCGCTCGGCCTGTGGTGGGGCAGCTTCGCCGACAGCTTTTTCTATAGCGACTCGCACAACGACCTGCCGCTGATGGGCAAGGTGCTATCGCCGATCGCCGTCGACCCGGATGAAAAGCTGCGCGCCCACGCCAGCGAAATGGGCTGGAAAATCATTACTTTGCGGTAGAATTCTGCTTTTTCCCGCACCATGGAAAATAGGGGACAGACCCCGATTTCCTGAAGTGCGGAAATTGGGGTCTGTCCCCTATTTTCTTCCTATCGGTAATACGTGATCCGCAAATTCATTTCCCGCGTTTTTAGCGGCAAAAAGCCTCAGGCCAGCAAGCACGAACCGGCCGTCATTCCCGTCTCCAGCCACGGCATTACCCGCGACCGCATCAGCAGCGGCAGCCGGCGCGTCTGCGAAACCCTGCAAGGCCAAGGCTTCAAGGCCTATGTCGTCGGCGGCGCCGTGCGCGATCTACTGATCGGCGCCGTGCCCAAGGATTTCGACATCGCCACCAATGCGACACCCGAAGAAGTGCGGCGCGCTTTCCGCCGCTCGCGCATCATCGGTCGCCGCTTTCAGATCGTGCACGTCATGATGGGCCAGGAAACGCTGGAGGTAACGACCTTCCGCGGCCTGCTCGACGAGAAGACGAAGACCGACGAACACGGCCGCGTCCTCCACGACAATGTCTTCGGCAGCCACGCCGAAGACGCCGCCCGCCGCGATTTCACGGCCAACGCGCTGTATTACGACCCGGCGACCGAAGCGGTCATCGACTACCACCACGGCGTCGGCGATCTCAAGCAGAAGACCCTGCGCATGATCGGCGAGCCGCGCGCCCGTTACCGCGAAGACCCGGTCCGCATGCTGCGCGCCGTCCGCCTCGCCGCCAAGCTCGGGCTGATGATCGATCCGGAAGCGAAGAAGCCGATTCGCGAAATGGCCGACCTGCTCGAAAACGTGCCAGCCGCCCGCCTCTTCGACGAAATGCTCAAACTCCTGACCTCCGGGCATTCGGTCAAATGCATCACCCAGTTGCGCGACGAAGGCCTGCACCACGGACTGCTGCCCCTGCTCGACGTGATTCTCGAGCAGCCGATGGGCGAGAAGTTCGTCATGCTCTCACTGAAAAACACCGACGACCGCATCCGCCAGGAAAAAGGCGTGTCACCCGGCTTCCTGTTCGCCACCCTGCTCTGGCACGAAGTGCTGGCCCACTGGGAAAAGCTCAAGGCCAAGGGCGAGGCCAAGATTCCGGCGCTCTATCAGGCAATGGACACGGTCATCGACGTGCAGGGCGAAAAGCTCGCCATCACCCGGCGCATCGCCGGCGATATCAAGGACATCTGGTCCCTGCAGCCGCGCTTCGAGGCGCGGGCGGGCAAACGCCCCTATTCCCTGCTCGAACAGCCACGCTTCCGCGCCGGTTACGACTTTCTCGTGCTGCGCGCCGAATCTGGCGAGATCGACATGGAACTGGCCGACTGGTGGACCCGCTTCCAGCGCGTCGATGGCGACGAGCGGGCGGAAATGCTCATGCCCGAGCAGGCCGGCGACAAGAAACGCCGCCGGCGCAAGAAAAAGCCGGCCAATGCCGGCGGCAGCCAGGACAGCGCGCCGGAATGAACACCGCCTACGTCGCGCTCGGCGCCAACCTTGGCGACCCCGCGGCTACTGTGCGTGCTGCCTTCGGCGCCCTGGCCAACCTGCCGGAAAGCCGGGTCGTGCACGGCTCCTCCCTCTACCGGACAGCACCGGTCGGGATCACCGAGCAGCCGGAATTCATCAACGCCGTCGCTCAACTGGAAACGACACTGGCGCCGGAATCCCTGCTCGATGCCCTGTTTGACATCGAACTGCGTTTCGGTCGCATCCGTGCCGACAAAAACGGCCCGCGTACGCTCGATCTCGACCTGCTGCTCTATAACGACCAGTTTCTCGAATTGCCACGCCTGACGCTACCGCATCCCCGCCTGCACCTGCGCGCCTTCGTGCTGCATCCGCTGGCCGAAATCGCGCCCGATCTGCTCATTCCCGGCCGCGGCAGCATCGCCGCCTGGCTGCCGGCCGTCGCCAATCAGGGCATCGAGAAGCTGTGACCGTCTTCGGCCAGCACATCCCCGTGCTCTGGCAGACGGTGACGCTGCTGGCCCTGTCGAATGTCTTCATGACCTTTGCCTGGTATGCCCATCTCAAAAATCTCAACGACAAGCCCTGGTGGATAGCTGCCCTGGTTTCCTGGGGCATTGCGCTGTTTGAGTACCTGCTGCAGGTGCCTGCCAATCGCATCGGAAATACCGAACTGGACCTCGGCCAGCTCAAGATCCTGCAGGAAGTCATCACCCTCGTCGTCTTTGTTCCTTTCGTCATCTTTTACATGAATCAGCCACTGAAGCTTGACTACTTGTGGGCAGCTCTGTGTATCCTAGGCGCCGTCTATTTCGTCTTCAGGGCGTAAAACCACCATGTCCGCTCAAAGCATCACCCGCCGCCTGACCCAGGCCGATCTCGCCAAGCTCCATGCCGCCGGCGAGAAAGTCGTCATGTTCACCTGCTACGACGCCAGCTTCGCCCGCCTGCTCGATGGCGCCGGGGTCGACTCCATCCTGATCGGCGATTCGCTGGGCAATGTCATCCAGGGCCACGACACCACGCTGCCGGTCACCGTCAACGACATCGCCTACCACACCGCCTGCATCAAGCGCGGCTGCGACCACCCCTTCATCATTGCCGACATGCCCTTCGGCAGCTACCAGGAATCGCCGGAGCAGGCCTTCCGCAACGCCGTCACGCTGATGGCCGCCGGCGCCCAGATGGTCAAGCTCGAAGGCGGCAAGGAAATGGCCCCGACGGTCAGCTTTCTGGTTAGCCGGGGCATCCCGGTCTGCGGGCACGTCGGCCTGACGCCGCAGTCGGTGCACGCCCTCGGTGGCTACAAGGTCCAGGGCAAGGGCGACGCCGCCGCCCAGCGCCTCAAGGACGACGCGCTGGCCCTGCAGAACGCCGGCGCCACGATGATCGTCATCGAAGCCATTCCCGCCGTGCTGGCGGCTGAAGTCACGGCCAGCCTGCACATCATCACCATCGGCATCGGCGCCGGCAAGGACTGCTCGGGCCAGGTCATGGTGCTGCACGACGCCTTCGACATCCCGCCGGGCAAGAAGGCCAAATTCGTCAGGAATTTCATGGAGGGCGCCAGCAGCATCCACGACGCCGCCTGCCGTGCCGTCGCCGCCGTCAAGGACGGCAGCTATCCCGGCCCCGAACACACTTACGCCGCTTAAACCATCATGCAAATCCATTCTGCCATCGCCGACCTGCGCGCGGCGCTGAAGAACCGTGGTCAGGTCGTTTTCGTGCCGACCATGGGCAACCTGCACGCCGGCCACATCAGTCTCATGGAACAGGCTCGCAGCCACGGCGATACCGTGGTCGCGTCGATTTTCGTCAATCGCCTGCAATTCGGCCCGAACGAGGATTTCGACAAATACCCGCGCACCTTTCAGGCCGACTGCGACAAGCTCGCTGCCGCCGGCGTCGACGTGCTGTTCGCCCCGACCGAAGCCGACCTCTACCCGGAAGCGCAGGAATACACGGTCGAGCCGCCGGCCATCCAGAACATCCTCGACGGCGAATTCCGCCCCGGCCACTTCCGTGGCGTCGCCACCGTCGTCCTCAAGCTCTTCAACTGCGTCCAGCCGCAGGCCGCCGTCTTTGGCAAGAAGGATTACCAGCAGCTCATGGTCATCCGCAACATGACGCGCCAGCTCGCCCTGCCCATCAATATTGTCGGCGGCGACACGGTACGCGCCGACGATGGCCTCGCCCTGTCCTCACGCAATGGCTACCTGAGCGCCGCCGAGCGCGCCGAGGCGCCGCGCCTCTATCGCCTGCTCAATGAAATCCGCGCAGCTGTCCGGGCTGGCGAAACGAAATATACCAATCTCGAAAATCAGGCGATTGCCGAGCTCGCCGCAGCCGGCTGGAAAACCGATTATGTTGCGGTGCGACAACAGTCCGACCTGGCACCCGCAAGCAACGCAAACGCCCCGCTGGTGGTGCTTGCCGCCAGTCGCCTCGGTGCCACGCGGCTCATTGATAACATTGAGATTTGACGCAAGCGGGATATCCATAATTACGGCGGTTGACAGCGAAGAGATTGCAGATACAATTCGCTTCCCCCAACCTTCTGGATGAGTGAAACCATGCAGAGAACAATGCTGAAATCCAAGTTGCACCGCGTGACTGCAACCCACGCCGACCTGCACTACGAGGGTTCCTGCGCCATCGATGAAGACCTGCTGGAAGCAGCCAACATCAAGGAATACGAACAGATCGACATCTGGAACGTAAACAATGGCGAGCGTTTCACCACTTACGCCATCCGCGCCGAACGCGGATCGGGTGTCATTTCCGTCAATGGCTCGGCTGCCCGCCGCGCTGCGCCGGGTGACATCCTGATCATCGCCACCTTCGCCGTCTATAACGAGGTCGAACTGGCCCGTCACGAACCCGACCTGATCTACGTCGATTCGCAGAACAGCATCGTCCGTCGCGGTCACAAAATTCCGGTCCAGGCTGCCGCCTGATCTCCCCGGACATTTGTCCCCGAAAAAACCCGCCGCTCGGCGGGTTTTTCTTTGTGTAGAATGCCTGACAAATATTCACACGAATAATGGAGACAAACCATGGGCGCTGTTTTCGCCAAGACCCCCAAGGGGCAGGACGAAATCAACACGAAGGCGGGTGGCCTGACGCCACGCGTGCGGCGGGTGCTGATTTTCGTCGACGGGAAAAGAACCGTCGATGAATTGCGCGGCATGCTGCAATCGGACGATTTGCAGCACACCCTAGGCATGCTCGAAGAAGAAGGCTACATCGAGCTGAGCAGCGTCATCAACGCAGTAGGCAAGCCGGTCGCCGCCAAGGCGCCACTGGCAGCGATCACGGCCTTCGGCGAACTGCCGACGGACCACGACCCGGTTCGCCTGCAGAAGGCGCGCAATTTCATGACCAATACACTGAATGCCTTTTGTGGCGCGCTCGGCAACAGTTCATTGCTCGACCGTATCGAAAAGGCAAGCAACCATGCCGATCTGCGCGCCATGTACGACGAGTGGTATCACGCCATCGTCATGTCACGCGAAGGCAAGCGCGAAGCCGAAGGCCTGCGCGAAAAGCTGCTGGCGGTCATCTGAGACAAGCGGGGCCGTTTCCGGCCCCGTCCTAATTCAGTCTTCCGACGCTTCCACCGCCGCCTTGGCCTTGCGCGGACGCGACGGACGCTTGGCCTTGGCCGGTTTGGCCCTTTCCTCAGTCTTTTCTTCGGCCCTTTCTTGGGCCCTTACCTCGGCCTGAACGACATCGGCCACGGCCGGAGCAGCGTCCTTGGCGGCATCAGCCTTGCGCGGACGGCGCCCACCACGGCGCGGCTTGCCCTCTGGCTTTTCATCCGGGGTCACGTCGCTCACCGTTGGCGCGGGCGAAGTCTCGTTCATGGCCGGCAAGGGTTCGGCTACGGTGACCGCCTCCTGATCAAGCGACTCTGTCGCCGAACGCTCCTTGCCGCTACGCGAGCGACGACCGCCACGGCGACGCGAACCGGCCGATGCTTCGGCTTCGACGGGTCGTGATTCATTTTTTGCCTCGGGCTCGGCATCAGCACCGGCCTCGCTGGCCGGGGCAGCCTGGATGGCCGTCATCTCGACACCGGCTTCCACCTCACCCGGATTCGGGCGGAGCTGCCCGCGGAAGACATAGGCTCCCTTGTCGTCACGGCCAAAACCGAGCAAGCCGCGGCTGGCTGCCTCTTCGAGCAGATTGCCGAAGGTCCGGAAGCCGTAATAGCTTTCGTTGAACCCGGGATTGCGGCGCTTGACGACTTCCTTGAGGACCGAGGCCCAGATCCGCTCACTTTCGCCACGGTCAGCCATGAGGTCGACGAAGGTTGCCGCGACGATATCGACCGCCTTGGTTTTTCGCTCCTCCTGCTTCTGGCTACGCTTGGCTTCCTCTTCCGGCGAACGCTTCGGCGCTTCGCGGTCGCGGCGCGCGTTGCCACGGCCTTCGCGGTCGCGGACAAGGTCGTCGTAATAGATGAACTCGTCGCAATTGGTCACCAGCAGGTCGGAGCACGATTGTTTGACACCGACACCGATGACCTTCTTGGCGTTTTCGCGCAGCTTGGAGACGAGCGGCGAAAAATCGGAATCGCCGCTGATGATCACGAAGGTATCGACGTGGGCCTTGGTGTAGCAGAGGTCGAGTGCATCGACGACCATGCGGATGTCGGCTGAGTTCTTGCCGGACTGGCGGACATGGGGGATTTCGATGAGTTCGAAATTGGCTTCGTGCATGGCCGCCTTGAAGGCCTTGTAACGATCCCAGTCGCAATAGGCCTTCTTGACGACGATGCTGCCCTTGGCGAGCAGGCGCTCAAGCACCGGGCGGATGTCGAACTTGTCGTACTGGGCATCACGGACGCCGAGGGCGACGTTTTCGAAGTCGCAGAAGAGCGCCATGCTGGCGTTGTCACTGGATGAGGCCATGAAATGCTTTCAACTTGAGGAACCTGGAGTATACCGCCGACGCCACTTCCCTTGACGGCCCAAGTAATTCCCCTTTTTTAGCGGGCATCAAAGATTGCCCATGGACCTGCGACCTACCATCCGTCGGCCAAACAATTTCCGAAAGGGGGAAAAACAATGAGTGGCGCTTTCACCAAATCGATGGCGCGGAACATATTTTACGGGGGGACGGTTTTCTTCTTCCTGTTGTTCCTTGCGCTGTCATTCGACACACTCTCGCAACTACCCAAACGCGACATGCGGGCCAATATGACGCCGCAGATCGCCGAGGGCAAGAAGCTCTGGGAAGTCAATAACTGTATCGGTTGCCACACCCTCCTGGGTGAAGGTGCCTATTTCGCCCCGGAACTGGGCAACGTCATCGTTCGCTACGGCGAAGAGGGCACCAAGGCTTTCATCCAGAGCCGTCCGAAAGAAGGCATCCCGGGTCGCCGCAGCATGCCGCAGTTCAATTTCACCGACGAGCAACTGAACGCCATCGTGGCCTTCCTGAAGCACGTCAATTCGATCAACACCAACAACTGGCCGCCTAACAGCCAGGGCTGATCGAGAGGAGAACTGAACATGCAATACAAATCACAAGCGGTTGCAAAACCCTACTTCATCGCGGCAATCGGCCTGTTTGTCGGTCAGATCCTGTTCGGCCTGATTCTTGGCCTGCAGTATGTGCTCGGCGACTTCCTGTTCCCCGCCATTCCGTTCAACGTGGCCCGCATGGTCCACACCAACCTGCTGATCGTGTGGCTGCTGTTTGGCTTCATGGGCGGTGCGTACTTCATGATTCCGGAAGA
>ERZ1034363.1968-NODE-1968-length-10582-cov-6.184769_pt1 | contig 10582 bp, 10 predicted proteins | sample MGYA00520616_ERZ1034363 | MGnify/ENA primary metagenome ERZ1034363 (study PRJEB33736, sample SAMEA104284506) | Azolla filiculoides | biome: Urban; feature: Water surface; material: Ditch water | place: Netherlands | collected 2015-10-28 | depth 0-0.1 m ...
AATAAATTTAACGAGTCCCCCACCCTTAATTTGCGATAAATGTTTGCGAACACAATTCATTTCATGAATCGTTGCGCCACAAGACAGTAACAGATTGGTGGTGATTATTTTTTCTTCAAGGGTGACACCTTCGACTGGATACGGAATTAACGCAGAACCACCGCCACTGATCAACACGAGTACTAATTCATCTTTTTTTGCCTGTTTCGCTAACGAAATAATGTGTTCTGCTGCGGCAAATCCCCGCTCATCTGGCAAAGGATGTGATGCGCCAATCACCTCAACATGGCGAACAGCACTGACATTCTCGTAATTGGTCACCGCAAATGCGTTTCCAAGCAAAGCGGCAGGAATAATTTCTTGCGCCGCGTTTGCCATAGCACACGCCGCTTTACCGAAGGCAATCACATGAACTTTGTGATAAGTTGAAAACGGTATAGGTGATGATTCAAAATGCCGTTTAACCGCTAAATACGGATTAGCCGCAGCAATCCCAGCATGAAAAATACCCAACGCATGTTGACGCAATTCCGCGTTGTTCATGCCATTTTTTTGGCTAAAGCAAAAATATTTTCTGCATCAAATACCTGCTTATTATCTTCAAATAATTGGGCAATGCAGGCGCGATGCAACGCTAATTTCAATGCCCCAAAACCAATCGCTCCCCAAATGATTTTGCCATGACGTTCTTCACCTTTATCCATCATATCAATACCACCAATACCCAAAGGAGGCGTTGCATTGGCGTCAGCGAGCAATTCTAAGCGTGGATTATGTTGCCAATGCTCGGGTTTTAAAAGTTCAATTCCTGTTGCGCCTGTCGCAACAACAATATTCGCATCTTCAATCGCATTTGCCCGGGCATCAAAATCAGCAGCCGCTTTTGCATGTATAGTGACATTAAAACGTTTTTGCATGGCTTCACACACTTTCTCTGCGTTCCATAATTGACGTGAGGTTATCGTCACGTCAGCGCCTTCTAGTGCAAGCATGGCAGCAGCGCGTTGCCCAACAGGTCCTGTTCCACCTAGAATCACTGCTTTTTTACCTGCAAGTGTGCCACTTGATGCTAATTTTGCCACACATGCTGCTGCGGTGGTGTTACTTCCATTGCTGTCGAGCATAACAGAAACTTGAAATCCAGGGAAAAAATGGTTTTTCACCGCAGTAAATAATGCCTCGCCTGCGGCCATGTCGCTTCCACCGACAAAAATGGCCGTATTTTTTTTATCTTTAGGAGCGCGAGTGAAAATAGTGCCGTCAACAAGTGCGGCAATCGTATCCGGTGTTAATCCGGCGTAACTTATCACATGATCAGCGCCGCCATCGTAACCGACAACAATATCAAAAGCAGAAGGATGCGCATCCGTGTCGAATTGAAACAACAATTTTTTCATGAAAGACTCGTTTTGATTAGATTTAAAGATTGGTATTCGCTTTATTATAACCGATAAAACATTGCAAACTGTCATGTTGAACCTGTTTTTAAGCGCTTATGAATGGTACGATGGTAGAAATAAAAAGCGATTTTTGACGATTTCGCTCACAAATTCACTATTTTTTAGATAACACCCGTTGCGTTGTTTCAAAGGAAAGATAAAAAAATGAAAGCACCTCTTCATATTGCTGTCACAGGAGCAGCAGGACAAATTAGTTATTCGCTACTATTTCGTTTAGCAGCAGGGCATTCCTTTGGAAAAAACCAGCCTATTGTCTTGCATCTACTTGAAGTCCCTAGTGCTATGCCTGCGTTAGAAGGCGTTGTCATGGAATTAAACGATTGTGCAAGTCCTATTGTGCGCGGTATTGTGATGACTGATGATCCGCTCGTGGCATTTAAAAATATCGATCATGCGTTTTTAATTGGTGCTCGCCCGCGTACACTAGGCATGGCAAGAAAAGACTTACTCAAAGTGAACGCAGAAATTTTTTCAACGCAAGGCAAAGCACTTAATGCTGTCGCAAATCGCAATGTAAAAGTGTTAGTAACAGGTAATCCTGCTAATACAAACGCACTGATTGCTCTAAAAAATGCCCCCGATTTATCGCCAGCTAATTTTTCATCTATGAGTCGATTAGATCATAATCGCGCGATTAGCCAACTGGCTGAAAAATGCGGCGTGCTCACCACCGATATTAAAAATATGACCGTATGGGGGAATCATTCGGGGACACAGTATCCCGATTTACATCATGCGACAGTACGCGGCCAAGATGCCCTCTCACTTGTCGATGATAATTGGTTTGTAAATGACTTTATTCCCACTGTTCAAGAGCGCGGTGAAGCGGTGATTAAAGCACGAGGTCAATCCAGTGCAGGCTCTGCTGCGAATGCCGCATTAGATCAAATGCGTGCTTGGGCGCTTGGCACACCTGATAATGATTGGGTGAGTATGGGCGTGCTATCCGATGGCAGTTATGGCATTGAAAAAGGCTTAATGTATTCTTTTCCTGTCACGGTTGAAGATGGAGAAATTCAGATTGTTCAAGGTTTATCCATTAACGAATTCAGTCGTCATCGTATGCGCGTGACTGAAGATGAATTAAAACAAGAACGCGATGCAGTCAAACATTTGTTTTAAAAGAGAAAATAAAGATGCCTAAAATTTTGATTTACACGGCGCACCGCTGTGGTTATTGCGTCATGGCAAAACGATTGCTCGACAGTAAAAATGTGTCGTACACCGAAATCAACGTTGACGAACAAGCCGGAATGCGCGAAGAAATGATGCAAAGAACCCAGCGTCGTACCGTACCTCAAATTTATATTGGGGACTTTCATGTGGGTGGATTTGATGATTTAAATGCGCTTAATCAAGCGGGAAAATTAAACGCATTACTGGCGGAAAATTAATCTAAACTGATTTGATAACTTCCATCTTGAATATGTTCACACCACGCAAGATTATCCAAATACCACTGCACTGTTTTGCGTAGGCCTGTTTCAAACGTTTCCTGTGGTGTCCATTGCAAATCGCGGGCAATTTTGCTTGCATCAATCGCGTAGCGCAAATCATGCCCTGGGCGATCTGTCACATACGTGATTAAATCAGCATAATGTGAAATATTACTGGGTCTTTCGGGTCTTAATTCATCGAGAATAGCACAAATAGTTTGGACAACCGTCAAATTCGTTTTTTCATTATGTCCGCCAATGTTGTATGTTTCCCCAATCGCACCGCGCTCTAAAACCGTTAGCAACGCACGCGCATGATCGTCAACATAAAGCCAATCTCGAATTTGTTGGCCATTGCCATATACAGGCAAAGGTTTCCCTGCAATCGCGTTTAAAATCACAACGGGAATTAATTTCTCGGGAAATTGAAAATGACCGTAATTATTTGAACAATTTGTGACAATAACAGGCAACCCAAATGTACGCTGCCAAGCACGAACAAGATGATCTGAGCTCGCTTTTGACGCAGAGTATGGAGAGCTTGGTGCATAAGGCGTGGTTTCTGTAAACAAATCATTGGTACCATGCAAGTCACCAAAAACTTCATCGGTTGAAATATGATGAAACCGAAAAGTCTGTTTTTTATCGCCATCCAGTTGCGCCCAATAATGCCGCGATGCCTCAAGTAACGTGTAAGTGCCAACGATATTGGTTTCAATAAACGCGGCTGGTTTGTCAATTGAGCGATCAACGTGTGATTCAGCAGCCAAGTGCATCACTGCATCAGGCGAATGCGTTTCAAAAAGGTGTGCAAGCGCCTGCCCATCGCAAATATCGACACGCTCAAACACGTAACGTGAATGATCAGAAATTGACACCAGCGATTCTAAATTTCCCGCATAAGTTAACTTATCGACATTAACAACACGGTGTTCTGTTTCGTTAATTAAATAGCGAATTAACGCCGACCCAATGAAGCCAGCACCGCCGGTAATTAAAATATTCAAAATAATTCTTCCATACAAAGTTTAAGAGAGACTTCCCATGTGGGCATGACGATACCAAAACGCTGTGTTAATTTTTCTGTGCAAAGACGCGAATTTAAAGGCCGTTTTGCTGGTGTTGGATACTGTGACGTTGGAATAGGTGAAATAACTTGCGTTTTGAGCTTGCAATGAGGCGATGCGAATTCAACAATTTTTTGAGCAAATCCATGCCACGATGTATCCCCTGAACTGGTGAGATGAAACACACCAGAAACAAATTTTTTTGCTGCTCGCTCTTGCTTAACTTCTTGCACGATATGTGCTGTTGTTTGCGCAATCACTCGCGCCCATGTTGGCGCTCCTATTTGATCAGCGACAATATTTAACGCCTCGCGTTCAGCGGCAAGACGTAAAATACTTTTCAAAAAGTTCTGCCCCCGCGAAGCAAATACCCACGTTGTACGCAAAATCAAATAATCTGCACCACTAGCGATAATTGCTTGCTCACCTGCTAATTTACTTTCGCCATACACGTTGAGCGGATTGACGAGATCATCTTCAAGATATGGCGTGTTTTTCGTGCCATCAAAAATATAATCCGTCGAATAATGAATAAACAAAGTGCCTATTTTTTTCGCTTCTTGCGCTATAGCATCCACTGCAATGGCGTTACATAAAAAAGCGGTTTCGCGTTCACTTTCTGCTTTATCCACAGCAGTATAAGCAACGGCATTGACAATCATATCAGGATGAATAGATTGAATCATCTCGCGCAATGCTTCTACATTGGTAAAATCAACTTGCTGGCGATCCATTGCAACAACCTCACCTAATGGCAATAACGTTCGCGCTAATTCCCAACCGACTTGCCCATTTTTCCCTAACAACAAAATCTTCATTCAAATACCTGCGCATCATGTAAAGAAAGACCTTGCTTATCTTTTGGCGATAAAATGGGGTCGCCTTCAAATGGCCAAACGATACCAATATCGCTGTCATCAAAACGCACGCATCTCTCGAATTCGGGTGCGTAGTAATCCGTCGTTTTGTAGAGAAAATCAGCCGTTTCTGATAAAACTAAAAAACCATGCGCAAAACCCGCAGGCACCCAAAATTGACGATGATTCTCACCACTTAACTCAACACCATACCACTTTCCAAACGTCAGCGACGTGCGACGCAAATCCACCGCAACATCAAATACACGGCCACTGGTGACACGCACTAATTTCCCTTGTGGTTGCTGAATTTGATAATGCAAACCACGCAAGACATTCTGACTTGAGCGGGAATGATTATCTTGAACAAATGTCACATCTAAACCCGTTAAATTCTGAAATGTTTTTTGATTAAAACTTTCCATAAAAAAACCGCGTGAATCCCCAAAAACTTTAGGCTCAAAAATCAATAAATCAGAAATAGGTGTTTTAATTAGGTTCATAAAAAAATCGTGGTTAAAAAATTAGGCTAAATCACTCGTTTGAGTGCATAGATACTCACTGTTGTAACTAAAGCACTTGGCAATAAGGTAATCATTAAAGGATTCATATCGTAAATTAAACCAATATGACCAAAAATATGATCGATAATATTAAATCCCATTCCGATGACAATCCCAATCATCATCCGTCCGCCTACGTTGATACCACGTTTTACGCTTATCACAAAAGGCGTTGCAACAAGTAGCATCACAAATGTGACCAATGGATTAAATACACGCCCCCAAAATGCAAGCTGAAATGATTGTGATTTTTGCTGATTCATTTTCAAGAAGGATATATAACTCGATAAATCCATTAGTGATAGATTATCGGGATTGACAACCGCAATTTGCATTAAATCTGGCGCGATATGGGTTTGCCACATTTGTTCATTTTGTGCCGCTGCCTGCATTTGTGTGGTTGAAATAATCGATTGTGTTGTGGTATCAAGTCGCCATTGATTATTATTCACATATACTGCTTTTTGTGCATGCGTGACCGATTGCAAATGTGGTTGTTCTTTGGTGAACGTCGTATCGTAAATGCTGATATCGGCTAATTCACCGTTTTCCTGCAAATGACGCACATTGATAAATTTATCCCCTTCACGAAGCCAAAGACCGTATTTTGCGTGCATGACAAGCGGTTTATTTTGTGCGGTCGCTCTGAGCATTTGCGCCTGCGTTTCTGTTGTGGGCGCAATAAACTCACCAACGCATACGGAAAAAATAGCCAAAATACTCCCGGCTACAAGCACCGATTGAATAATACCAAGCACTGACACACCCGCTGCACGCATAGCAATCAATTCACGATTATTCCCCATCGCACCCAAGACAAATAGACTACCCATCAGCGCCGCTGAAGGTACTAGTTCATAGCAAACACGCGGCGATGTTAAAGCAAGATAAGAAAAAATAGCGGTTAAATTGTAATTACCTTTCCCTAAATCTTTTAGCTCATCGGTGAGTGTAAATAAATTAAATAATGTCAAAAGCAAAATTAAAGCGATAAAAGAGCCTTTGAGAATTTCTTTTACAATATATTGAGTTAACACATTCATGCACGGTGCCCATGTCTTTTAAGTGACAATGTCAGCCATTTCAAGCCGTAAAATCGCGCCAATAAAAAACAGCCAACCATCAGCAATAAACCATTCACGCTCGCCAAACCTAGCCACGCGGGAATGGCGTGTTTTAATACCCAGCTTTGTGACACACTCAGCAAATTACCGTAACTAAAATAAATAATAAAACCAACCAGCATATTCCCGTAAACACCTCCGCGTGGTGACAACTCAGCCAATGGCACCGCAATAAATCCTAGCAATAAAATACCTAAAGGCACGGCAAAACGGCGTTGTATTTCAGCCGCATCGACACTCGCGCTAGATTGCCAAAGCTCACGAAACGGCGTCGCCTGTTTAACACTTACCAGTGGCATCACTTTGGTGTCGATACGGACGGCATATTCGTCAAATTTTTCAATCGCATAATTTAATTCGCCCGCTTTACCTTGTACACGCTCCCCCTGATTTAACACAATATATTGCCCATCCTCTAAATCAGCTAAATGGCCAAATTGTGCATTAATAATCGCCACAGTATCATTTTGCCTATGTTGCACAAAAATATGTTCTAGTTGTTTGTTTTCGTTAATTTTTTCAACGTAAAAAACGATGTCGCCATGACTGTATTCGCTGAACTTTCCTGCTACTAAGCCACGTATATCGGCAGATTCTTTATCATGATGCGTGCGCAATTCGATTTGATTTTCAGCCCAAGGCGCAACATGGAGCGATAAATAACTCGCCCCCATACTTAATGGTAAAAGCACTAAAAAAATGGCGCGGTAAATGGTAAATACACCGCCACCCGCAGACGAAATAGCCGCCATTTCATGATCTCGATACATTCGACCTAGTACCATCAAGACCGCCATAAATGTCGCCGCCGGTAAAAACGTCACGCAAGCAATCAACATTTTTAATCCCAAAATAACAAGTAATGTATCACTTGCCATTTGCCCCTCAATCACTTGATCAAGTACACGAATAAATTTTCGACTAACAATGATAACTACAAGCACCGAGAGTACAGCCGATAAGGTTTTCACCAAATCGCGCATAATCATTTTATTTAAAACGCCAATCAAAAAAATTTACTCCCCTGAAAAAAGTGACGCCTTAACAGAGCGTCTTTCATGACACCAAAGCCAAGCTACCAGAAAAATAGCCGGTAACCCAATCAATGACGCATAAATGAAAAAATCAATATATCCAAACCGATCCACGATCAATCCCGAAAAGCCGCCTAATAATTGCGCAGGAAATGTCATCAATGAACTAAATAGCGCATATTGCGTGGCAGTGTGTCCACTACTTGTAAGGCCTGATAAATAGGCAATAAAAACAGCTGTCGCAAACCCCCCACTTAAATTATCTGCGCTAATGACAGAGGCAAGTATCGTCAAGTTCGGTGGCGTATTTGCCATAAAGGCAAAGAGTAAATTGGTACTTGCTGTGGCAATCGCGCCAAAGAATAATGGCCGCATGACGCCATAACGCGCCACAAAAACGCCCCCAAGTGCTGCCCCTGCAATCGTCATGAAAAAACCGAAAATCTTGCCAATCTCAGCAATGTCTTTTTTATTAAAACCCAAATCTAAATAAAACGGATTTGCCATGACGCCCATGGTAACGTCGCTCATTTTGTATATGGCGATTAACAGTAAAATTAACCACGCCAAACTCCCTTGACGCGAGAAAAAATCAGTAAACGGATGAACAACCGCATCACGCACTTGATTCAATAGCGTATCTTTTAATATATGCGCACTAGATTGTTCAAAAGAGGGTGCTGGCAGACAAAGTGTCGTCATAATACCCAAACTCATGAGTGCCGCCATGACATAATAAGCAATATGCCAATTATAAAACTCAGCAATATAAAATGATCCTGCCCCCGCCACAAGCAATGCTAATCGATAGCCCAGTACATACATAGCCGCCATCGCGCCTTGATAATCAAGTTGCGTGGATTCAATACGAAACGCATCAATACTCACGTCCTGCGTTGCTGAGCAAAACGCCACCAACATCGCACATGCCGCAATCAACGTTAATTGTGTTTGTGAATTCGTACTCGCCATGCCAATTAAGCCGCCCATAATACCCAGTTGCGCAATAAGCATCCAACTTCGGCGTTGCCCTAAAAGTCGTGTTAATAGCGGTAAACGTACTTTATCCACAACAGGCGACCAAAGAATTTTGACCGAATAGGTCACGCTCACCCAACTAAAAAAACCAATGACAGAGCGTTCAACGCCCTCATCACGCAGCCACGCAGAGAGTGTTGAAAAAACCAATAGATAAGGCAGTCCAGCGGAAAACCCCAGCGCGATCATACTAAGTACACGCGGCTGAATATAAACAGCAAACGCGTTGCGCCAGCTTTTGGGTTGATTATTTTTCAAATTCATCTCGTAGTTTCATTGCGCGTTTTTTTCTATTGTAGCCAACGGAGAAATCATGCGTCGCATCTCGAATACGACGCAAAAGTAACATCATACGCGTATTCTGGTTAAAAATAAGGGGATCTGATTTCAATGGAAAGTAAATTTCTTCTTGTTTTTTTGCCAGTCCAATAAGCGGAATGGTTAAGTTTAACGTATTGAGCGCATGAAACGCCGCATTCACTTGCCCAAGTCCACCATCAATGACAATTAAATTGGGCAGTGCCTTTTGCTCTTCAAGTAGGCGCGTATAACGACGCGTCACCACTTCTCGCATACTCGCAAAATCGTCTGCATGCACCACTGTTTTCATTTCAAAACGGCGAAAACCATTTTTATTGGCTTTCATATCAATAAATTGCGTCATGCCCGATACGATATGCTCATTACCTAAATTAGAAATATCAAAACATTCAATCACACGCGGCAACGTGTCTAAATTTAAGGCTTGCTGCAAATCAAAGAGTGCGCTGTCATGTTCAATATTGCTTTCACTGTTTTTTTCCGCTAATTTTACCAGCGCCAATTTATTTCCACGTAGCGGCAATGTGAAGACAACCTTTCCACCACGCAACTGTGTCAATACCGTTTCCAAGCTCTCTTTTTGTGCTTCATCATCCCAAATGGGTTGATTGACAATAATTTCATGCGGCAACGTATTTGTTTGATAAAACGCCATCACAAACGCTTGTTTGATACGTGATTCATAATCGACACAAAAATTTTGTTTGCTCGATAATACGCCACGTTTAATCCCAAATCGTACAATGTGCATTTTCTCGCCTTGCCGCTCGAATGCAATCACATCTTGATTTTGCGTGTTTTGCGCATCAATGATTTGTTTTTGCTCAAGATTTTGCAGACGATTGAGTTGATTGCGAATTTCAAGCGCCCGCTCAAACTTTTGTTCTTGGGCGGCACGTTGCATTTCGCTGGTTAAAAATTGCACTGTTTCTTTTAAATGCCCACTTAATAATTGTCGCGCTTGCTCTACCTGCTTTGCATATTCACTTTGACTGACATTGCCAATACATGGCGCCGTGCAGCGGTGAATATGAAAATTCAAACACGCTTTTTTAGGCAGCGTTTTGCAATCACGCAATTTAAAAATTTGAATCACCATTTTTTGTAATTCAGCACGCAAATGACCATCCGTATAAGCACCGAAAACTTCCATTTTTGCCGTCGGTTTTCGTGTCGTAAAGATGCGTGGAAATGCTTCTTTACTTAACCCTATATATGCAAATGTTTTAGCATCTTTGAGCGCAATATTGTATTTGGGTTGATACTGTTTAATTAAACGATTTTCCAGCAGCAACGCTTCAACTTCATTATCAACAATAATCCAATCAATTTGCCGAATCTGCACCACAAGGCGCCGCGTTTTAATGGGCAATAAATGTTGACTTGAAAAATAACTTTTCACGCGAGCGCGTAAATTTTTCGCTTTTCCACAATACAGCACATCGCCTTGGGCATTTTTGTATAAATACACGCCCGTTTTGCTTGGAACGTCTGCCGACTTAAAATCACGGATTGCGTTAATAAAAATCATAACAAAATCAAAGCAAACGTTTCAAAAACTCACCTGTATACGAATGCGCTATTTCTGCCACTTCTTCGGGTGTGCCTTGCGCAATAATTTCACCGCCACCACTACCGCCTTCATAGCCTAAATCAATGAGATAATCACAGCTTTTGATGAC